>Ga0256844_10000301_pt1 | contig 19208 bp, 26 predicted proteins | sample MusselsmetaG_FD_189100 | JGI IMG/M metagenome (GOLD analysis project Ga0256844, IMG submission 189100) | Mussel associated microbial communities from hydrothermal vent at the East Pacific Rise, Pacific Ocean - Mussels | ecosystem: Host-associated > Mollusca > Shell > Unclassified ... | reverse complement strand
TATAAGCCATTTTTACGTAATTATTTTTTATAAGCAATATTTTTATAAAAAAGTTGAGTTTTAGAGAAAAATTAAGAGAAGTCGAGTGTGAAATTAGGGGTGTTTGGGACTAAGTTCACAGTCTCTACGATTTGTTATATACTTTTGTTAATGACATTCTATATTATCTTCAGAAAGCTCATAAATCCATTCTTGAGATATTCTTTTTTCTTGGCTAATAACTAATCTACCTTTACAGTTGTGATTATTATCAGACCAAGTTACATATGCATCATAAGCATTTTTTGTAGTTTTACTCTTTTCTATTGTTAAAACTGCAATATCTTTTGCATTAGGATACCATTCCTTCATCATTTCTTTTGCTTCTATTTCTTGTGGAGGAATTTTTACAAAAAATAATATAATAAAGATAATTACAGATAAAACAACTCGTAATCTTTTTTTCATTTCTTTGTAAACTTCTTTGTTTAAGACAAATGATATTATCCAACTAAGTATAAACGCAAAAATAACAGCATAAAAAAGATTTTTTAGTAAAAATTCAATAACCTCTTGACTCATGTTTTGTACCTTTAAAATAGTTACAAAATTTATCCAGCAATACTTTTGGATATATAACTATTTAATAGGGGACATTATATACACAACAACCTTAAATAACAAAAATATACAGACATGGAAAATGTCCTACTATTTGTAAAAATATGGCAAATTGCAATGAAAATGAGTTAGAATTGAAAATATAGCTACTATTATAAAAATTTCAAATGTCTCTTTTTCTCGAAATAGTCAAATAGCAGGACATAATGTCCACTATTTAATAAAAATTGCTTAAAAAGGACATTATGTCTTTCTATTTTCGGAGGAGTTGTTATGCAAATGAAGAAAAAATTACTTGATTTAGTTCGTGATAAAATAAGGTTTAAGCACTACAGTATTAAAACAGAACAATCATATACTGGATGGATTAAGCGCTATATTATTTTTCATGACAAAAAACATCCTGTAGAGATGGGAAAAAGAGAGATAGAAGAGTTTTTAACTTACTTGGCAGTTAAAAAAAGAGTAAGTCCAACGACACAAAACCAAGCTTTTTCAGCACTATTATTTTTATATACGCAAGTTTTAGGTATAGATTTAACAAATGAAAATATCCAAGCATTAAGAGCAAAAGAGAGAAAGCATATACCAGTTGTTTTGACAAAAGAAGAAGTCCATAAAATCTTAGAAAATCTTACTAGTATCTACCAGCTTATAGTCTATCTAATGTATGGTTGTGGTTTACGAATGAGCGAGGTATTAAATATCAGAGTTAAAGATATTGATTTTGGATTTGATAAAGTGTATATATGGGATTCTAAAAGTTTAAAAGATAGAACGATTCCTCTTCCTCAGTCCATTAAACAGAGGTTGTTAGCACAGATTGACTATGTTCAGGGCTTACATCAAAAAGATCTGAAAGATGGGTATGGTTCAGTATATATGCCGTTTGCATATGAAAAAAAGTCTCCAAAATCTAAAATGGAAACTAAGTGGCAATATCTTTTTCCTATGACGAAAGTCTCAAAAGATCCAAGAAGTGAAACTGTAAGACGACATCACATACATCCAAAAACTTTAGGTAGAAATATAAAAATAGCTGCACAAAAAGCAAATTTAAATAAAAGAGTCACATCTCACATATTTAGACATAGTTATGCAACTCATCTTCTCCAAGCAGGTATAGACTTAAGAAGTATTCAAGAGCTTTTAGGGCATAAATCTGTCGAAACAGATAAAAGATATCACCACACTTTCGCTTTAGCGACGGTGGTATCGGCATTTAGTGCCAGACACGTAGTCTCAGAGATGAATAAGGCTAAAGTAATTAGCCCACTAGATTTTTAAAGGAAAGAAAATGATAGAGAGATTTTACTTAAAAGATTATCTTAGTTTTAAAGAGACTGAGCTTAACTTATCAACTGGTCTTGTGGTGTTTACTGGTCCTAGTGGGAGTGGGAAGTCTATCTTGATGAACTCTATTTTGTCCTCTTTGGGTGGAGATTCCTGCGAAGCTGCTCTTTGTGAGTCAAGTGTTACATGGGATATAGATGCAGATGAGATAGGTATTCAAAATGATGATGTAAATGTATTTAAACACATAAAAAAAGAGAAGTCTCGTTACTTTGTAAATAATCAGAGTCTCTCACGTAAGGCTATAGGTTCTGTTGCGTCAAAATACTTAAGACATCTTAGTCTGAAGGACTTTAGTGATTTTGAGAATGTGAATTTATTAAATATTTTAGATGACAGAATAGAAGCAAAGTCTAAAAAGATGATTAAACTTAAGCTTGCGTTTAAAGAGATTTATACACAGTATCACTGGACAAAGCATGAACTGCAGGTTATAGAAGAGGAAGAGAAGAAGATAGTTGAACTTAAAGAGTTTGCTGCGTTTGAGATAAAAAAAATCCAAGAGATAAACCCAAGTATAGGTGAAGATGAAGAGCTCTTAACTATCAAAAAAGAGTTGTCAAAAAAAGAGAAGGTTTTAGAGCATATATCTGCTGCAAATGATATTTTTAACTTTGAACATCATGTTTCAAATGCTTTGGGAAGTTTAGACAACGATAGTGCTTTTTTTGATGATGCTATGAATGAGCTAAGAGCAGTACTTGATAGTGCAGAGGAAAGGTTTTCAGCACTTGACGATGTTGATGTAGAAGAGGTTTTGAACCGTATAGAAGGGCTTAGTGGTCTTAAACGCAGATATGGAAGTATAGAAGAGGCTATTGCGTACAAAGAGCAAAAAAAGATAGAGCTTGCAAAGTATGAAAATATTGAGATTGAAAAAGGAAGTTTGGAAGCTAGGTATGAAACTTTAAGTGTAGAGGTAGACGAGTTAGCTACTAAGCTAACTATGATGAGAAAGGCAGAGCTTAAATCGTTTGAGAATGATTTAAATAGATACTTGAGTGATTTATATTTGCGAGATGCAGAGGTTACACTTGAAAATGTTGAGTATACTGCCTTAGGAGTTGATAAACTCTCTATAAAACTCAATGCAACTGAGCTTGCAAAAATAAGTACGGGAGAGTTTAATCGACTGCGTTTAGCTATTTTGGCACTAAAATCAGAGTTTATGAGTCAAAACGGGGGTGTTTTGATGCTTGATGAGATAGATGCAAATCTTAGTGGTGAAGAGTCTATGAGTGTGGCACATGTGCTACGTCAGCTATCTAAGCATTTCCAAATATTTGTGATTTCGCATCAGCCGCAGTTAACTTCTATGGGAGATCAACACTTTTTAGTCTATAAAGATGGTAGTATTTCACATACAAAAGAGTTGAACTTTGATGAAAAAGTAGATGAGATAGCGAGAATCATAAGTGGTGACACTGTTTCAGATGAAGCTAAAAAGTTTGCTCGTGAGCTACTGGAGGCTAACAGGTGTGTTTCATAATCTCTATAGTTGGTTTAGTGATGGCTTTTAACTTTTTTAATGCCGGAAATCTTTTACTAACCGTAGTCTCACTGTCTGTATCTGCATTTTTTATCTACTTGATGATAAAAAATATTATAAGTGTGAAAAAAATGAAAGAAGAGAAGAGAAACAATGATAATAGATAGCCATATTCATCTCGATGACAAAAGATATGATGAAGACTTAGATGAAGTATTAAATCGTGCTAGAGAGGGTGGGGTTAAGAGATTTATCATTCCTGGTGCTGACCCTTCTACACTCTCACGTGCTGTTGAAATAGCTGAGAATAATAGTGATGTTTACTTCGCTGTTGGAGTTCATCCTTATGATATGGGTTCCTTTGATGACTTAAACTTTGAAGATTATGTATCTCATGAAAAATGTGTTGCAATTGGTGAGTGTGGACTTGATTACTTTAGACTTGAAGGTTCAGATGAAGAAAAAGAAGTAGAAAAACGCAAACAAAAAGAGATTTTTGTAGCACAGATAGAGTTAGCAAAGAAGTATAAAAAACCTCTTATTATTCATATACGTGATGCCTCACGTGACTCTAAAGAGTTACTTTTAAAGCATAATGCCGGTGAAGTTGGTGGTGTTTTGCACTGCTACAATGCGGATGAAGAACTACTTAGTCTTGCAAATAATGGCTTTTATTTTGGAATAGGTGGAGTGTTGACATTTAAAAATGCAAAAAAGCTAGTAAATGTACTACCTAAAATCCCACAGGAGAAGTTAATCATAGAAACTGATGGTCCATACCTGACTCCGATGCCTCATCGTGGAGAGAGAAATGAACCTTTTTATACTACATTTGTGGCTCAGAAAATGTCAGAACTTTTAGAGATTCCACTGAAGAATATAAAAAAATTAATAACTAAAAACACCTTAAAATTGTTTCATATTTCTTAATATTAAATATTTCTTCTTTAGCTTTAAAGTATTTATACCGATATTAAAGAAGATTTGGATAGAATCTAACTCTTAAATTTAATAATAAAAAGTTGTATATGTTTAAATATCTATTAACCCTTTTTTTTCCTATGTTACTTCTTGCAAATTTAACATATATATCAAACTACAACAAAGAGCTTGCCCTTTTAGAGTCCTTTGATATTGAGCCATCATTTTTGTATGACCCAGTAGTGAATAATTTCAGACTTAAGAACAATACTACGATTAAAAACAGACAATTTTTCAAAACGATGGAAAAAGCATATCTCTTTATTCCTGCTATTAAAAATATACTCACAAAATATGAAATTCCTCAAGAGTTTCTATATCTAGCAATGGCTGAGTCAAATTTTTCAACAAGAGCATACTCTAAAAAAAGAGCATCTGGACTTTGGCAGTTTATGCCTCGTACTGGTAAGCACTATAAACTTCATATAGATGAGTATGTAGATGAGAGACGTGACTTTATTAAATCAACTGAAGCAGCAGCAAAGTATCTCTCAGCACTTCATAAAAGATTTGGAAAGTGGTATTTGGCTGCAATTGCTTACAACTGTGGCGAAGGTAGACTGAGTAAGGCTATTAAAAAAGCAGGAACTGATGATTTAAAAGTTCTTCTTAACTCAAAGAAAAAATATATTCCACGAGAGAGTAGATACTATATCAGAAAGATTGTAGCGCTCGCTCTTATTGGTACAGATGAACAATTTTTACTCTCAAGTGAGTATGGATATCTTTTAAATCGTGCCAATGCTTATCCGATTGCTACAGTGAAGCTTTCAGGGGGAGAGTCTTTAAAAAGAGTCGCATCTCTGATAGATGTTCCTCTAAGAGATTTACAAAACTTAAATAGACACCTAAAATATGACTTCGTGCCGCCTTATTCTAAAGCCTATGATGTCTATATTCCATACATTAAACTTTCAGAATTTAAACAGAAATACTACGCTGAACCTATTAAAAATATATATAAAGTACACGTTGTAACTAGTGGTGATAATCTTTCATATATTGGTAAAAAGTATGGCGTCCCTTACCGGGTAATTAAAGATTTTAATAAACTAAAATCTAATAGACTTAAGTTGAAGCAAAAGCTTATTATTCCTATTATTGGTAAAAGCACTAAAAAAATTAACTCTAGGCACTACTATATGGTTAAGAGAGGGGATTCTCTGCAATCCATTTCTAAAATATTTAAAGTAAGTATTCAAAATATAAAACTTCAAAATCAACTTAAAGGTTCGCTTATAAAGATAGGAGACAGGTTAAAGATTTATGAGTAAGATCTATATTTTATCGCTAATACTTGTTATTGCAGCTTTTAGTGGTTGTAGCACAAGAGGGAAGCGTACCTATCAAAACTATGACTATAAGCAAGAGAAAAAAACATACTCATCAAACGCTAAGCATCACAGTCGAACTATGGACAAAAAAACATACTCTCATCCGACGATGAGACCTTATGTGATACGTGGGATTAGATATCATCCTACAGTAGTAAGTGTTGGTGATAGATTTAAAGGTAATGCAAGTTGGTATGGACCTGACTTTCATGGAAAACTTACATCAAATGGTGAGAGGTACAGCATGTGGGCTATGACAGCCGCACATAAAACACTTCCTATGAACACTATTGTAAAAGTTACAAATAGACGCAATGGATTAAGTACTGTAGTTAGAATTAATGATAGAGGTCCATTTGTTGCTACTAGAATCATAGATCTCTCAAAACAAGCAGCTGGTAAGATAGATATGGTTGGACATGGAACAGCCCCTGTAAGCATTGAAATACTTGGATTTCAGACAAAAAATCAAAGAGGAATACAGAGCGCCAAAGTCTTAAAAAAAGAACCACAGAAAAAAGCTATAGGAAACTTTGCGCTACAGATTGCTTCTTTTTCAAAGATAGAAGGTGCTCTTACAACGCAAGAGAAGTATAACAATACTGATGGGTATAAAACTATTATTAAAGATATCGAAGGTGAAAATGGCAGAATGTTCAAAGTCCTTCTAAAAGGTTTTCAGAGTGAGCAAGAAGCTAGGGATTATAAAGCTCAAGGTATCTTTAACAAAGCATTTATAGTAAGAGAGGGATAAGATGATAACTAAGACAAGAACAACAAAAGAAACAGATATAACTATTTCATTAGATTTAAACGGCACAGGTAAGAGTAAGATAGATACAGGTGTCGGTTTTTTAGACCATATGTTAGAGAGTTTCTCAAAACACTCTTTAATTGATTTAGAAATTAACTGTAAGGGTGATACTCATATTGATGACCACCACAGTGTTGAAGATGTTGGTATTGTTCTTGGTTCACTTTTAGCAGAATCTATCTATCCTGTAAAAAATATGGAGCGCTTTGGAAGTGCAAATATAGTTATGGACGAAGCTTGTGTCTCTTGTGACTTAGATTTAAGTAATCGTCCTTTTTTAATTTATGAGCTCAATGTAACTGGTAAAGTAGGGCAGTTTGATACTGAACTAGTGGAAGAGTTTTTTAGAGCTTTTGTTCTTAATTCTAAAATCAGTGCGCACATTATTGAGCTTCGAGGTAAAAACAAGCACCACATAATTGAGGCTGCGTTTAAGTCAGTTGCAGTTGCTATCAGAAGAGCTACGACTAAAAATGACAGAGTTGGAATACCAAGTACTAAAGACGTTTTATGATTAAACTAGTTGTTTTAGACGTAGATGGCTGTTTAACTGATGGAAAAATAATCTATTTAGCTGATGGTATTGAGAGTAAGAACTTTAATGTTAAAGATGGACTAGCAATAGCAACTTGGATAAGAATGGGTAATCAAGTAGCTATTATTACAGGTCGTCAATCTAATATAGTTAAGAAACGGGCCGATGAACTTGGTATACAACATCTTTTTCAAGGTATTAAAGATAAAGATAGAGTTTTAAAAGAGCTAGTAGAATCACTTGGCCTAAAGTTTTATGAAGTTGGGGCCATTGGTGATGATTTGAATGATTATAATATGCTTAAGATGGTAGGAAGAAGTTTTACTCCGCAAGATGGTGTTAGTGAAATACAATCAATGGTTAAAACAGTTCTCTCTCATAGTGGTGGAGATGGTGCTGTACGTGAAATGATAGAGATAATAGTCGATGAAAATGATCAAAGAGATGAATTTTTATCTTTTTGGATTTAAGGAATAAATTATTAATATTAATATTTTTTTTACAATAATTTTCAGTGCTTTAATGGCTATATTTTTTCTATTTAAACCTATGGATATTAAAAAACAAAAATTTATAGATGTCCCTCTCTTTGAACTGACATCTTTTACACTTCATGAATTAAACAGAGTGGGACTTCAAACTATTATGACTGGAGACAGCGCTGTAAGATACTCAGATAGATATAGCGTTGCATATATAGATTATACAGATAACTCAAAAGAGTATATAGCAAATATGAGAGCAAGACATGGACTATATAAAGATGATATTGTAGAACTAGAAGATGATGTTGTTTACTCGAGAGAAGATGGTTTCACTTTTGAGACAAGCAGAGTTATTTATGATAAAAAAACAACTATAGCTATTGCTGATGCTGATTATGTCTCTTATAGAGATAAAAACATTGTTAATGGCTCATTTGTGAAGTATAATAACTCTTTAAATAGAGTAGAATCAAAAAATGTCACTGCAATATATCAACTAGAAGAGAGATAAGATGAAATATATAATACTTTTTACACTATTTTTAACCTCATTGTTAAACGCAGAGGACCTTAAAATAAAGGCAAACTCTTTTAAAGCAGATGAAAATACAGGTATATCAGTTTTTAGTGGTAACGTAAATATAATTAAGAAAAATGATGAGTTAAACGCATCAGAGGTTACGATTTATACAGACAAAAAGAACCAACCGATAAAATTTATAGCAGTTGGTGATGTCTCTTTTGTTATAGAAACTAAGCAGGGTGCTATTTATCAAGGTCAGGCAGGTAAAGTTATATATCTTCCAAATGAAAAAGAGTATCATTTCTTTAAAGATGTACATTTGAAGCAAGTGAATGAAAAAAAAGAGATTATTGGCGAAGAAGTTGTTCTTAAAACTACCCAAGGAAAAGCTTATGCAAAAGGTGTTGAATCAGAGCCTGTAATTATGATATTTAATATCCCAGATGAAGAAGAGGCTAAGGAGTAGTAATGGTAGAAATAGTTGACGCAAAATTTATAACTTCAGCACCAAATGTATCTGCTGCTCCAGACTCAGATGAACAGAATGAAGTGGTATTTATGGCACGCTCAAATGTTGGTAAAAGCTCACTTTTAAACGCTTTAACTAACCATAAAGGCCTTGCCAAAGTATCCTCTACACCAGGTAAGACAAGACTTATAAATTATTTTGATATAACTTTTATAGATAGAGACTCTTCTCTTAAAACTTTTGCAAAGTTCGTGGATTTACCAGGCTTTGGTTATGCAAAAGTTTCAAAATCTATCAAGCATGATTGGGAGAAAAACTTAACAGATTATATCTCTCAAAGAGAGCAGATTAAGCTTTTTATTCATCTTATTGACTGTAGACACCCACATTTGGATATTGATACTTCTGTGAGTGAATTTCTTTTTGATACTGTGAGAGAAAACCAGTTTATTCTTCAAATATTTACAAAAATAGATAAGCTTAATCAAAAAGAGCAAAGTGCACTTAGACGTAAGTTTCCAAACGCAATGATGGTCTCAAGTTCAAAGAAGCGTGGTACTCATAAAATAATTAAACTTATTCATGATATTTTACAAGAGGCTAGTGATGAAGATTGAGTACGTTAAAGCTAGACTCTCTGATATACCTGCTATGCAAGAACTTGTACAGCCAGAGGTAGATTCAGGTGTTATTTTACTAAGAAGTGAAGACGAGATAGCTACAAACATAAGATCATATATGTTGGCTTTCTCAGTTGGAGAATTGGTAGGCTTTGCCGCTATGCATATTCATACATCATATTTAGGAGAGATTAGATCGCTTATTGTTAAAGAGGGTGTTAGAGGACAAAAAATAGGTGAAAACTTAGTTCTTAAAGCCTTAGATGAGGCAAAATCATTAGGACTGCAAAGAGTGCTTAGTCTTACATATAAGCAATCATTTTTCGAGAGATTAGATTTTGTAGAAATTCCAAAAGAGTCCCTCCCAGAACATAAAATCTGGGCAGATTGTATTAAATGTAAACACTTTCCGATATGCAACGAAGTATCTCTCATCAAAAACCTTTAGTACCATTTTTATATATAGTTCTTTTTGCTGTATATGGTAGTCTAAGTAGCGTTTATCTGTTCTTGCCACCTCTTTTGGCAGTTTTATATGTCCTCTTTTCAAACGCATTAAAAAGAGATGACTTGCTTATGCTTGTGCTAGTTTCCTTTTGTCTGCTTCTGTTTGAAGCAAATAAAGGATATATGCTGTTTAGTACCATAGTCTATTTTGGAATTGTACATAAATTTATAATGCCTAAAATTATACAGAGCTTTAGCTGTAACTCATGTATCAAAATATCATATGTTTTACTAGCTTACTTAGGTTATTATATATATTTGGTGTTGGCTTCAAGTATATTTTTACTCCCAGCGCCTGAGATTAACTATTATATAGTTTACTACATAATTATAGAATTCTTTTTAGTGAGTCTCTTATGAAAATTAAATTTATCATCATTGTTTTTTCTATAGTTTGGATTGGAATTATTGTCCGAGTTTTTTTCTTAGCAGTAGAGTCAAATGTTTACTATAAAAAATTATCTCATCAAAATACTATAAAAAATGAAGAGATAGCACCAGTAAGAGGTGAAATTGTAGATAGAAATAATAAGCCTATAGCTATAAATAAGCTCGGATTTAAAATACAACTTGCTCCACATCTTAGAAGTAAAAAAAATATAGATATTTTCAATGAAGAGCTGGATAATATCACTACTCTTTTGCCGAAGCTTGATAGAGAGAAGATAGTAAAAAACTACACTAAGAAAGATTCATTTTACAATCATAATTTTATTGACGTAGTGCATTTTATCCCTTATGAAGATATGTTAGCAGTGTATACTGCACTCAATTTAAGAGAAAATGTAAAAATTATACCTGCACCAAAAAGGTATTATCCTTATAAAAATATTGGTGCTCATATTATAGGTTATGTCTCACGTGCAAATAGAAAAGATATAGACAGAGACTCTATGCTCGAACTTATTGGATATACCGGAAAAACAGGAATTGAGAAGTATTATAATGGATACCTTCAAGGTACTCCTGGAATGAGAAAGATAAAAGTAAATGCTAATAATCAAGAGATAGAAGAGCTTGAGTATGAGAGTGCGGATGAAGATAGAAAGCTTACTTTGAGCTTGGATATTGAACTTCAAATGTATATTTCTTCTCTATTTAAAAAGAGGGTTGGGGCTGTAATAGTTATGAATGTTGATGGCTCGATTTTAGCAGCTGGGAGTTTTCCAAACTATGATTTAAATATCTTTGTTTCAGGTATGTCCTATAACATGTATAATGATCTCTCATCAAGCTTGGATCACCCATTTACAAATAAACTCATAAATGGTCTATATCCTCCAGGATCAACTATAAAACCTACTCTTGGTCTTTTGTATATCACTACTGACTTGAATGAAAAGTGGAAAGTTAATTGTACAGCACATATGCCTCTTGGAAAAAGGGTATTTAGATGTTGGAAAAAAAAAGGGCATGAAATTACAGATATTAGAAAGGCGATTAGAGAGAGTTGCGATGACTATTTCTATAAAGGTAGTCTAGTTTTAGGAAATCAAAAAATGAGTGAAGGCTTTATCCGTTTTGGATTAGGTCAAAAAACAGGTGTTGACCTACCTAATGAGTTTATTGGTATCGTTCCTTCTCGTGAATGGAAAAGAAAAAAGTATAATAGAAACTGGAATATAGGTGAAACAGTTAATACATCTATAGGTCAAGGTGATTTTTTAACTACTCCTATGCAAATGGCTCAACAAACTGCCTTGTTAGCTACAGCGAAGCTTCCAACGCCACATCTGGCAAAGATGATAGGTGATGAAGAGTATAGAGGTGAATTTAAGGATGTATTTAATAGTAAAGAGTTAAAGAAACTTCCTTTAATTCAAAAAGCAATGTATGAAGTATGTAACTATCCAAGTGGAACAGCAACACACTATCTTCACTCTAAGGTTACAATTGCTGGAAAAACAGGAACGGCTCAAGTTGTTGCTATTAAGCAAGATATTAAAAAGAGAAAACTGGAGCATGAAATGTCATACTATAGACGTTCTCACGCATGGTTTACATCATATGGACCATATAAAAATCCACAGTATGTTGTGCTTGTTATGGTAGAACATGGTGGACATGGTGGACACGCTGCTGGAGGAATTGTTTCAGATATATACAACAAGCTCTTGGAGCTTGAGTATATCAAAAAGTAGTTTTTTAGGCTAAAGAGTTTTGAATAAACAGAGCTAGAATTATAAGTAAAAATATTCCACCAGCTTTGTTGTAAAGCTTATTGGCTAGTATAAATAGAAGTGCAATAGACGCTGCTACCATAATTAGCATGTCAAATTTTGTAGCGATTAAATCTACTGTCAGTGGATTAACAAGAGAAGCTGCTCCTAAAACCATAGAAAAATTAGCTACGTTTGAGCCGATAATATTACCGATGCTCATCTCTGCATTTCCTTTTTTTACAGCTACTAAAGATACAACAAGCTCAGGAAGAGATGTTCCTAAAGATATAAGGAATATACCTATAATCCACTCACTTATGCCAAACTCCCTAGCTATATTTGTACCACTATCAACTACAAAGTGAGCACCACCGATAGTTAGAGCAAATCCGATAACTAAAAGAGGAACAGTTCTGCTCCAGTTGAACTTTTCTCTTGATAAGTCCTCATCTATCTCTCCCTCTAAATCCTCTTTTGAACTTGAAAAAAGAAACATAAGGTATGAAACCATCAGGAGTAGATATAGCGCACCATCAACTCTTCCTATGACCCCATCTTGAATCATTATGAAAAAGAGCACTAAAGGAACAACAACCCATGCGCTATCAAGAGCAAATAGATTACGTTTTGGATGCATACTTTTTGCTATCATAAAAACAATACCAAGAACCATAGTTATGTTAAAAATCACACTACCCACGACATTTGCAACTGCCATATCACTTTTGCCTTGTCCTGCGGCCATCATTGAAGCAGCCATCTCTGGTAAAGATGTACCAAATGCTACAAGTGTAGCTCCAATTACAAAGTGAGATATTTTAAAGTGAAGAGCGATTCTTTCAGACTCTTTGATTATAAAGTCTGCACCATATATTAAAGCTGCCATTGCCGCTAAAAAGATTCCAAAATCCATTTCTATCCTTCTGTTCTTATTATTAAGCTTTTTGGCAGATTAAACTGCTCTATTAACTCTTTTTCTTTGAGTCTCATTTCTCCGTTATCTACTTCATGGTCAAAGCCAAGAAGATGTAAAAGACCATGAATAAAAAGCAGTGTAAATTCATCACTGTTTGCATGAGAAAGTTCTTTGGCTTTTTGCTCTACGTGAGAAGAAGATATTACAATACTTCCAAGTGGTGACATTGGCATTTCTTCATAAGGAAAGCTCAAAACATCTGTTGCTTTATCAATATTTCTGTGTTCTTTGTTGATAGCGCGTATCTCATCATCGTTAGTTACAATAAGCTCAATATCTTTTTTGGTAAGAGTTTTTGTGATAAGTGCAAGAAGTTGTTCATTAACATCAAGCGAAGTTCTATTGTCAAGTTCAATCATAAACGCAATTATATCGAATTTATATGTTAAAATCACATTATGAAAAAACAACTGCAGATTAAAAAAGCTTTATGTGTAATGAGTGGTGGGATGGATTCAACTCTCAGTGCTTATATGATGAAAAATGACGGTTATGAGATTATAGCCGTTCATTTTAATTATGATCAAAGAACACAGGGCAAAGAGCTAGAGTGTTTTAATAATATATGTAATGACTTGAATGTTAAAGAGAAGTATATATTAGACTTGGACTTTTTTAAACAGCTTGGTGCATCTGCTTTAACAGATGAGAGTATTGAAGTACCTACAGGTGGAGTAGAAGAGGGTGTACCTGTTACTTACGTACCTTTTAGAAATGGTATATTTTTATCTATGGCAGCAGCTATTGCAGAGAAAGAAGGTGCAGAGGTTATTAGTATCGGTGTTGTTGAAGAAGATAGTAGCGGCTACCCTGATTGTAGAGAGTCCTATATAAAAAGTATGCAAGAGTCTATCAACCTTGGTACAAAAGATGAAACAAATATAGAGATAAAAATGCCATTAGTGCATCTACAGAAATCTCAAATAGTACAAGAGTCATTGAAGTTAGATGTACCGCTACATCTCACGTGGAGTTGCTATAAAAATGAGACAAAAGCCTGTGGTGTGTGTGACAGCTGCAGACTAAGACTTAATGGTTTTAATTTAGCAGGAGAAAAAGACCCTATTGAATATGAAGACAATAATTTTTAAAGACCTTAGTGTTGAGCATATCTGTAAGCCAAAACTGAAAAATAGCTATATTAGTGTAAACCATGAGTTGAAAGTTATTCTCAAAACACCAAAAGTTTCAAATTTTTTTATAGAAAATTTACTCTTAGATAAAGAGAAATGGATACGAAAACAGCTCCTAAAACTCTCCAAAAACCCTCTACAAAAGATAAATATAGAAGATGAACTGCTTCTATTTGGTGAAATCTGCAGTATAGATATTGATGAAGCTAAATATTTACGACAAAAACTACAAAGAATGAGAAAAAACTCTCAAGAAAATATTGTAAAGTGCTATGATGATTTTTATAAATATTATTCATCTGAGTATTTAACACCAAGAGTTGAGTATTTTGCGAATAAAATGGATTTAAAATTTAGCGTAATAAAATTTAGAAAAATGAAAAGTAGATGGGGAAGCTGTAGTAGCCAAAAAACTATAACCCTCAACAGTGAACTTATGAAGGTCAAAAAAGAGCTAATCGATTATGTGATTGTTCATGAACTGGCACATTTAGTTCACATGAATCACTCTAAAAAATTTCACTTATTAGTTGAGAACTATCTTCCTTCTTCTAAAGTTTTACGAAGAGAGTTAAAAGGTATTTCACTTCCCTCTTTATGAAGCGTGGAATTAAAGTATTCTGTATGGTACTTACTTGAAGGTGACCACATCATCCATCCACTTGTATTTATATCTTCTGTAGCACGAATTTGATCGCGAATTTCATCTTTTTTATAGTGTCTACGTTTGTGTGCATAATCTTTAAAGTACTGTAACCAAGGTCTAACTCTATTTGGTTCAACTCTATCTTGAATGTTTTTTATACTTCTATATATAACATCATAAGGGTGCTCGGATGGGTTGTCGAAATAGAATGATCCTTTTGCAAATCCTGATGGATATAGCATAGGTGACAAATAATCAGCATGAGCAGCCAAATCAGTAACTGTCTGACCTATCCCGTTGTCATCTTTAGTCCAGCAGATATTTCCGTAGGTATCTACAGAGATAAAAACTCCATATTTTCTAAGTCTATTTTGAGCTAAATCTAAAAACTCACCAATTGCTTTTACCCTGTTTTTAGGAGTGTTTATTTGAGAATATCTAAGTCTTTTTTTTGCAGGAAAACGAATATAATCAAAGTTTATCTCATCAAAGCCAACTTTAGCAGCTTCTTCTGCCATTGATACAGCATACTCATGAGAACGTTTATCGTATGGGTCTACCCATGCCATATTGTCATGATTTCTCCATATACTGCCGTTAGAGTCGAGCTTGATAGCATAGTCTGGATTGTTTGAGGCTTGAAGTTCATCTTTAAAGGTAACTATTCTTGCAATGGTGTAGATATTTTTGTTTTTTAGCTTTTGCATAAACTTAGTAATATCTCTATTTGTTCTCTTCTCATGTGCGCCATAACTATTTGCCTGTTTAAAGGATGTCCAAAATAGAGTTGAGCCATACTCATTTTTAACATCTATAACAACTGCGTTTACCTCTGTTTTTTCAATAATATCAAATATTTTTTTAGAAGTAGCAGAATTATTACTAGCACCCCAAAATGTCAGATATAGAGCTTTTACCGTAATGGGTTCTACTTCTAAAACACTATCATTCATATCAGAACTAACACTCAGGGGTCGGTATCCATAGGCTTTTACATGATAGAGTGTCTCGTTAGAGTCAATTTTAAAGTTTCCGTTTTCATCACTTTTAACACTTTTTAAAGAATCACTAAGTATCGCATTGTTTATAGGCTTGAAAGTTGTTTTATCAACTATTGTTCCCGTGAATGTGGCAAAAAGGAGAGTTGGAAGGAGGGTGATTAAAGTTGTTATAATTTTTTTCAATAAAATCTCATATATCTGTTAGTTTAGATATGAATAATACACTTTAAAAGCAAACGCTTAGACTATCTCTCGTTTAGAAAGTACCTAGTACTTACATCACTCCACTCACGTGAGAGTTTTAAGTGAGTATCTATTGACTCATATACTCTTTTAAAATCACTATTTTTACTACTAAGCTTATCTATAACCTCACGTAGAGCTTTTTTACCTGCGTTTATTACATCTTTAGGATACTGATGTATCTCTACATTAAGCTCACGTAGTTTTGCAAGTGCTTTTATATTCTCAGCATGAAATTCATAAGTCATATTTGAGTTCATTTCACTTGTGCAGACCTCGATGATTGATTGCTGTTCAAATCCTAGCTTGCTCCAAGAGTGTTTATTAAAAGTTAGTTCTAAGATTGAACCAGGCTCATGCCATCCTGAGTAGTAATACGGAGCGACTTTGTAAAAGCCCATTTTAATATCAAGTGCAGGTCCAACCCACTCAGTAGCATCAATAACACCACGCTCAAGTGAAGTATAAATCTCTCCGGCTGGTAGAAGAATAGGGTTAACACCCATTTTTGCAAATACTTCACCGCCAAGACCTGGAATACGCATCTTTAAGCCCTGCATATCCTCTAGTGACTCTATAGGTTTTCTAAACCATCCACCCATCTGAATGTTAGTGTTTCCACCCATGAACGGATGAAGGTTGTATTTTGCGTACTGTTCACGCCAAAGTTCCATTCCACCGCCAAAAAGCATCCAAGAGTTAATCTCTTCAGCAGTAAAACCAAAAGGAATACCACTGTAAAGAGAAAACGCAGAGTTTTTACCTTTCCAGTAGTATGGGCCAGAGTGAAATGCATCAATCTGTCCACTAGAACATGCATCAAAAACAGCTAGAGCAGGGACTAAAGTATTTTTAGGATAGAGTTTTATCTCTAAGCTTCCACCACTCACATCTTTTACTCTCTGAGCAAATTTTTCAACACCAGTGCCCATGACAGGAAAGTGAGCTGGCCAGCTAGTAGCAAGTTTTATAACAGTTTTTTTGTTTTTGTTTATATTTACGCGTTTTTTGTCATTTTTGGCTTGAGGATGTTTTGAGTAGTCAATAGCTTGACGATTGCTCTCGTTACATCCAGTTAATGCTAGAGCAGCTGTAGTTGTTGTGGCGGTTGCTAAAAAGTCTCTGCGGTTCATTTTATTTCTTAGTTATGGAGTGGTTCATGTGTAATCATAACACCATCTGTATCTGTATAAATATAGTCACCATTTTTAAAATTAATTCCGCCAAAAGACAATGGAATATCTCTTTGTCCCTCAGTTACCGGAATATATTTTTTTGGACATGTTCCTAAAGCATATAGAGCAACTGGAATATCTTGAATTTGAAATGTGTCTCTTATGTAACCATTTACAATGATGCCAGAGTAGTTGTTTTGTTCCGCAAACTTCATTAGGTTTTCACCTACAACTGCGAAAAACTCTGCACTTACATCGACAACAACAACCTTATCAGTTCCATCTTCATCACGAAGCAGTTTTATAAGTTCTGAGTTATTTTTATCTAGCTTGATTGTAATGACTTCACCACGACATTTCTTGGCACCACCGTAATTTTTAAAATCATGACTTAGAACGTCAACTAGTTCCGGATGTTCATCGCAAAAATCTGCTGTAAAAAAGTTCATTATATTTTCCTGAAAGTTCATTTATAATTGTATTATAACCTTATTCTGGTCTTCTCCTACTTGTTATATCTTTCTTTTCAATAGTTAGGTTTTCTTTGAAGTTGCATGATAGCTAAAATAATAATCTCATTATCTCTTTGATAGTAGATTACTCCAAAAGGAAAACGGTTAGACAGACATCTTCGCATATCTCTGTCTAGTTTTTTGAACTTCATAAGCGAATTCTGAACCAAGATTAATTTTGCATTTTTCGTAGTAGTCAACTGAAGCATTTAATTCTAGTTCAGCATCTGGATGAAATAAGTACTTCATCTATAAATTTAATCTTTTAGCTATTTTTTGAAAAACTTCATCCCCCTCAATAAGCGATACGCTATTGTATCTCAAAATAGTGTATATTTATAATTACTTCAAGAGGTTCAGTTTTTTCTCTAGTTTATTTATTTGTATTTGAATAAAGTCATATTCAGCAGATTCTATCTCATTTCCTCGTATTTGTTATACAGCTACTTTGTGATGTTCAATCTGCATGATTTTGTCAGCTATCCAAGTTTTAATAATAGCTTGACGACTTACACCTATGTGTTTTGCTTCTTCATCAAGTTTTTTAACCATCCAGGTAGGAAAATCAATATTAATTCTTTTTGGCTCTAGGTTTGGTCTTCTTATTGTCGATAAATCAAGATACTCAATAATATCCTCTTCATTATCATCGAATATTTTATCAAATTCTTCAGCTTTCATAAATTTCAATCTCCTTTTTTCTTGCTCTTCGTGCAGAAATAATTCTTATGTTCTCTGTACGATAAGTTGTTACTACTGCATATGTTTTTGCAGTAATTTTTCCAATAGCGATAAATCTTTCTTCATCCTCATAAGATGTCCTGATTTCAACCATTTTGTCATCATTCCAAAGAAGCTTTGCTTCTTCAAAATCAATACCATGTTTTTGCTTATTTGATAAGCTTTTCTCTGTATCGTACTCAAACTTCATATAAGAAGTATATCATTTTTATATTAAATTGTAAAATTTTGGATAAGTTGTTGTGGATGTATAACGGTCTGTTTTGTTATATCTTTGCTGTACCTTATAAAGGAGCAATGATTGTTTCTATTTCAGAGTTTAACTTTGCACTATCTTTCATTTTTTCTAATAATTCAGCAGGTGTGTATTTTTTCATTATTGATTCAATACATAAATTTAATTTTTTGTATTCTAATGTATCTTAACTTATTTCTTTTGTTGACTTTATAACTTTCTTCGGTGCATTTTTTAATAAGTCACTATTTTTTAATAACTTGAAAAGTATCAAGTTATATGACTTTTTCAAAACTTTAAATGAAAATACTGCATCTTTAGGCATAAATAAATCTGATTTTCTTTTAAACTATCATAGCAAGTAGCTGCTGAAAACTGAACATTTTTTTCATGCCAATACTCTAAACTTGGTTGAGCATTAGATTCGCTTAATACTATTAACAAAGCAATGCAAATATACAATATCTTTTTCACTATATACATCCCTTGTGGATATAACGGATGTCTTGAGAAATAAGTTACCACTAGGCTACTTATTTATCTCCTATGAGACTGTGAAAGAACTCACACCACAAACTATATAAATTATTCTAACAAAACATATCTAAAAGTTACTATTTTCAAATCTTACAATTGATATAATATCACTATAAATAAAGGCTAAATATGGGTAT
>Ga0256844_10000300_pt1 | contig 19222 bp, 20 predicted proteins | sample MusselsmetaG_FD_189100 | JGI IMG/M metagenome (GOLD analysis project Ga0256844, IMG submission 189100) | Mussel associated microbial communities from hydrothermal vent at the East Pacific Rise, Pacific Ocean - Mussels | ecosystem: Host-associated > Mollusca > Shell > Unclassified ... | reverse complement strand
CAGCCAAGAGGAGATACATGGACTTTATGGTAATCTTACAGGATTTGAGATCGCCTATGATGCCAGAGAGGCTCTGCTGGAGAGTGACTTTGCCTTTGTCTGCAAAGGTACCGCCACGCTGGAGGCCTCGCTGATCGGTACACCGTTTGCACTGGTATACAAGTTTGCAACCTTGGACTACCTGCTCTACAAAATGTTGGTAAAGATCCCATATATAGGATTGGGAAATATCCTACTCAAAGCAGATAAAAACAGAGTACTCCATCCTGAACTGATACAAGACGAGGTCACAGCAGAAAACCTGGTCCATACGATGCAATCCATGGATAGAGAGCTCTTTTACCAAGACTCTTTAAGCCTGCTGGAGTATCTCAAGCATGGCAGTGCAGAAGCAACTGCCAAACTCATACTAAAGAAGAGACAATGAAAATCAATTTTATAGACCTAAAAGCCCAATACCAAGCCTACAAAGAAGAGATAGACAAAGAGGTACTCGAAGTGATGGCCTCTGCCCAGTTCATCGGTGGAGAAAAACTCACTATGCTAGAGCGTGACCTTGCTGCCTATACCGGAGCCAAACATGCCATAGGGTGCAGCAGCGGTACCGATGCTCTCCTGCTCTCGCTCATGGCACTGGATATCGGTGTCGGAGATGAAGTGATCACTACCCCTTTTACCTTCATCGCCACCGCAGAGGTGATCGCCCTGTTAGGTGCCAAGAGTGTCTTCGTCGATATCGATGAGACGACCTATAATATCGATCCCGCATTGATAGAGTCCGCTATTACAGACAAAACCAAAGCAATCATCCCCGTCTCACTCTATGGACAGTGTGCCGATATGGATGCGATCAATGCCATAGCCAGTAAACACAATCTACCGGTGATCGAAGATGGCTGTCAAAGCTTTGGCGCCACCTACAAGGGCAAAAGATCCTGCAACCTCTCCACCATCGGCTGTACCTCCTTCTTCCCCTCCAAGCCACTGGGAGCCTATGGGGACGGTGGGGCGATCTTCACCTCTGATGATGCATTGGCAGAGAAGATCAGAATGCTTCTCAATCATGGGCAAAATGAACGCTACAAACACAAACTTATCGGAATAAACGGACGACTCGATGCCATTCAGGCAGCTGTGTTGAATGTGAAACTTGCTCATTTCGATGCAGAGGTTACCAAGCGTGAAGAGATCGCAGATCGATACTCTAGGCTGCTCAAAGAGAGCAGAATCATCATCCCTGCCATCGCAGAAGGCAACCACAGTGTCTATGCCCAATACTCTATCCGAACTACAGACAGAGAAGCACTCTCCGCATATCTACAATCCAAAGATATCCCCGTAGCTGTACACTATCCAATGCCCTTGCATCTACAGGAAGCTTTCCTGTATCTGGGCTATCATAAAGGGGACTTCCCACTCTCAGAAAGAATCAGTGATGAGATTATGTCATTGCCGATGAGCCCCTACCTCACACAAGAGCAACAAGACTACATCGTCTCTACTATTAAGGAGGTATCATGATGAAAATAGCCATTATTGGTCTGGGTGCCATGGGGAAGAATCACTATCGCATCCTCAAGGAGCTGGAGGAGTCAGCGACGATCGTAGGACTCTGTGATGCTGTGACACTAGAGGGCTATAGTGAACCCTGCTACACTGATGTAGAGGAGATGCTGGAGCATACCAAACCTGATGCCGTGATTATTGCCACACCCACCTTTCTACACAAAGAGGTGGCACTGCAGTGTATCGAAAGAGGTATCCATATCTTCATCGAAAAACCTGCAGCTGCTAGCGTAGAAGATGCCCGAATCATCCTCGAAGCTTCCCAGGCAAAAGGGGTAAGAAGCTGCGTAGGACATGTCGAGCGTTTCAACCCTGTGGTACAAGCACTACAAGAGGAGCTCAAAGACAGAGAGATCTATACGATCTCTATCACCAGAGTAGGTCCATTCCCCCCTCGTATCGCTGATGTAGGGGTACTGACTGATCTCTCCGTACATGATATCGATCTCATGCGTTTTATCACGCACAGAGAGATCAAAAATCAGGCGATCTTTAAATCCCAAAAAATACATAACCATCACGAGGACAACGCAGTACTCAACTTTGAATTAGATGATCACATCATCGCTAATATCCTCACCAACTGGCTGACCCCTTTCAAAAAAAGAGTTATCGAAGTGGCATGTAAAAATGTCTACCTCGAAGCAGACCTCATCACACAAAATCTCACTGAGTACTCAGGATACAGCAAACAAAACTCCTATGTGGTTAGAGATTGCCATATCAAAAAAGACGAACCTCTACTCAAAGAGATAGAAGCCTTCCTTCACTATGTCAAAACTGGAGAGATCGGTTCACTGGCTACTATCCAAGATAGTATCATCACCCTAGAGGTAGCCACACAATCATGATACACCCTACCGCACAGATCGCAGGTGGTGCACAGATCGCAGCAGATGTACAGATCGGTGCTTACTGCAAAGTCTCCAAGGATGTTAAGCTAGCGTCTGCTGTCATCCTGGAACCGCATGTGACGGTAGAGGGACCTGTCACGATCGGAGCAAAAAGCCATCTCTACTCCTTTGTACATATAGGTAATGGTGAAAATCCTATCTTGATAGGGGCATCCTGTCATATCCGTGAATTTACCCATATCGCAACAGATGACAGAGAGACTGGATCAGTTACGATCGAAGACGCTTGCTATATCATGGCATATGCAGACATACATACTGATGTTACCATTGAGGAGGCATGTATCATTACCAATAATGTCATAGTAAGCAGAGGAAGCCATTGCCAAAGCAATGTGATTATCGGGGCCAAAGCAAGCATTGCAGAAAACTGTACCATAGGTACGGGTACTATGATCGGTGGGGTCTCAGCAGTGAAACACGATATCCCCCCGTACTGCCTGGTAGAGGGCTACCCAGATGCTACGATCAGAGGTTTAAACTTGGTAGGTATGAGAAGAGGGTTTCAGGATCGAAAAAGTATCAGTAATGTAAAACAGGTTTTTATACAGCTCAAAAAAGTGGACTTTGCCCAAGAACACGCTACTGTACTACTCCCAGAGATCAACGATATGCATGCACAGACATTTGTACGCTTTGTTGCCACACATCCTATCAGTAGATGACCACCCTGTTTCGTCCATTGAGTTTCGCTCTATAGAGTGCTTCATCTGCTTTTCTGAAAAGATAGACATCATCCTGTTTTTTGGCAGCAACACCAAAACTACATGTCAAAGAGATATCTGCACTAAAGGTATGGACTTCGATCATTTTTCTCAAGTTTTCTGCTAATATCCTAGCCCCTTCACTATCTGTATCCGGTAAAAGGATCACAAACTCTTCTCCTCCCCATCTAGCAAAAAGATCATTGGCACGTATTTTTCTTTTGATTAGATGTGTCAGTCCCACCAACACTTCATCTCCCACCATATGTCCATAATGATCATTCACCTGCTTAAAGTGATCAATATCCATCACGATCATACTCAGCTCTGACTTTTCAGAATTGGCTCGCTTTAACTCTATATCCAATTGTTTGTTGAACATCGTACGATTATAGATCTGTGTCAACTCATCCACATAGATCTGCTTTTGATACAGTTTTTTCTCCTCTTCCATCTTAGTGATTTCTGAGAGAGAGATGATCGTATGCTTACTCTCAGCAGAATAGGTTACATCGACCACATAGGTATTGATCACCTCTTTCCCCGGAGTCCACAATGCAATAATTCTCTTATGCGGCGGCAATAGTTGTATCTCTGTAATCCAGTGTCTACCCTCTATCTCTGAGGGGTAGAAGTACTCTTCCTGTTTCACCATTCTACTACTCAACATCCTATCATGCTTGATGGCTTCCTCTATATTTTCCTCCCCCCAAAATGCCAAGGCTTTATCATTTAAAAAGAGTAGTTTAAACTCTTCATTGAGTACTGCCAGCATACTCCCCTGTAGGTGTGCTATCTCATTCATAATGATTTTTTGGGTTTCATACTCTCGTCTAAATACGATATGTTCACTGATCTTTTTGATCTTTTTATCAAGTAATTTCAAGTCTAAGGGCTTCAATAAATACCCATCGACCTGCAACTCTATTGCTTCTAGGAAAAAGGAACTGTCACTATGTGCCGTAGTCAGTATAATCGCCTGGTCAGGGTTGGATGCTTTGATTCTTTTGATCATCTCTATCCCTGTCATTTTAGGCATTTTAATATCTGATATCACGATATCCGGGTGATACTTTTCATACAACGCCAACCCCTCTTCTCCATTTTCACCTATATACAAACCTCTATCTGTATATCGTTCAAGGAACTGACTCAACTCTTCACGTATGGTGGCTTCATCTTCTACAAACAATATCGTATTATTTTTCATGCTGATCCTCATTGAAATCAAGAAGTACTACAGTACCATCACCCTTGGAATAGACACTTATTTTACCTCTCATCTTCTCTTCTATGATGATTTTTGACATATAAAGCCCCACGCCAATCCCCTCTTCTTTGGTTGTAAAATAGGAATCAAATACTTTCCCCATGATCTCTTCAGCAATACCGCCTCCATTATCCATAAAGACTACAATCCTGTCTTCCAAGTATACCTCGATACCTCTTTCACTTCCCCCATGCTCCAGTAGTGCATCTTTGGCATTGCTGATAAGATTCAGAATGACTTGCTGAAATTCACTTTTAAACCCGCATATTTCAAAATCTTCTCCCGTGACAACAAAAGAGATATGGTATTTTTCCAAATAAAGAGACTGCATATAAAAGGTTGCTTCAATACTCTCTTTGATACTAAAGTTCTCTTTGACTTTATCTACTTTAAAGAACCCTCTAAAGTCATCTATAGTTTGGCTCATAAATTTAATGGTCTTGATATTTTTATCGATATAGGTATTGACAAAGTCCTGATTTACCAATCCATCTTTATAATGGTATTCTAGATTCTGTACACTCAATCCCAGGGCATTGAGTGGCTGTCTCCATTGGTGTGCGATCACCCCTATCATCTCTCCCATAGCTGCAAATTTAGTTTGCTCCTGTATAAACTGATACTGAATAAAGTTTTCATCGACTTTTTTCTTGATCTCTTTTTGTAGATTTTTATTGGCGCCTTTCAAAATATTCTGACGATACATCAGCAAAAGCATGATCAGCAATACCATAGCAGCAGGATACAGTAAGTATCTGTAATCAAATGACTCAACCAACTTATTATTGACCCATTTACTATAGATATAATTTTGCTGCTCTTGTGTGATCTCCTGTAGCGCTTTGTTGAGAAGTGGGAGTAAGACTTTGTCTTTACGATTGACTGCGATAGAAAGTCGATATCTCATATCTGTATACCCTGCAATCTTTAGGTTTTTTAACGCATACTTGTTGATAAAATGTGATGCCACAGGTAGTGTCGCAATAGTACAGTACACTTCACCTGAGGAGACTTTTTTCAAGGAGTCTATATAGTCCTTTGTCTCTATGATATGTATATGTGGATAGAGTGTTTTTAGCTTACTTATAAGCCCAGATCCTTTTTTTCTAGCAATTTTTTTATCTGAAATATCATCTAAGCTATCAATAAAAGGTTCATTTATTTTTGTAATGATCGCGAGCCTATACACCAAATATGGTGTGGTGAAGTTTGCATAGGCTTTTCTTTTTTTAGTTGCGATCGCAGCTGGAAGAATATCACATTTCCCCTCTCTTAAAAATGCTTGAGACTGAGACCAGCTCTTCGTAGGCACCGTTTCAAAGAGTACATTAAGCTTCTTTTCCAGGATCCTCAAGGTATCGATAGCGATTCCCTGCATCTGACTCATATCACCACCCTTGGCAAACTCTATAGGTGCCCAATCAGGGTTATTACACATAGTGATCACTCTTTGCTTTTTAAATGGCTTTACATGACTTTGTATCTGATGCTCAATTTTTTTACTTTCAATACTTCCGATCCATTTCTTCATGAGGGCGGTAAGTTCATCTTCACTGATACTATACATCGCTTTTTGCAAGATATCTCTCAGTAGCTTCAGATGAGGAGCTGTGGCTATGCTTAATCCCACAGTCAACCGTTTATCAGGTATCAAATGGGCATAAGAAAGTGTCATATTACTCTCCCTCATAAGATCATTAATAATACTATAGCTACCAACCGTAGCATCACTGCTACCCTCTTTTACTGACTGTATACATGCTAATGTAGATCTTTTTTTGATAAGCATGATCTCGGGATGATAGGCCTCCAAGAAATGCTCTATATAAAAATCCTTAGGGACACACACCATTTTAGCATCCAAGGCATGCAGCGTATTTAGAGAAGGGGTATTACTAAAGATCGCTTTCATTGTGGCCGCATAAGGTTCTGTAAAATGTAAGTATTTTTCTCTCTTAGGCGTCCTCATAATATTAAGCATCACATCCAACTCATCATTTTGGATCAATGTCATAAATTCACTCCATTCATAACCACTGACATACTTTACTCTTAACCCTAATTTAGTAGCCAAAAGATTCATGTAGTCAATCGACAGACCTTTAGCTTGTCCATGCTCATTAAAATTATAAGGGGGATATTTCTTTTCATTATGTACTGTGATCACAGGATGCTTTTGTAGAAATGCTTTTTCGTTGTCATTTAAAAGAATAGCTGATTTTGAGTAGAGTGTCGTAGCAATCAAAGAGAGCAATAAAATAGATTTGAATATCTGTCTACACTGTTTTTGCAAAGTGATCCCCCCCCGGTTTATTTGCGGTTATTCTATCAAAAAAAAGTCAAATTTAGATCCTCTCAGGCATTTCATCTTTGAAGGCAATCTCTTCTGCTTTTGAAAGTAGTGCCAAGGCACCATCTGCAATCATCAATTCTGCCATCTTTACTCCCATTTTTAGGGACTTTTCTATTGGTTCAATAAACTCTTTCTGTAGGATATGTGTACCATCCGGATAACCTAGCATCGCCCTTAACTCTACGGTTTGACCCTTGATTCTTGCATTGACAGCAACAGGTGCGGAACACCCTGCCCCTATTTTGGAGACAAAGTCTCTCTCTATCGTAGCACAGAGCTGACTCTCTTCATTGTTGAGACACATAGCGATCTCTCTGACCTTCTCATTGCTGCTGACGATCTCTATACCCAGTGCTGCCTGTCCCATCGGAGGAATCATAAAATCCAATTTTTGAACATAAGGAATATCTTTGAGAAGATCCAATCTATACAATCCTATATAGGCAAGGATAATAGCATCATACTGTCCTTCTGAAAGTTTTCTAAGCCTTGTGTTGACATTACCCCTGAGATCTTTGACCTTAAGGTCCGGTCTTTTTTGTAAAATCTGCATTCTTCTTCTGAGGCTTGTTGTGCCGATAACAGCACCTTGCGGGAGATCCTCGAGAGAGGTATAGGTGTGTGAGAGAAAGACATCACTCTGATCCTGACGCTGCGTGATCGCACAGAGTTCCAATCCTTCAGGGATATACGTAGGTACATCTTTGAGGGAGTGTACTGCCAAATCAGCATTGCCTGCCAACATCTCATCTTCGAGCTCTTTGGTGAAGTGTCCTTTCCCACCTACGAGTGCCAGAGGACGATCCAGTATCTTATCCCCTTTACTGGTGATCTCATTGAGCTCCACCGTAATACCCGGAAAATCCTTTTCGATCCTCGCTTTAACATGATATGCCTGCCAAAGTGCCAGTTGGCTGGCACGTGTTGCAATAACGATCTTCTCCACGTTCTACACCCTTACTTTATAAATTGTTTATATTTTTCTCTACTCTCATCAAATTCACCATCAAAATAGACAGTCGGTGTACCACGTACCATCATCTTTGTGGCTTCATCCATATCTTTTTTAACTGCCTCTTTGATCTCTTTTTTTGCAATTGTCTCTTTGCTTACTTCTATATTGAGTTGCTTTTTAAGTGCTGCCAAAATTTTCTCTTCATTTTTCTCTCTTGCTCCAATTTTGAGCCCGTAGACTTTCATCGCTTGATCGGTTTTTCCCTCTTTTTGAAGTACTTCCATCACTCTGGTCAAGACTTCTGAAACTGGGTGTAATCTCAACAACGGCATATGATAATAGTATAGTGCCACATCACCCTTTTTCTCTTTAAATGCTTTGAGCACTTGAGGTACATACTCTATACAAAAAGGGCACTGGGGATCTGAGAAGATGACCATTTTATGCTTGGCATCTTTATCTCCTGCAATGAGATGTTCCTTATTGTAATAACTCTCCGGCATACTTGGCTTGATCACTCTTTGATAATCAGTACCTTTATTCGCATCCATGAGAGCCATCGTAGCCAATCCACTCTTCTCATCAACAAAGATCGTCATAGGCTCCTTGATGTCTTTTCCTTTAAAGGTGAGATTCACCATCACAAGATACGCATTCCAATCGTTATCTCCAGGGATCTTCTTTGTGCTCACTGTTTCTATATTTTTTACTTTGACCTGTGGATTCTTGACCACATTCTTTTTCACAAACTTCTCTATATCAAATGCACCTGCACTCAACATACATGTAGCTGCTAAGCTACTCATCAATAATTTCGACATCAATGACATCACTGTCTCCTTTGGTTTGTATATCGTTTCTTGGTTGTTCCGGTCTCATTTTAGCCAACAATTGTAAATAGAGTGTATAGAGAAGCATGAGTACACCCACGACATCCGTGATCACTCCAGGAATGATCAGCATGATCGATCCCATGAGATAGGACATACTAGCATTGTTCGCACTTCTGAGATCCAGCTTTCCCATCTGCATGGACATCATATTGCCCATAAACGTATAGGGGGAGAGACGTAACAACGTACTCCCTGCAATCATAGTCAACAGTATCCAGAGTACACTCGGTATAAACCCTATCATGTCCCCTACCTTCATAGAGATGAATAGCTCCAGAAAAAAGAGAGGAATAATACCTACTATCATCAGAGCCTCCTCAGTACCTCATCTAGTATCTTGTCACTCGCAACCTCTTCTTTTTCCAATCCCTCACGACTGATGATCTCTACTTTCCCTTCAGCAAGGTTTTTCCCGATCACTACAGCCAGTGGGATACCGATGAGTTCAAAGTCTTTCATTTTGAAACCAAAACGCTCTTTTCGGTCATCCAAGAGTACTTCAATACCCTCTGCTTGGAGTGCTGTATAGAGTTTTTCTCCTGCTTCTTTTTCTTCTTCTTTTTTGATATTTGAGACAATAATCTGTACAGCAAATGGTGCAGAGGCTTTCGTCCAGATACATCCTTTGTCATCATGGTGCTGCTCGATAATCGCTGCCAAAAGACGGCTGATACCGATCCCATAGGTACCCATTACAAAGGGCTTGGACTTGCCATTTTCATCCAGGAATTCTGCTTTGAGCGGTGCACTGTACTGTGTACCCAGCTGAAAGATATGACCTACTTCTATCCCTTTGGTGTGCTTAAGTTTTCCGCTACATCGAGGACACCCATCTCCTGCCTGTACTGCCACGAGATCATGATACTCAACCTCTACACCACGCAGGTCAAACCCTACAAAGTGATAATCCTCTTCGTTCGCACCACAGATAAGGCTCCTGCCCTCTCTAAGTCCTTCATCATAGATAATCGTGATCTCCGCAGAGAGCTTGTGTGGACCCATAAATCCAGGTACCAACCCCTCTGCTATCAACTCCTCTTCGCTCAACGCTAGCAATTCATTGGCATTGACAGCATTGCAGGCTTTAGTCTCTTCGAGTATATCACTGCCACGCAAGGCAAAAAGTACACACTTTGTCACGCCCTCATCATAGAGGGCTTTCATCGCTACTGTCTTGACCAGATAATAAGGATCTACATGAAAAAAAGCACTCAGATCCTCAATGGTTTTGACTCCCTCAGTACGAAACTTACTCGACATACTAATTTCAGGTGCTTCCACTTCACATACGACTGCGGCACGCTTGGCTGCTTCAATATTGGCACCATAGTCACAACTGTCACAGACAACGATCGTATCTTCCCCACTGTCAGCGATCACCATGAACTCTTTGCTTCCACTGCCACCGATCGCTCCACTGTCTGCTTCTACAATACGGTAATCCAGTCCCAATCGCTCAAAGATTCGGCTGTAAGTTTTTTCCATCAGGTCAAAGTCTGCTCTCATCCCCTCCTCGTCTGCTGCAAAACTATAGCCATCTTTCATCAAGAACTCTCGCCCCCGCATCAGTCCAAATCTCGGTCTGATCTCATCACGGAATTTGGTCTTGATCTGATAGAGGTTGATCGGCAGCTGTTTATAGCTTTTTACGGTCTGACGTACGAGATTGACCATCATCTCCTCATGGGTAGGCCCCAGAACAAAATCATTACTCTTGCGATCTTTGAGTCTGAGAAGCTCTTTACCATACTTCTCAAATCTACCACTCTCTCTCCAGAGTGCCGCAGGTGTTACAAAGGCCAGATCCACCTCTTGGCAGCCGGCCTTGTCCAGCTCCTCTTTGGCTACTTGTCTGACATTATCCAGTACCCGCTTACCTAAAGGCAAAAAGTTATACAGTCCACTTCCCACGCTCTGAATATAACCCGCTCTTGTTAGGTAAATATGACTGGGAAGTACCGCATCACTGGGTGCTTCTTTGGTCGTAGGGATTAATAGTTGGGTAAATCTCATTTGTTCTCTCCTTTGAGTCGTTTCATCATCTCCGGTGATGGTCTTTGGGATGGTTTTGCTTTATACTGTTTGAGATTAGAATCATCTGTCTCTATCTCAAATACTTTTTTGAAGGCATTGACTGCTGCCTGTCCATCATTTTGTTTTGCCATCTCTCTGAGATTCTTTGTCGGCATATGTAGATACTTGTCAAATACCTGTGTGATCATCCGCTTGGCGTTGTCGCTGAACTGCTCGGGGAGATAGCCCTTTTTGACAGATCTCGCTACCTCACCTTCGATCACTTCATCGATCGAGAGCCGCATTCCTTTGATCAATGGCTCTATTGTCAGTGCCTGAAGCCAGAGATAGAACTCACGTGTATAGTGCTCTACCACTTCTGATGCCTTGAGTGCCTGCTCTTCTCTCATCGCATGATTACTCTTGGAGATCTCCTGGAGATCATCGATACGGTAGATCTTGATATTCTCCTCTTCCATCTCCTCTATATCTCTTGGAATTGCCATATCAAACCAAAGCCTATCTGCTTCATTGTACTCTACGATACTGTTGATGATGATAGGTTCAGGAGAGGAGGTAGCGGTAAAAAGCAGCCTGTATCGGTTGATCAAGCGATGGAGACGCTCCATGTCCACTACTTTGACATTTTCACTGTCCAGCTCTGCTGCCAGCTTTTCAGCATTGGCTCGGGTACGTGAAAGTAACAACACATCTGCATCTGCACGTAGCAGATGCTTGGCTGCCAGTCTTCCCATCTCTCCACTACCCACGACTACGCCTGTCATCCCTGCCAGAGAACCATTCATATCTGCCTTTGCCTGTGCTACTGCCACCGAAGCGATAGAGATAGGATTCTGTGAAATGTTGGTTGCATTTCGCACCTCCGCGGCACACTTGACTGCATAGCTGATCACACGATTCAGCTCTTTACCCGCCGTACCATTTTCAAAGGAGAGCCTAAAGGCATCCTTGACCTGCCCGGTGATCTGGGCCTCTCCGATCACCAATGAATCCAGAGAAGAGACCACAGAAAAAACATGGGTGATCGCCGCCTCATCCTCCAGATTGAGTACCGCTTTTTCCAGCGCATAGAAATCAGCTCCGGTCGTCTTGCTCAGTAGTCCCAGAACAGTATGGTAGGTAGAGAAGTTATCTTTGGTGGCGGCTACTATCTCGATACGGTTACAGGTATTCACTATATAGGCTTCCAAAACAAAATCAAAACTGGTCAAAAGATTGAGATACTCTCTGATCGCATCGTCATCCTTGAAAGCGATCTGCTCTCTGGTATCCAGATCACATTTTTTATAGTTGAAACTCACCACTTGGTAATTCATCAGAAACTCCTCTCTATCATTGCTTTGGCGATCTCTTCCAGTGAGTGTTCACCCGCTTGCTGCATGAGTGTGATCGCTTCATCGATCAACACTCTCGCCTCTGCAAAGCATCGCTCTATGATCCCATGCTCTTGCATCTTGGCAGCGATCCACTGCTGATCAGCAGTTGTGAGTACTGTCGCATGCAGTGCCATGAGTCGCACCTGCTCTTCAGTATCCAAGACTTCATAAAGGTAGATAAATGGCAAGGTTGCTTTACCCTCTTCATAGTCATGCATCGCAGGTTTTCCCAACTGCTCTGCACTCTGTGTCACATCCAGTAGATCATCGATCATCTGAAAAGCGATCCCGAGATTACGTCCATAGGTACGGTACGCCTCACGAGGCTTGCCTGCCAGTAGTGCTGCTGCTTCTGCACTGGCTTCCATGAGTGAAGCAGTCTTCTGGTAGATCATTTTCAGATACTTTGCTTTATCATGATTGAAATGCTCCGAGAGTAGTACATCATTACGCTCTCCCAGACTCAACTGCACAACTGCATTGGAGATCACTTTAGCAACCTCTCTGTCGATATCATTGAGCTCAAAGAAGCCTTTTGAGTAAAGTACATCTCCTAACATGATTGCTGTTTTGTTACCATAGATCGCATTGAGAGAAGCTTTCCCACGACGGGTAAAGGCATCATCGATCACATCATCATGCAGAAGGCTCGCAGCATGGATCATCTCTACGATCGCTGCTGTTTTCACCACTGTTAGACTATTGCCTGCAATCTTGAGGATCAGTTTGGCCCGCAATCTCTTCCCATGCGGAAGTTTTGCATACAGTGTTGCCGCATCTTTATCATCCAGATCGGTGATAAATTGTGCGATCTTTCTCTCTACAGCCTCCATCATGACCTACTCACACTGTGTAACAATATTGCCTACCAACTCGATAAAGAGACTGTTGGTTCTATCCTCAAGCTCTTTGTCTACAATCATACTTTTGAGCAGTCTTTCATGCTCCTCTTCCAGTCCTTTCTCTTCGAACATCTTCTCCGCTATCGCTAGTCTCTGAAGCATCTTCTCCAGCTCCATCTCTACGATATTCTGGTTGGCAGTTTTCGCGATAGAAAAGTAGTTGTCTTTGGGAGTCGTCATCATAAAATCATCATCATCAAATAGTTGCATTGTTTTGTCCTAGTCTAAAAATTATTAAAGTTTTGCAAAAGACAAAGGAGCACTTTGAGATAAATGCGACAAAGGTGCACTCACCCCGATAGGGGCGCTTGCGTCTGTAACTGCCAGAGTATTTGTCTCAAAGTGCGGCGTTTGCCCTGTAACCTTCTTTTAAAGGCAATTATTATATCGAAAATGGCTTTGGAGGTGGTTTTAATCATATCTTTTATACAATACGATTTCAATTTTATAGTTATTATAAGGATAGATTATGCTTAGACGCATTACTTCATTTCTACTTCTCTTCTCTTTTCTCATCATGGTCATTAGTGGGATCGCTGAATTCATCTCCCCTTTTGGTAGACTTGCCATGATGCTTCACTGGGAGATGCTGGGACTGGATAAGATGCGTTGGCAGGCACTGCACATCATCTTCATGCTCGTCTTTACCATCGCAGGACTCCTGCACATCTGGCTCAACCTCAAAGCAATCAAACTCTATCTCAAAAACCGCTCTAAAAAGATGGTCGTCTTCACCAAAGAGATGAGCATCGCCCTACTCATCACGGCTGGGCTTTTCTATGGTACCGTAGTCAAATACCCTCCACTGGAGAGCTTTGTCAAGATGAACAAAAGCTTCAATGACTACTGGATGCAAGAGTTCAAAGAGAAGCGATTGAAGCAGATGAGACAAACAAGGAGATAATTTAAACTCTTTTGGGTATAACTTCACAAGTAAAATGACAAAACTTTAGGAGTAGGCATGCGACTTCTCTCTCTCGTGACCTTTATATGGGCATTCTCTTTTTCTTTGATCGGCGTCTATCTGGCTGGCAAGCTGGACAGCTACTTTGCGGTACTGGTCCGTGTGGCTCTCGCATCACTCATATTCCTCCCTTTTACCAATTTTAAACTCCCCAACAAATACAAACTACAGATCATGGGGATAGGCGTTATTCAGATCGGGATGATGTATATCTTTTTCTACAAATCTTTTCTCTTCCTCTCTGTACCCGAGGTACTGCTCTTTACGATCTTTACCCCACTCTATGTGACCATCATCTATGATCTACTCAAAGGCACATTCAATCCTCTCTATATCCTCACTGCCGGCATTGCCGTAGCAGGTGCCTATGTAATCAAATCCTCTCAAGTCAATGAGGGATTTTTTACAGGATTCCTGATGGTACAGGGAGCCAATATCTGCTTTGCACTGGGGCAGGTACTCTATAAGAAACTACTGGAGAACAAAGAGCTAAAAGAGATCAAACAGTCTACGATCTTCGGCTACTTCCACTTTGGAGCACTGGCGATCTCAACAGCAGCCTTTCTGCTCTTTGGCAACAGTGCCAAGATCACACCAGATGCTACACAGTGGACAGTACTGATCTGGCTGGGTGTGGTCGCTTCGGGTCTGGGGTACTTCCTCTGGAACAGAGGTGCTACGCAGGTAGATGCTGGGATATTGGCGATCATGAACAATGCTGTCGTCCCTCTGGGACTCATCGTCAATCTCCTGCTCTGGGGTAAAGAGATCAACTATACCAACCTGCTGCTAGGTGGAGGACTCATCCTTCTGGCACTATACATCCACACACTTATCGTAGATAGAAAGCAAAAGACAGACTTGGCTCTCTAAGCCTCTCCTGATTCGCTCACCCTAACCAACACTCAGCAAACACTTCTACGTCATACTTCGACATATCAGGTCTCCATCGAGACCTTGTCAAAGGAGAACAGATGAAAACCTCACTCTTTAGTTGTCTCGTAGTGTTACTAGGTCTATGTAGTGGTTGTGACAGTGAGTACCATACACCACGAACTGTCATTATCGATCAAATAGAGGATCCTCTCATGGAGTTGGAGGTCGTGGTCGGTAGAGAGATCGTAGATAAAATACGACACAACCAGGCTAGCCTCGGCCAAAAGACCCCATACAAACACTGCATCCGAAATATCTCTACAGCACACTACAGCAAACTGCAAAAAGCAATGATAGACAAGAAAATCCATACAGGTATCACACAAATGGTAGCAGTAGAGACATGTCCCCTCCATGCAACAGCACAATGCGTCAAAATAGCCTCTGCTGACTACTACTATAGTATCTCTAATCAGCTACTGGAATCACTCAAACAAAAGTGCGAAGTAGATGGTACATGGTTTGCCTTTACCAACAAACACTTGGCAAACACTTCTGTGCCATACTCTGGTTATGGGTTTCCAAATGGAAACCAAAATTAAACAAAAGGGTCTACCATGAAACACTTTACTGGCAAACTTATTCAAACTGCTTTGCTCACTTCTGGGCTTTTTCTCTTCTCTGCCTGTGGGAACAGTACAGGCGATGGGATAGGAGGAATCGATATGGCTGCTTATTTACCTACACACACTATGTCAAAAGAGTACTTTATCACCGGTAGTGACACGCCGGATGCTGTCAAGGAATATATGATAAGAGTCGGTGAAATCGACGGGAACAGAGTGATTTCTACTTTTGATGATACTGGCATTCTCCTCCTAAGCCAAACAAAGATCACTGATATCAATATCACTACCACCAACTACATACCACTCCTTGCATCTGAGACCTCTGACAGGTATCTGGATATAGGTGATCTGGCATTCAAAGTGATCTTTACCCCTTGTTATGTAGATAGTCAGATAGACACCTTCACAAAAGAGGGTCATACCTATACCGGAGATATAGTGAAGATCCGCTGTGAACGTACTACAGAAGATATCTCCTATACCTATCTCATGAAGGATATCGGGATGATCGCAGAGATCGATGATGACTGTATGTCAGCAGATGGAACACGCGTAGAGAGTAGCCATATCGATACCTGCCCTGCTGACAGAATACGCTATCGCTATAGATTTCTCAATAGATAAGTAGAAAGACACTTACTGATTATGCTATACTTTTTAGAACATATCACGACAAGGAGCACAGATGCATAAGATACTTATCTTAGAAGATGACCTGCATCTGCGTGCCACACTCGAAGAGGAGCTCATCGCTGAGGGCTTTGATATCACTGGTACAGACAGCTCTGATAATGTACTGGACTTGACGTTTGAGCAGCGATTTGATCTCTATCTGTTTGATGTGAATGTTATAGGTATGGATGGGTTTTCACTGCTACAGGCATTACGGGAGAGCGGAGACCAGACCCCTACGATCTTTCTCACTTCCAAAAACAAAACCACCGATGTGATCGAAGGGTTTGGCGTAGGTGCCAGTGACTACCTACGTAAACCCTTTGAGATGGAGGAGCTTATCGTCCGTATCCTACGCTTTCTTTTGACTAAAAAAGAGTATTTTATTTCAGAAGATATTTGCTACTACCCAGAAACCTACCAGATACAGAATAATGGTGAGAAGCTCACCCTCAAACAAAAAGAGGGGCAGATACTGGAGTATTTTCTCAATCACAGTGGAGAGATCATCTCAAAAGAGAAGATACTGGAAGATATCTATGAAGGAGAGTACATCACTGACTCTACTTTCCGAGGCTATATCAATAAGATCAAATCTGCCATAGGCACAGCATATCTACGTAATATCCGAGGGGAAGGGTATATCCTTGAAACAGTATGAAAAAAGTGCACTGATCCGATTCTTCCTCCTGCTCTTTAGTGCTTTCATGCTTATGTTTCTACTCATTGCTGTACTCTACTACTTTCAAGAGTATACTCAGCTGAGCAAAGAGTTGGCACTCAATGCACAGCTTGAGTATATCGAGTGCATGAAACTGGAGTTGGGAGATTGCGACGTACCAAAGGCAGCACTTCAACCAGATATGAGTGGGGTCTATCAAAATATTTTTACTGTTTTAGGTTTACTGCTCTTACTGGTCATTCCTATCACTCTATGGCTCTCTTTTTTCTCCGTAAAGCCTGTACGTAAAGCTTCTACCATGATAGACAACTTCATCGCCAATATCGTGCATGACATCAATACCCCTATCAGCACGATCATGCTCAATAGCAGGTCATTGATCAAACATACTGCTGAGCCCTCAGCCAAATATGACCGTATCCTTGCATCAGGTAAGCAATTGCAGGATATGCAGCATGATCTTCTCGCCCTTGCTGATGAGAAGATAGCGCTTGAACGTCATGAAGTAGCACTTAAGGCGATGTGCGAAGAGATCATAGAAGATTTCAGGCTCACATACCCCAAACAGACTTTTGACGTGACACTAAATGACCAGATGGTCTATGTCAATCAAGTCGATATGCGAAGAATCATACAAAATCTTATCTCAAATGCGGTAAAATATAACCGTAACAGCAACCCCATCAAACTCTACAACCGTGTAGAGCGATTGATCCTGGAGGATCAGGGGAAAGGCATGAAGCATCCAGAAAAGGTATTTGACAAGAACTATAGAGAGGATTATACGATCCAAGGCAATGGGATAGGACTTGCTTCTGTGATGGCAATGCTGACACGAAACGGTATCGAGATCACCGTCTCAAGTCAGATCGATCAAGGAACGACAATACAACTAGACTTTACACATACATTTACAAAGGACCACAGATGATCAAACCTATTCTCCTGTCACTTCTGCTCTCCATCAGCATGCTGGCAGCCACCGCTCCAATGACAGAACAAGAGGCCCAGCCACTCTTTCAACAGATCAAAAAATCCGAATACCGCTGGGTATTGGCTCAATGGAGGAAAGAGATGCACATCAAAACACGCAGCCGATCCTCTTCACGCAGATCAGGAATAGACAAAACACCCTACAATGATCCACTCCGAACCATCGTAGACCCACAGGCACCGAACTATCCCCCTGTTGATCCTATCACCCTACCGAATCGGGAGTATTGATCATGAGATATTTACTTACTCTGATTTTACTGACAAACTTTCTCTCCGCTGAAGAGAACAAGCTCTCATTGCAATATACTTCACTCTCCTACAAGAACTCTCCTAACAATCACTTCTACTCCCTCTATCTCGATATGGAAGAGGTATATACCTTTATGGAAGGAGATTTGGAACTACGTCTTGGGATCAATGCCTTGGGAGTGCTCGGAAAAAGTGATGATTTTTACCTTTTTGATACGGTCTCCAAAAGTAAAATAGCCGTCAAAAGTCTCTCACTGGACTACTACCCTAGTGATCAAGTTCTTTTGAGCCTGGGAAGACAATCTCTGGATATCAACCTGCTCCGTGGTAGTTTTGATGGACTGTTGGTAGCAGCTACTGTAGATGATTTCTCACTGAAAGCATTCTATTTCGAGCATTACAGTACCCTCTATCCCACCTATTATAAAAATGCTGACTTTGATAAGCTTTATGGTCTTAACTTTCAGTATTCAGGTAAGTTATTTGAAAGTGAACTCAGTTATTTTACCTACTATGGACATACTGTACAGAATGTATATATGGCAATACATCCCGGAAACGTTACGCTCGGAGCAGAGTATCTGGCATTTACTTCTGATCTTCTACATGACGAAAAAGCCTATAAACTTCATCTGGGGTATCAGTATGAAAATTTTTATGCCGAGATGGGATACTACCATGTGTATGAAGGTACACTGAGAAATATCTTTGCTGTAGGTGGCAGTGAGTTCCAAAACTATCGCCTGCACGGATTTCTGGATCAAAGCAATGCAAAAAATATCTATCTGGATCTACAATATAAACAGAATGATTTCTCTGCCAGTCTGCACTTTGGACGTACAGAGTTTGAAATGTCTTATGATCCTACACAGACCTATACAGGTAAAGAGCTTGGCATAAGCCTCTCTAAACGTTATGATGACTTCAGCATCTCAGCCTCCCTTTTGACCCAAAAAAGTGATCAACCCTGGGATACAGGCGAGCGTACCACATGGGTACAGACACAATTAACATATAGGTTTTAAACATGAAAAAAATACTCTTTTTAGGACTGGCTGTCATACTACTCTATGCCGCAATGAACCATAAATTCCTACTGGCAATGGCCTATCTGCATGACTCTGATCCCAGCAATGACCGCACAGCTATCGCTCTACTGGAAGATGCCAAACGCAATAACAATGATG
>Ga0256844_10000299_pt1 | contig 19242 bp, 16 predicted proteins | sample MusselsmetaG_FD_189100 | JGI IMG/M metagenome (GOLD analysis project Ga0256844, IMG submission 189100) | Mussel associated microbial communities from hydrothermal vent at the East Pacific Rise, Pacific Ocean - Mussels | ecosystem: Host-associated > Mollusca > Shell > Unclassified ... | reverse complement strand
GCGATATTTAATCCCCAAGTGGTAATTATTGATGCCACAAACTTCACAAAGGCGTTCAAATAATCTTAATTTACTCATTAAACTGCGCATCTTATCTGGCTCATATTCATTGAGTAGATGTTGTGCTTCAATTAAACGCTGCATGGATTGAAAGCGTTGTTTTAAGGTCGATGTACGCCGTTTGCCATGACGCATAGCAAAGAATTTTTCTAGCCGCGTGACCAGATCAATATCTTTCCATGATGGTGTATTTAGGGTAACACCTTCAATCCCCGCTTTGACTCTATCCGTTATTAAATACGCCGCTTCACGGTTGCTTGCTCCTTCGGGTACGCTAAGGTCTATTGGCTCGCCATAATTGACGAGTACTTCAGAGCGAAACGCGCGTTTTTTAACAAAGGTTAAGCCAACTGGAATTAGCACAGGCGCTACACCATTGGCTTTAAGCGCACCCAGTGCCATGCGCGCCACACCTGTTTTTAAATCATGTAAATGAGAATCAGAATGGCTTTGACCTTCGGGGAAAATAACCAATGTTTCATTTTGACCTAGCAATTCATAGCATTTTGAGAAGGTGTCACGGTTCTTAGAAGTGTCAGTATTTTTTGATTTGCGCCGATAAATAGGCACTGCACCAATTAATTCTAAAATTGGTTTTAGGATTGGGTTTTTAAATAAACCACTACGCGCCAATGGGCGTACATTTTTATTGGTGGATGCCTGTAACACTACTGGATCAATCAATGCATTAACATGATTTACACAAAAAATAATTCCCGCATTATTGGGAATATGCTCCTGCCCTGTTACTTCAAACTTTTTATAAAAAACTTTGGTAACAAGTCGGCTAAATGACTTCCATGTGGCGAGAAATCCACGGCGAAAACGTGACATTTCTTGTGGCTTTGCAACTGTTTTTTTATTATCAGCCATTACTATTTCAGCTTATTAATAACTTTAGGCTTTGTAGACTTAGCATCATTGACCAGTGCTTTTTTCTTTGTGGTTTCTATTGAAGCGATAACACCGACATCTTGCAACGCCATACGTTTTCTCTCTTTATGCCCTCGATATAAATAACCACCCAATGCGCCGCCTGCGGTCGTCATTGTCATTAGTCCTAGAGTGACCATTTCAGTAAGCAACATGAGCGCACCAAAGCCGACAGCCCCCGCAAGGGTTGCTCCTACCTTAAAATTAGCTTTGCCGTGAGCAATTTTTCCTTCTTTAGCAATTTGTTGCTGGGTTTTTTTCATCATGCGCGTTTTAGCGCGTTCGGCATTGACCTGCAATTTTTCACGCTCACGGGCGTGCTTTTCTTGCAAATTAGATAGCTCATCCTTACTCTTGGTTGTGGCAAGGGATGAAAACCAAAACGCCGCGAATAAACCCACCACAACTAAGGGAATCAACAAGCGCAACCACGCAATACCTTGTAAATCCTCGGGCGCAAGCATTACCAATGCAACCGTTGTAATTTGAATGACGACTATGCCGATTAAAAATTTAAACATTATTGAAATATTTTTCATATATCGTGAATCTAGATTCTATATAATAACGTATTAACTCCGTTAAACGTACAGGAATTCCTATGCAAGCCTCAGCATCACAAGCCAATGTAGACGCAAATGAAATCAAAAAGTTTGAAGATGTAGCGCACCGCTGGTGGGATAGAGACAGCGAATTCAAGCCTCTGCACGAAATAAACCCTCTGCGCCTTAATTATATAGATGAACACTCAGGCGGTATTAAAGGCAAAAAAGTCATCGACGTGGGCTGTGGCGGTGGAATCTTGGCAGAAAGCATGGCGCTTCGTGGTGCTAAAACTTTGGGCATTGATATGGGCGCGGCACCTTTGTCGGTTGCAGAATTACACGCGCTTGAGTCTGGCGTTAATAATATCAAATACCAAAAAATTACTGTCGAAGAAATTGCCGAAGAACAAGCAGGAAAATACGACGTTGTTACCTGCATGGAAATGTTAGAGCATGTGCCAGACCCCGCTTCTATCATTCGCGCTTGTGCCAAGTTGGCTAAGCCTGATGGGCATATCTTTTTCTCTACCATCAACCGTAACCCAAAATCATTTGCGCTTGCGATTGTTGGTGCGGAATACATCATGAATATGCTCGCCAAAGGCACACATGAATATGCAAAATTCATCCGCCCTTCTGAGCTTGAAGGTTGGGCGCGCGAGTCAGGCTTACAACTTGAAAATATTAAAGGAATGACGTATAACCCGCTGTTGCAAAGTTACAAGCTAGGTAGTGATGTTGGAGTTAACTATCTAATGCATTTTTCTCATTCTAACGCTAAATAAACTTATGAAACTATTATTTCCATCACTACTGCTTATCTCAACACTATTATTGGCGGCATGTAGTAGCCCTATTACTTATGCCGTGCGTTTTAAAAATATTGATTTTGATGCAAAGAATAGAAAGACAGTGGCTCTTTCTACCATCAACCTAACCGATAGAACTAAAATCGCTCGTCTGACCAGTGAAATTATGGGCTTAGGTAAAAATATAGATAAAACCGAAGCCAGCTTCGTTGCCAGAGAAGCGGTTTTATACCCGCAATATCTAGCCAATAAATATCGCTTAATCGGCCCACCTAATTCTCATAACCAACTGGTAAATCGCGGATTACGAAAAAAAGGCCATTGCTACCATTGGGCAAAGGATATGACTGACCAAATCGTCAAAGGAAGAACCTATAACACATTGACTTTACAACGCGCAGTTTCATTCCAAGGAAAATCACTTGAACACAATGTATTAACCGTGGCCGCAAAAGGAAAAGGCATTAAAGACGCTATCATATTAGATGCATGGCGCCATTCTGCCACCTTGTTATTCTTAAAAACAAGCGAAGACCCTGATTATAGATGGATAAAATATTACCCAAGAACGTTTGTGCTAAGAAAAGACGGAAGTAGAAAATACATTATTAACCCTAAAAGTCTTGCTGATAAACCTAACAACCCCTAATAACATCACTCCAACAACCGCAAATGAAATCAATACTTATGACCAATTTAAAACTCGCTCGTGCCACTCTTATTTTATCTGGTTTGCTTTTACTAAGTGCCTGTTCATCCGTTCATTTTGATGGTGTCGGCGTTGACAAAAAAGGCTCAACCGTAGTTAAAGCCATTAACTCAGAAGATGAACAAAAAATTGTGACGCTGTACAATGCCATAATGACATTAGGTCCTAATATTATTCAATCAGAAGCTAAGTTTGTCGCAAGAGAAGCGGTGCTTTATCCAAAGGTTTTAGCAAATCGCTACAAGTTAATGAGCCCTCCTTTATACCAAAATGTATTAGTGAATTACGGTAAAAGACCCCGTGGCTTATGCTACCAATGGACACGTGATATGGGCTTACAAATCAACCGTCCGATGAAATCTTTACAGTTTTATCACGCCGTTGCATTCCGTCGTAACTACTGGAAAGAACACAGCACTTTAGCAGTCGCCGCAAAGGGGAAAGGCGTTCCAGACAGCATTATACTTGACCCTTGGAGACACTCAGGAACCTTGTTTTGGAGCCGTGTGAAGGATGATAAAAAATACCCATGGGTGCAGTTTACAAACTAGTGGCAGATAGAAAATGGGCGGAAAAATACCAAACAGAAACTTCCCTCTGTTTTTTAAGGCTAACTTATTACTAACCATTGTAATATTCTTACTCTTTTTACAATACAATAATAATTACCAAATAGTAGATTTCTCTCTCGCTTTCTTGGGGGCTATTTCCAGCGCTGCAATTGTTTATGCTTTGTTGTATGTGTTTCTTTTTGTTTTTAGATTCACAGGTCATTTTGGCCTTTATTTATCTGCCTTTATTTTTATTTTAATCAACATGGCTTTGCTTGTAGATTTTTTCATCTACAAACTCTTTAAGTTTCATATAAATGGCATGGTGATTAATATACTAACTTCACCTGATGCAATGGATTCAATACAAGCAGGTATAACCCCTGTGATTGCATTCGCTGGATTCATTATTGCTTTTATTCTATTTGAACTTTATTTGATTAAAAAAATAATAAAAACAGACAACACCTTTAAACTTCGCTTAAACAGAAAGTTAAACAAACTTATTATTCTTCCTTTAGTCTTTATTGTTTTAACTGAAAAAGTGGCATATGGCCTCTCTTCCTTAGTATCAAACACCGCAATTTTAAGTAAATTTAAAGTTATCCCTCTCTACCAACCATTAACCTTCGACCGAATGGTGGAAAAATATTTTGATTACAAGCCAAAGATAAAAGCTAACAATACCATTCAACTTAATGCAAATATTAATTACCCTTTAAAACCAATTGAGTTGATTGATAAGCCACACAAGGTAAATATTTTCATATTTGCATATGACTCCGTTAAATCAACGGTAATTAATCGAGAAACAGCACCTAATTTACATGCATTCAAACAAGAATCAATCGTTCTAAACAATCACCATAGCGGTGGAAACACCACACGTTTTGGAATTTATTCCTTAATGTACGGACTCAATGCGAGTTATTGGTTCCCTTTTGCAGATGCCAAAAAAGGCGCTGTTTTGTTTGACGTTTTAAAACAACTGAACTACCAAATAAATATTACATCCTCAACTAATACCAACTGGCCTGAGTTTAAAAATACTTGTTATATTCAAATACAAGACAGTATTAAGGATGATTTTGATGGAGTTCCTTGGAAAAAAGATGAGCAGGCTAATAATTATTTCAAAGATTGGTTAGACCAGCAGGATATTGAAAAGCCATTATTTTCTTTTCTTTTTTTCGATGCACCTCATGGTTACTCATTTCCTGAAGAAGTAAACCCTTTTGGCGCTAGCAGTGAGAGATTAAATTATTTAACACTTAAAGCAGAAAGCGATGAAATCAAAACTGTTAGAAAACAATATAAAAATGCCATTTTTTATGATGATAAGCTTTTTGGTGAAATGCTTGATAAGCTCAAAAGTAAGGGACTATACAAAGACTCTCTTGTTATATTCACCTCAGATCATGGTCAGGAGTTTTTTGAATTTGGTGATTTTGGACACAATACCAATTTTTCAACAGCCCAAACCCAAGTACCTATGGTGGTAAAACTGCCTGATTTTATGAGAAAAGAAATCGAATTACCCAGTAGTTTATCTGGTAATATTTTAAATTCCTTGAGTAGCCATCAAGATGTTGTACCCACTCTTTTATCATTGATCGGCGTGAAAAATAAGCCTACGGATTATAGTAATGGTAAGAATATTTTTAATAAAAATTATTTACGACAGTATGCTGTCAGCTCAAACTGGACTAAGAATTCTATTATCACCAATGATCGTATTTATGTTTTCTCAAATACACCCGATAAAATATTCAGCAATGAAATTCGTGATCGTAAAAACTATCAACCAATTTTAGATGCCGCTAGTGATAGCAAAAAAATAATTCAGGTTATTAATGAGAATAAACAATTTTTAAAATGAATATTTTTGAACGACACTCCCCCTTTTAGTAAGCTTATCGTTTTATTAAAAAGGATAACTCAATTATTTGGCATGCTTTGTAGATCATGCAAGGCATCCTTGCGTGTATTCCCGTAGTAAAAGTGCTTTAATGGCGGATGATCAAAATAAGCAAAACCTCCCCAGAATTTCTGCTGCTGCTAATCGCGGCGGGTTCTTCTATGGGATTTGCCATTTGGTTAAACCTACTAAATAATTTTGCCATTGATCGCGCCGCCTTCACGGGCAGAGAAATTGGCATATTACAAAGCCTACGTGAAATACCAGGCTTTCTTGCTTTTACCATTATCTACATACTGCTGATCATTCGAGAACAACGAATGGCCTACGTCTCTTTATTTGTTCTTGGCGTTGGGACACTTCTCACAGGGTTCTTCCCTTCTGCCATCGGTTTTTATATCACCACCATTATTATGTCGATTGGCTTTCATTATTTAGAAACGGTTCAAAATTCCCTATCCTTACAATGGCTTGATAAAAAAGATGCGCCAGCCTTTTTAGGCAAGATGATTGCCGCAAAATCAGCCGCCGCAATTTTTGCATTTACTTCTGTTTGGTTGCTGTTTGAATGGCTAAAGCTTGACTATCAATGGATTTATTTTGTCGGCGGTAGCATTTCTATTTTAATTGCTATCTACAGTTGGCTTAACTTTCCAAGTTTTCCGCAAAAGGTTTATCAAAACAAAAAGCTGATTTTACGCAAACGCTATTGGTTATACTACGCCTTACAATTTATGGGGGGTGCGCGTCGGCAGATTTTTGTCGTGTTTGCAGGCTTCCTCATGGTAGAGAAGTTTGGCTTTAGCGTAAGTGAAATTTCAATTTTATTTCTTATCAATGCCTCTTTTAATATTTTCCTCGCGCCTAAAATAGGCAAACTGATTGGCTTGGTTGGCGAGCGCCGTGCTTTGATTTTTGAATACATTGGCTTAATTGCGGTATTTACTGGCTATGCATTGGTTGAAGACTCAAACTTCGCCATTATTTTATACATTCTTGATCACCTATTTTTTGCCATGGCAATTGCTCAAAAAACCTACTTCCAAAAAATTGCCAACCCCGCAGACATTGCCTCAACCGCAGGCGTATCCTTCACCATTAACCATATTGCAGCCGTGGTGATTCCTGTTGTTTTTGGTACTATTTGGATTCACTCACCGTCTTTAGTTTTTTACATTGGCGCTATTATGGCGGTTGTCTCGCTATTACTTGCTTTTAATATTCCACGCCATCCGCAAGCGGGAAATGAAACTATAATTGGGCGCGTGCAAAGCGAAGGTACATTGCAAAATAGTTAACATTAACAACTAGCAAGGATTATACTTATCCAAACTAAAACAACTCAGGCAACTTGAGACCTTTGCATAAAATGCTAAAACCGCTTAAAGCCCTCCTTATTTCTTTGCTTTCTAGCTTGCGTGACCTTGCCCCTATTATTCTTGTTATTGCCTTTTTCCAAATTGTTGTCTTGCAACAACCTATTCCTGATTTAGTTGGTTTAATCACAGGCATTATCTTCGTTCTTTTTGGTTTAACCTTTTTCATCTATGGGCTTGAAATGGGCTTGTTTCCCATTGGTGAATCTATGGCGCACGCCTTTGCTAAAAAAGGGAGCGTATTTTGGCTATTGGCGTTTGCATTTTCACTGGGGTTTGGTACCACCATTGCCGAACCTGCCCTTATCGCCGTGGCTGCCGAAGCCGCCCAAATCGCGGCTGAGGGTGAAGTCATTTCAAATAATGATGATGCAATCCGCAGCTATGCCACGGGGCTTCGTTTAACCGTCGCATTTTCTGTTGGTCTTGCCATTTTGATCGGCGTATTGCGCATTCTTAAAGGCTGGCCAATCCACTACTTAATTATTGGCGGTTATATCGGTGTAATGATTATGACAACCATTGCTCCAAAATCCATTATCGGCATTGCTTATGACTCGGGTGGCGTAACCACATCAACCATCACCGTACCTTTAGTCACTGCGCTCGGGGTTGGTTTAGCCAGCGCTATCAAAGGGCGTAACCCGATGGTTGATGGGTTCGGTCTAATTGCTTTTGCTTCACTCACGCCAATGATTTTTGTTATGGGCTATGGGATGCTGATCTAATGGGTGGATTCCTACAATGGTTGATTGGGTTTGCGGGGGTGCTGTTATCTACAGCGCGCGATGTTTTGCCTATTCTTATTATCTTGCTAGGATTTCAACTATTCATCCTCAGAAAACCCATTCCAAATCTGCGCCGTGTAATTATCGGTTTCGCCTATGTTTTAGTAGGTCTTGCCTTATTTTTACAAGGGTTAGAACAGGCACTATTCCCCATTGGGCGTTTAATGGCAGAACAGCTTACCAACCCTGCCTTTATCCACGGCGTTGAAAACTTCACTGGCACAGTCAAATGGCAAGACTATTTTTGGGTGTATATATTTGCTATCGCTATTGGCTTTAGCACCACTATCGCCGAGCCATCCTTAATGGCGGTAGCGATGAAAGCAAATCAGGTTTCTGGCGGTTCTATCGGCATCTGGGGTTTGCGAATCGCTGTCGCAATTGGCGTAGCCATTGGTATTGGCTTGGGTACATTTAGAATCATTACAGGTTACCCCCTGCACTATTTTATTATTTCTGGCTATTTTATTGTGGTGATACAAACCTTTTTCGCACCAAAACTGATTGTACCACTCGCCTACGATTCGGGCGGAGTAACCACTTCAACTGTTACCGTTCCACTGGTTGCGGCACTTGGGCTTGGCTTGGCAGAAACCGTACCAGGGCGAAATCCTTTAATGGACGGCTTTGGACTTATCGCCTTTGCCAGTTTATTTCCTATAATGTCTGTTATGGCATACGCACAAATTTCCGAATTTATAAACAAAAGGAGAATTAAACACTCTCCTCTTGAAGAGACAAAAGTAAAAAATAACGATAAAGAGGTATCCTAAAATGCACTTTAAATTATTAATAGCGCTGGTCGAAGACAGCAAAACAAATGCCGTGATTGATGCCGCGCGCGAAGCAGGCGCAACAGGCACAACGGTAATCAGCAACGCCAGTGGCGAGGGAATCGAAGAAAGTAAAACATTCTTTGGTTTAACACTCGAAACCCAGCGCGATGTTTTATTAATGCTGGTTGAAGAACATTTAAGCCGACACATTTTAGAAATGATCAGCGAAGCAGGCGAATTTGACACCCAAAGTGGCGCAGGCATTGCCTTTCAAATTGATGTTGAAGATGTTGTTGGTATCACCCATCAAATGGAAAAATTGACCGAGAAAGTTGAGGAGAAAATATAATGGATAAAAAACAAATCATACGCGTAAAAGACGTAATGAAACATAACTTCGACAAAGTTGATGGCACCGACACCGTGGAATCAGCCCTACAAAAAATGGAACATCACGATAGCCACGTACTTATCGTTAACAAACGTAACAACGATGATGAGTACGGCTTGGTACTATTAGCTGACATCGCAAAAAAAGTCATCGCAAAAGATCGCTCACCCAAGCGCGTCAACCTTTACGAAATCATGTCAAAGCCCGTCATTAGCGTACGCGCCGATATGGATATTCGCTATTGCGCGCGATTATTTAATAGCTTTGGACTCAATGTAGCACCGGTGGTTGAAAACGAATGTGGCGACCTAGTTGGGACAGTCAGTTATAACGACATCGTCTTAAAAGGTCTTGTGAAATTACTTAACTAAGCAACACGGCAAGCAATATGAGACTCCTACACACCATGCTCCGCGTGGGCAATTTAGATAAATCTATCGAATTTTACACCCAAGTGCTCGGCATGACTGAGTTGCGCCGCAGCGAATACCCCGACGGAAAATTCACCCTAGCCTTTTTAGGTTATGGCGATGAAGCCAATAACACCGTGCTAGAACTCACCTACAACTGGGGCGTAGAAAGTTACGAAATCGGCAGCGCTTTTGGTCACCTAGCCATCGGCGTACCCGATGTCTATGAAGCTTGTGAGAAAATGAAAACCATGGGCGGAAAAATCATCCGCGATGCAGGACCCATGAACGCAGGCACAACCGTTATTGCTTTTTTAGAAGATCCAGATGGGTATGAAATTGAGCTAATTGGGCGAGAGTAATTATACACCCCCCACTTTTAGCGAGCTTGCGCTTTGTTTTTTAAAGCGACAACTCAGCCGAGCATCGCGAGACAATAGCTTTAGCTAACCTGCAGGGTGAGGCGTGAGCCGAATAATTATTAGAGTGAAACCGTTGCAAGGCTTACACCTCAGCGTATTTAGCCGTGGCAAATTCAACTGCTTTTGCCAAGCGCGCTAGGCTTCGCTTTTTACCAACCAAGCTCAGCGTAATATCTAATGAGGGTGACATGGCTGTTCCTGTTACCGCCACACGCAACGCAGGGCCTACTTTGCCCATGCCGAGTTCTAGCTCTTCGCAGGTATTTTTGATTTCTGCTTCGATATTCTGCGTATTCCAATCTTCTATTTGACTAAATTTATCCAACAAATTTTGTAATATTGCGGGAGTCGCTGTTTTAAAGTGCTTTTTCGCGGCGTTCTCGTCATAGCTCTCAAAATCTTGGTAGTAGTAACGAATGCCTGCCGCCAGCTCTTTGAGTGTTTTTGCGCGGTCGCAGTGCGCTTCGATCACGTCGTGCAAGGCAGGGAAATCATCGCCCTCAACTATCGCTAAACCTTGATCATCCAAATGCCATTGCAAGTGTTCTGCAATTTCAGCTACGGGTAATGTTTTGATGTATTGCTCGTTTACCCAGATGAGTTTTTTGGTATTAAAAGTTGATGCCGCACCATTGACGTTTTCAATTTTAAACAGCTCAATCATCTCTTCGCGCGAGAAGATTTCTTGGTCTTCATGCGACCAGCCGAGGCGTAGTAAATAGTTGAGTACGGCTTGCGGAAAGTAACCATCATCGCGGTATTGCATTACGCCTACTGCGCCGTGGCGTTTTGACAAGCGTTTGCCGTCATCGCCCAAAATCATTGGCGCGTGGGCGTATTTGGGTACTTCTTTACCCAGCGCAGTAATCATATTGATTTGGCGCGGGGTGTTATTGATATGGTCATCGCCACGAATGATATGGGTCATTTTCATATCCAAATCATCCACGACCACGGTGAAGTTATAGGTCGGTGTGCCATCGGTACGCGCTATAATTAAGTCATCCAGCTCGCGGTTGTTAATGACTATTTTACCTTTGATCAAGTCATCAATTACCACATCACCTGTCTGTGGATTTTTAAAACGAATCACCGACTCTGCACCCTCGGGAACATCTTGGCGATCACGACATTTGCCGTTGTAACGTGGCTTTTCTTTATTAGCACGTTGTGCTTCACGCACGGCATCCAACTCGTCACGCGTACAATAACAACGATAAGCATTGCCCTGCTCTAACATTTGTTCGATCACTTCGGCATAACGATCAAAACGCTCGGTTTGAAAAATAGGACCTTCGTCATAATCCAAACCTAACCAGTCCATGCCTTCTAAAATCGCATCGACCGAGGCCTGCGTTGAACGCTCTCTATCGGTATCTTCAATACGCAGGATAAATTGCCCGCCGTGTTTGCGCGCGTGCAACCAAGAATATAACGCGGTGCGAGCGCCGCCGATGTGAAGATAACCTGTGGGGCTGGGGGCAAAACGAGTTCTAACAGTCATGATGATTCTGAGGCTTATTTAAAAATAGGGAGATTATCACATTAGTTGCAAGTACACCCCCCCACTTTTGCATGATTTACTTTATCGCTTCATACTAAAAACAACTGACCGCTTATCGGTTAATCACTAGATAAATAGCCACATTACAGCGATTAGTGGTACCATCAAAGCATATTAAAAATAATAAGTTTTCTTTTTATAATGAGAAATATACATACAAAAAAATTAAAGCAACGTGTTAGTGATAGCACCGCACGCTCATATCTATCTACAACGCAATCAGGTTTCACTCTGATCGAAGTACTTATTGCCGCATTAATCTTATCTGTCAGTATGCTAGGCGTGCTTAGCATGCAATTTATTGGATTAAAAGGCACCCATCAATCAGTTATGAAACAGCAAGCCATAGGAGTTGTTCAAAATGCTATGGAGCGCATGGCGGCAAATAGATCTGCAGTACTAGACGGTCAATATGTGTTTAATAGCGCGGATGTAAATTGCGCCACACTACGCCCCGCTTGCTCTGCATTGTCTTGTACCGCAGAGCAAATTGCTCTGTTAGACAGACTCATATTAGTTTGTGGCAATGAAGCCATTGATGGCTCAAGAACAGGAGGATTAAGAATCGAAAATGCAGATGATATTGTATCACTTTCTTCAGGGTCACTGAATATTGCTTGTCGCCCTGATTGTGCACTTGGCGATGTAACAGTTACCGTGGGATGGACTAAAAGAGCATTCAAAGATGAAACCGTACAAAATGGCTCTATAAGTCTCAACCTAAGGGTTGCTGCACCATGATATTTATTCACAGCCCTACCAATCCAAATAAAAATCAAGGCTTTTCGCTTCTTGAATTACTCGTTTCAATGGTCATAGGCTTATTTCTACTTACAGGTATGGCAACATCATTTTTATCCAGTAAGAAAGCCAGTATTGATAGAGATCAGTTATCAATACTCGAAGATAATGGCAGGCTGGCTTTAGAAATTATTGGAAAAACAGTAGAACATGCAGGGTATACCCCTATTATCAATGTGAAAACTCTCCCAAACAGAATTATTTCTAATACCGCAGATATAGTTCAAGGGAAATGCTCAGATGATAGCGACACTATTGAAAATACTGCCTTATTCACTGACACAAGAGTAACACTTGATGATGCAGATGGTGATACTTTAGCCGTCGCATACTATGGCGATAGTAGCCTTTTTAGCGACTGTACGGGACAAGCACTAGCGGTCGAATGTAGAGTTCCGCCTATTGGAACAACATCAACTATAGAATCAAAGGCTTCTGTGATTTATAGCGCTTTTTTCTTAAGTAATAGCAGTCTCAAATGTGCAGGCTCACGAAATAAGTCATTACAGGTGATTGCTGACAACATTGAAAATATTCAATATTTATACGGAATCAGAAGTGGCAATGATAATACTGTTGCTCGTTACTTAAATGCAGCAAACATGGCTGGACTTTGGGATCGTGTTGTGAGCATTCAAGTAGCTATTTTAGTACGTTCTGCTAGCCCTGTAAAAGCTATTGCAGAACAAAAAACATACTCTTTGCTAGACCAAAAAGTCGAGGCTCGAGATGATAAATACCAACGAGCAGTATTTACATCCACTATTCGTCTAAGGAATACACTTTAAGATATGAAAAATAAAAATAAACAACAAGGGGTGGTTATGATTGTAGCGCTTATTATGTTGCTACTAATAACCATTCTTGGTGTCAGTGCTGTAAATATTTCAAGAGATAAAACACAGGTTGCAGGCAACAGTATGTTTAGTACCTTTGTCTACCTAGGCGCAGAGTCAACACTGGCACGATCTGCCTCTATTTCATCTGAAAAACACATTGTAGACGCAGCGGCCTCTGGTAAAGCTCTCTACAGTATTCCTGCAAGCGCTATTAATGATAGTAATGAGCTTATTAATAATACAACCAACATGGCATCTACCTCAACTATTGCGCCTATTGCAGGTATTTTTGAGTGTCCTCCAATTAACAACAGCATTTCATCAACTGTATTTAAGTGCCGAATATTTGAAATAACAGCTCAAACAAATATTACTGCAACCAGCGCAACAGCTACACATATAGAAGCAAGAGCTAAAATGACAGTAAAATAGCTCATTTGATATAAAAATAAAGAAATCAGGCACACCATGAATAAATTCACTAAAAAAATATTAGTTACATCACTGGTACTACTTTCCAGCATTAGCACGTCTCTTTTTGCTGATGATGTTGATATATTTACCAAGTCAAGCAGTGAAGAAGCCAATGTATTATTTATTATGGATAATTCAGGCAGCATGGGAGGTAACAACATTCCTGGTACAAATAAAACACGTATGAAAATTATGCAAGATGTGCTTAAAAATGTTCTAAGCACTGCCCCTAACTATTTAAGTATAGGCATTATGAATTATGGTTCTGAAGATGCAGAAGAACCTTGGCGCCAAGGGGGAGTATTTCCTAATGGTGTAAAATTCCCTATTAAACCCATTAATGATTTAGCCAGGCCTATTATAGAAGAATCATTAAGAGTCAATGGCAGTGCCCCAAAATGGTGGATGAACTCAACTCCAACACCCAGTGCAACAGTAACAGTAAGGGACTATATCGGACAAATTGCTGATAGCTGGTCTCCTTATGGCTTGACTCCTATTGTAGATTCTCTTTATGAAGCAGCGTTATATTATAGAGGGGAAAAAATAAAATTTGGCTACGACAACCCTGAGGATCGTCATGCAGCGCACCCATCTACTTATGTACGTGTCGATCCTGATCCCAATGTAGCTGTATCACCAATAATGGGGAACAAAAATGACCCATCAGTTTGTGATACTGTTAAAGATATACGGATTAACTACTCTAGTAGTATACAAAATTGGGAGAATGGTATTACCAACGGTGAAGTTTGTCCTACTGATCGCCTTAATCCAGTAGGCCCTGGATTAGCATCGAACTGTGCACTAACAAAACATACTTGTGGTACAGACACCATGAATGAATGTTTAGAAAGCTACCCTAGTACTTGTTTAGCTTATAATGATGATGGTGGTTGTGCTCAGCTCCAAGGTGGTAATTGTAAAGTCTGGGGAGTTAATGAAATTAATGTTGATTATTGTTATTTTTCAAAATGTAACTCAGCCTATGAGACCGCGCCAAATTATATATCCCCTATTACAGGTGGCTGTAAAAGTAACAATATAATTTTAATGTCTGATGGAAGGCCTAATACGGGTAGTTCAAGCTATCCTTTAACTGCTATGAGTACAGCTACAACCACAGCTATATTAGGTAATAAAGACGGTGTTGAGACTATTATAGGTGATGCCAATAAGGCTGCCTGTATAGATGCACCTAGTACTTTTACAGCAGGAAAATGTGGTCCTGAACTCACCCAATATCTCTCTACACACGATAACTCATCCATAACGGGTGACCAGTTTATTGATACATTAGTTATTGGCTTCTCTTCAGGTATAACACTTGATGCTACAAATTATTTAAAAAGTTTGGTGACTATTGAAGATGATCCAACAACCAGCAGCAAAGAAGGATACTACTCAGCTCAAAATGAAGTCGAGCTTGCCGAAGCTTTTAACAAAGCACTTTTAGCCATAAGAACAAAGGCTGAAAATACCTACGGAGGAGCCACTTATTCAAGTAACTCTTCTATCGCACTAACACATGATAGCCATGCTTACGTGGCTGTATTTGATCAATCAGGCGGTCCTTCATGGGATGGAAATCTCAAGAAATATGAGATGGCTGACGGTAAACTATATGGGCTAAATGCAGCGGGTGAAAAAGTAAAAGCAACTACAGATTCTGGCACTTTCGTAAAAGGAGTTGGAGACTTATGGACAGCAGGAACACCAAGCAATAAAGTAACAGAAGGTGGGGCTGCAAATAAACTCAATCCTTCATCAAGAAACGTTTTAACAAACAATAGCAGTAGCACTGTTAGTATTGATACGGCAACAAAAGCCCAATTAGGTGTAACTACCACGTTAGAAAAAGACAACCTTATAGCCTTTATAAAAGGAAGTAAAAGCGATGGTTCAGCACGTCACCATATGGGTGATATTATTCACAGCAAGCCTGTACAACTGATCACAAGCAGCACCGACAGCATTATTTTCATATCTACCAACGAAGGCTTTGTGCATGCGATTCAAGCTAGCACCGGCGAAGAAATATTTGCTTTTATGCCTGATCTGCTTTTACCAAATATAAAATCACAGTTTGATGGTTCTTCTGCTACAACTAACCATATCTACGGCATTGATGGACAAATAACACTCTGGCACGAAGATACCAATCATAATGGTATTAAAGAGAATACAGAAAAGGCTTATATCTATTTTGGTTTACGCCGCGGAGGCCAAGCATATTATGCGCTTGATGTTACAACACCTGCCTCTCCTGAATTATTATGGACTAAAAATAGCGCATCATCTAACTATGGAAATTTAGGTTTCACTTGGTCAACACCTAGAGTAGAAATGCTTCGCTATAAGACAGGTACTGTCTCATTAACCACTCGTCCTGAGCCTGTTTTAATCTTTGGCGGTGGTTACATCAATGATAAAGTCACAACAAACCCTTCTGGCATGGGTGCGGGCGCTTATATCGTAAATGCCACTACAGGTGATATTTTAGAAAGCTACACACATACCGATATGGGCGAGGTTCCTGGTGAAATAAGGGCTGTAGATACGGATAGAAACGGATCTGTAGACCGCCTTTATTTTGCTGATACTAAAGCAAATATTTGGCGCGTAGACTTAAATAAAGACAGTGATGAACCCTACAACTTAAGCAAAGATAAATCTAATAAAGTCACACAGTTTGCTAAGTTAGGAGGATCAAGCGCTGACAATCGATCATTCTTTACTGAGCCTGACGTTGCCATATTTAAACACCATGGCAAGGCTGCCATCTCTGTTGCAATAGGAAGTGGATTAAGACCTGACCCTTTAAACACAGACATAGATGATTACTTCTTTATGCTACTGGATGAAAATGTATACAATGCACCTGCAGCGAACCATTCTGCAATAACCCTAGCTAACTTATTAGATGCCCCTGTCACAAGTCTCGACTTGGTGGATAATCTAAAAACAGCAGGCAGTAGCAAAGGATGGAAGATGAAACTTAGCCCTACTAATGAACGAACAGGAGAAAAAGTACTTTCAACTGCATTGACGTATCAAAATAAAGTTTTGTTTACTAGCTTTAGCGCAAAACCTATTACGTCCGCTTCAAACAACGCCGTGCTACTGCAAAATGCAGCGCAATCCTGCGCCACAATTGTAGAAAACACCTCTAAACTCTATGCAGTAGACTTATTAACAGGATCAGGCATAGAAGGTTTACTAGGTCCTTCTGCAGCATCAGCTGAAACAATTGAAGGTGAAGGCTCTGTAGACAACGTAGTTCCTACATGGGTAGGTATTGGTGCAGGTAAAATCCCACCTACGCCTCAAATTAGATATGACAGCTATACCGCTAAAGGTGGTGGAGCTTGTACAGGCAACGACTGTGTAAGAAATCAAGATATTCATGCGGCAGATAAAGTTGTCCCGCTTACCCCTGATACCAGTTTGCCACGTGTTTATTGGCGAGTGCGGGAAAACTAATAAACTTCCGCAGCAACAAAAATCTAGCTAACTTAATAGTTGAAATACACCCCCCCACTTTTGCAAGCCTTGCAAAAGTGGGGGGGTGTATTTCACAGGTTTCAGAGAACCATCCTTTCAACAGATATAACAAAGCGCATAAATAAACAACACATAGGCATTGAAACCCACCTTTAGTTTGTTATCATTACGCGCTATGCCACCACTACCCAAACTTTCAATAAATGCGCCTAGATAGAATTAAAATCGCAGGCTTTAAGTCATTTGTTGATCCGATCACCATTGATTTACGCAGCAACCTGACAGGCATTGTCGGGCCAAATGGCTGTGGGAAGTCAAACACCATTGATGCGGTTCGCTGGGTGATGGGCGAAAGTTCGGCAAAGCACTTACGTGGCGCTTCGATGGACGATGTTATCTTTAATGGCTCATCCTCGCGCAAGCCAATTGGTAAAGCGCATATCGAATTATTGTTTGATAATTCTGACGGTAGCCTTGGCGGTGAATACGCAAAATACGCTGAGATTGGTATTAAGCGTGAAATTTCTCGCGACGGACAATCCAAATACTTCTTAAACGGCACGCGCTGTCGTCGTCGTGATATTACCGATATTTTCCTCGGCACAGGTCTTGGTCCACGCAGTTATGCCATTATCGAACAAGGCATGATTTCCCGTTTGATTGAAGCCAAGCCTGAAGAATTACGCACCACTTTAGAAGAAGCCGCAGGTGTTTCAAAATACAAAGAACGTCGTCGTGAAACCGAAAGACGCATTAAAAGCACTCGTGAGAATCTTGAGCGTTTAACCGATATTCGTGAAGAATTAGAAAAAAATATCAACCACCTAAACCGCCAAGCCAAAGCCGCTGAGCGATTTAAAACACTCAAACACGATGAGCGCAAAACCAGCGCCGAGCTTATTCTATTACGTTTAAAGAAAGTCCAAGATGACGTAACAATCCGTCAAAACGTGATTAATGAAAATGCCACCAAGCATCAAGCGCAATTAGCCGAACAACGCTCACTAGAAAACAAAATCGAATCACAACGTAGCGCGCATACTGAAGCCAATGAAAACTTTAATAAAGTGCAAGCGAGTTTCTATCAAACGGGTTCTGAAATTTCGCGTTTAGAGCAAACAATTCATCACCAAAAAGAATTATTAGAGCGTCAAAAGCGTGAATTATTACAAGTCGATGAAGAACTTGCCGCCGCCAACATCCACGCTGAAGAAGATCAAAAACAGTTAGAAAACGCCAATAAAGAATTAGAAGTACTCGAGCCAAAGCTTGAAAAAGAGCGCGCTGAGTTAGATAAATCCACTGAAATACTGCAAAAAGCAGAGGCCGAACTTTCTACATGGCAAAGCGCATGGAACAGTATGCAGCAACGCCTTGCAGAACCCGCGCAACAAGCACAGGTTGAGCGCACCCGCATGGAGCAATTTGAAAGCCAATTGCAACATATTGCTGGACGTTTGTTAAAGCTACAAACAGATCAAGGCGTATTCAATACTGATGCTTATGAAACCGAATTAAAGCAGCAACAAGCAACGCAAGCAGAGATCAAAGAGAAAAGCCAAAAAGCGCAGAATGAATTCGAAAAAGGCAAACAAGCCGTTGATACGCTTAGCGACAACACTCAATCTGCACGCCAAAAATTAGAAGAAACACGCTCACAATTACAGTCGCTCACAGGCAAATTAGCTTCACTAGAAGTCTTGCAACAGGCAGGCTTAAATAAAGATGACGGCAAAAAATCAGCCAAGGTGCGCGATGCTTGGTTGAGTGACCACCAATTAAATAATGCGCCACGGCTGGCGGAATCTATCAATGTAGAATCAGGCTGGGAAACGGCATTAGAAACTGTGCTGGGTGATTTATTAGAGTCTTTGCAATTAGATTCCACCTCTGATCTTGAAAAACTCATGCGCGATGCACCCTCGGTTTCTGCTTCATTTATTACCACCTCCAGCTCATCACAAAAGCCACCTGCAAACTCTTTGGCTGAAAAGGTAAACGAGCCAAAATCATTGCACGCCCTACTCTCACATATTTATTGTGCCGATAGTGTCGATGATGCGATCAAACAAAAAGCTAAATTAAAGCACGGCGAAATGCTGATTACACGTGAAGGTATTTTAATTGGTGAGAACTGGTTAAAAATGCAAGCGCAAGATAAAGGCAGCCAGCAAGACGGCGTATTAGCTAGGCAAAAACAAATTGAAGGCACGCAAGCCTCAATTAAAGAGCTCAAAGCATCGCTAATCAAACAAGAAGATGCCTTAAAGAACGATAAAGAAAAAAGTGATCAACTAAAAGAGCAACAAGCACAACTGCAAAACAATTTAAATCAATTGCACCGAAAAGAATCCGAGGCGCAGTCGCTTATA
>Ga0256844_10000298_pt1 | contig 19301 bp, 19 predicted proteins | sample MusselsmetaG_FD_189100 | JGI IMG/M metagenome (GOLD analysis project Ga0256844, IMG submission 189100) | Mussel associated microbial communities from hydrothermal vent at the East Pacific Rise, Pacific Ocean - Mussels | ecosystem: Host-associated > Mollusca > Shell > Unclassified ... | reverse complement strand
TACATCAATGTGGAATTTTAAAGGGTAGCGTTTACCATTACTCTCTTCATACATTAACTTATATACGCCATTTTCTTTAAGTGTAGCTGTATCTTTATAGGCAAGTAAGGAAGCATTTGATCTATTTCGAACTACTATTTTATGGTCGGTGACGGCTGCGCTGATTTGTCCTCGGAAGAAATAGTTGAGGAATCCTGTTGCATTGGCTATGGCTCTTTTTATTAAAACCTGCCCACTCTCTTGAAGAACACTATAGTCTCCTTTTAATGTAGTAGGTGCACCGCATAGCCCTACTCCTCGTGCTAAACGATGATTCGGGTAGTATATTCTCTGTATATTGTTACATATATGACTATCTATTTCCATAGCAATCTTCGTTCCATAACGATTTAAAATATAACGTTTTTTTACACCATTTCCTATATCATATGAATTTTTACTATAACGTATAGTAGTACTATTAGGAAGATAGCTATCATTACTCATATAAACGGTATCTTTACTCACAAAGTTTTTAGACGTAAAAGATGCTTCAGACATCATAAAATAAGCAAGTTTACTTCGTTTATATGTAGTATTTACATAACCATTAATGTTACCTTTTATCTGACTACCCATCACATGGAACCCCATATCTGTTCTATTTCCCTTTTCTCCACCACGCATCCACACTTCTAATGGGTCACCTAGTGGATGTGAATCATCTCTTACATGTGCAGGAACATTCATGTCATTTAGAAGATGCATCAAGTGTCCTACGCTCACGAGCATTTTTGCTTGGTATTTACGTCTTACGGTTGGGTCTTTTTCTGTAAAACCAAGCTTGAAGTAGCGCATAGCCCTTGGGTAATTATAGAGGTTTGGATTGGCAGTAGGTACGTTAAGGTTGGTTGCCCATTCTACTGCATTGACATGAAAGCCATAACCATAGGTCAGCTTATGCCCGCCATTTTGTGCTTCATAAAAGTGGTTGTTAAACCGTCCATCTCCTCCCAGGGCTATAGTGTCTGCATCTTGCCAAAGGGCATCTTCTAACATGCTTCCTACTTCTATCATTTTTTGATAACTCGGTTTAGTACCAAAAGTTTGACCCCATTTTGAGATACCATTTTTTTCTCCAATATCTTCATCTATAATATAAGTAAGATATGTTGTACCGTAACCTTCAAATTGTTCATTATTATAATATTTATTACTTTTTGAAATACCACTGTGACTTACAAATGATTGTAAATTTCGACTCACTTCAATTGCTTTTCTGTCTATAGCTCTATGTGTAGTTGTTTCCCATCCAAAAAGGCTCACACTTACTAATGTTAGTAAAATTATTTTTTTCATTGTTTTATCTCCTGCTTATTGTCTCAATTGAAAACAAATGCCACTTGTTTTGGAACCATAAGGATTACCTTTACGTTCGATATATACATTATCCTTTTGATCTATTTTAAAAAAGTATTGTATACCAGTTCCACTATTATCATTTTTTATTTTTATTATTAAACTACCACTATCACGGAATGTATAATCCTCGTTTAGCTCAATATAATAATGCTTTGCTTTATTTGCAAAATAACAAGTTTCATCTATCACTTTAAACTCTGCATCTTTCTTCAAAGATACTTCAATATTTGTAAATGCTTTATTATCAAACTTATAATAAGTTTGCTTACCTTTACATCCTTCCAACTCATAAGGTAAATCAGGGATATTCTTCAAACTCTTAGGTATCCCATTTTTCACAATATACTCACTAATCTTCTCTGCCATTGGCTTCATCACTTTTACATCTGCACTGTCAGGGCCACAGCCAACAAACCGTGCCAACAGTAAAAGTCCAAATAAAACCAACGGTGTACCTACTATCCATGCTAATACTTTTAAAATTTTCATTCTCTTTTCTCCTCTTTTTTATCATTTACTAATTGTATCATTCTATCTCCTTCAATTTATTACACTCATAACATTTATCCTTTATATTTTTAAAAAATCACTGCTTACCCAAAAATGGTATTAATGGCAAATAAGCCAATGGTTCTAAAAACCTATGGAACCATACACCATAAGAATAATCTGTTTTTGCATAAAATAAATAATTATCATTTCCCACAAAAACAACATCGCCACCATTAGCACTTAAAAAAACTTCTGAATCGATTGCCATGTCTTTAATACCATAGAAATTAAATAAAGTAAGCCTACCATGATTCTGTACAATGGAAATGCTGAAAAAATTTTGACATATCATTGTATTATTTATGAAAGGATCATTCATATTAACGATACCTGTATCACACCAATCCCTTAATATCTTTATTTGTCTCATATCTTTTTCATAAATATTTTTCATTTTAGAATAATTTGTATGTATTTTTCCATTTTTATCGCGCACAATAGCACCTACAAAAGAACTATACGACAGTATTTTTTCTATGGTATTATCTAAAGATAAAAGTCGATAAATATCTGGATTCTTTTTAAAACCTTGAAATGCTGAAAAATTTACTCGATCAAGGTTAGCCCCATTTGCAATAACACATTCTTGACTCACACATCTCATATCTTTAAAGTTTTTTACTAAATTCAGATATGTTTTATAAATAACTTTATGATTAGATATACTCATTATAATAAACTCTCCTTGCTGGGTAAGTATATAAACATTATCCGTTTCATCAATATATTCAATTGATAAAATTTTTTCTTTCTGAAGCTCTTTAATATCTATTGGATGCACGTCTTTTAATTGATACATGGGTATCCATTCTTTTTGTAGCATCCATCCCATTAAATTATAAAGTAAAACAATCAAACTATATAATAATACTATGGCTATTGTTGTTTTTTTCATTATTTACCCTTATTCTTTAAATATACTGTAACATCAATAAATCTGCCGAATAATCCATTTATTACGTACCGTACTTTTCATCAACTCAAACCCACCTTTATGTACACGATTATTGTCTACAAAGGTGATGGTTACACTGGCATCTCCCATCTTTTGGTGTCCGCCTTCTATCTTGATGACATTTTTGTAAAGACGTTTTAAAAATGCTGTGGCTTTGGCGTTATTATAGAGAATCGCCAGTAACTGTTTGTTCCCACCGACAAAGGATGAAACACGTTTTTTATCATTGGCTAAAAATGCCTTTATAAATGCTCGTACTACGGTACTTGGTCTGCTTCCTGTGGCATCTGCAGGAGAATGTGTATCGACTATAAACTGGGGTTTTATTTCTGGTTTTACGATGACAGTTCTGTATTTTACTGCTTTGTTTCTTTTAGCATCTACTGCATGGTAGGCTAAACGGTAGGTTTTAGGCACAGCAGTATTGACTTTCCCTACGATGCGTACTTTCACCGTGCCATCACGGTCATCTCTAGCAGTAGCCCCTGCTTCTTTGTAGTCATAATACCTATAAAGCACCAGTGTAGCTTTACCCTTTAGGGTAATCACTGGCGCTGTTTTATCCTCAGACTTATTCGGGTTTAGAGGATAATCATCTTCATAATCTCCCACACCATCTCCATCGGTATCTTTTTTAGATGGATTGGTACCATATAATTTTTCATTCTCATCTGAGACACCATCACAGTCCATATCTGGTGCTGTGGTGCTATATGGATAAATGGGGATGAGTGTAAAAATATCATCTAATGCCAGTGGTGCCCACTTGGGACAATTGTTTGCATATATACTCAATGGTAACAACATCAAGATAAAAGTTTTTTTCCCTATCATCTACGCTTCTCCTTTAAAATCAACTTATACAAAGTGTATCAAAAGAGTGTGAGGAAGTGTGAGGGAAAAAGAAGATATGATTTAGACTAAAAGATATCCTTTTGCATAGACGTTGCGTATGGTCAAACCTGTAAGTTTTTTACGTAGTTGTGTGACATGGTACTTAATGGCTTCATTTGTTACCTCTTCATCATTATCATCTTCCCACACTTCTAGTACAATCTCTCCAAAGCCAACACACGCTCCTCTATTACACACAAGTAACTCTAAAAGTCTCTGCTCCTTAGGCAAGAGTACTATCTCTTGATCGTTGTAATAGATTTGATTTTTTTTGACAGACCATACATACCCATCTTCTAGCATAATATCTTTCTCTTTTACAGAAAGTTTTTTTGCAACTAAATGTAGTGCTTCTCTAAACTCTTTTGGTTCAACAGGTTTCAATAAATATTTAATCAGGTACAACTCAGTAGCTTTAAGTAGTTTATCGGTATCACTGTATGCCGTTAGCATCACAACAGGCATATGTTCATCCTGTTTTCTAATCAACTCTACTAACGTCAAACCATCTAGTTTTGGCAGATCAATATCGGCAAAAAGTACATCTACTTGTTCTGTATGGTAAAGAGACAAGGCTTCTTTCCCATCACCCGCTTCATATACATGTTTAAAGTAACGCTTGAGCAACTCCACAAAATGTTGACGTACTCCCACATCATCTTCTACATACAGTACCGTATGAGATTGGAGTATATCTTTAGTCATACGGCAACCTTATCAAAAAATGTGCGCCTTCTTTTCCATTGCTTGCCTCGATAGACCCACCCATATTCTCTTCTATGATAATCTTAGCGATATACAACCCAAGTCCTGTACCACCTGCTTGTTTTTTGGTAGTAAAGTAGGAGTCAAAAAGTTTTTCTAAATGTTCAGCATCTATGCCACCACCTGTATCGGTAAATGTAATAACAAGTGCATCCTCTTCCTCTGCCACGTCAATGTCAATGGTTGGATTGCTTATCTCTCTTTGTGCAAATATCTCTACACTGTTTGATAGCAAAATAATACACACTTGAGCAAACTCATTTTTATAGGTATGGATAGTATGTTCACCTTTAGACATCTCAATGGTAACATCTTTAAAACTACCCTTCATAAGTGCCAACACCTCAACGATACACGTTTCTATGACACACGCTTCTTTCTTCTTATTGTCTGAGAGTAGTTTCCGAAAATCATCAATGGTATGTGACATATAACGATTTAGAGTTACTATCTCATCTGTTTTATTAAGAAGATATTTTTTCGATATTTTTTCATTTTCAAGCTCTTCTTGCATGTTAAAAAGAATGATATTACTCTGCATGAGAGGTTGTCTCCATTGGTGTGCAATGGTGTCTATCATCTCTCCCATACTTGCCATTCTGTACTGTCGTAACAAAAAGGTCTCTTGTTTTTTCTGTTTGAGTACCTCCTCTTTCACCTTCTCTAACAGTATCTCCTCATCAAACTCTATTTTACGTAAAAAGACATACGCAAAAATGTTAAATACAAGCAATGCACAAAAAAATGTAAAAACAGCATAAACAGAGAGTCCTACCTCATACTTGAGTATTAAAAAAGTAACTATTGTCCCAATGATTAAGGTAATGATAAAGCCATATCTTCTGCCACCTAAGATGTACGCAGCAAAAACCGTAAGAAAAAACCAAACCAATCGAAACTCATCATCCACTATATATAAAACCATAAAATAAAATACAATCAATGAACCAACAACCGATACATTGACAATCCACATATAGGGCAAAGATTCACGATAGATATAAAGAGGGATATTTAACCCTGCATAGACATACAACGCAATCATATATGCATGAGGTAAAGGAAACCAGTGAAAGTATGCCAGTGTAGCGATGAGGAAGGGGAAGAAGATAGCCATGAGCAACATAGTTTTAAGTACAGAAAATCTAAATGTGTCTAAGTTTCCATAGTCCATCCATGTTGTGGCTAACTTTTTCTTAGTGACATGCATAATACTAAAACCCTTCCTTCAATCTATGTGTTTACAAATATAAAGTATTATTACGAAAGAGTGTGAGGAAGTGTGAGGTCAGCCACGCAAAATAGTATTTATTTCGCATAACTTGTTGCCCGTGTTTCTCGTATCACATTGACCTTTATTTCACCAGGATACTGTACCTTATCTTGTATCTCTTTGGCTATCTCTTTGCTCAGAAGTACGGCTTCATTGTCTGACATTTTTTGTGCATTTACCATCACACGTATTTCTCGTCCTGCATTGATGGCATAGGCTTGTCGAACATAAGGTTTGGAGGTAGCTATCTCTTCTACCTCTTTCACCCGTTTGGTAAAGCTTTCTAGTACTTCTCGTCTTGCACCTGGACGTGCCGCGGAGAGCTTGTCTGCGGCACATACTGCTGCAGACTCTACCGAGTCTGGTTCTTCATGTCCATGGTGTGCATAAATAGCGTTGATGACGGAGGGATGTTCCCCATGTCTACGACATAAGTCTGCCCCTATGTCTACATGTGAGCCACCCAAATCTTGTGTCAATGCCTTGCCTATATCATGTAAAAGTCCTGCTCGAAGGGCTAACTTTTCATCTCCACCCATTTCTGCAGCCATCACACGTGCAAGTTTAGCAACTTCAAGTGTATGTGCTAAAGCATTTTGTCCATAAGAGGCACGGTATTTCATACGTCCAAGCAGTCTTACTAATTCTTCATGCATAGGGAAAAGCCCTAGGTCAATAAGAATATTTTCACCCTCATCATAGGTTTTTTGTTCAAACTCTGCCTGTACCTTGTCATGTACTTCCTCTATACGTCCCGGATGTATACGCCCATCTTCAATCAGTATCTCTATCACTCTTGTAGCAATGGCTCGTCGATAAAGGTTAAATGAACTTACAAGTATCACACCAGGTGTCTCATCTACTACTATATCTACACCAAGAAGCATCTCAAGGGTTTTAATATTTCTCCCCTCTTTACCTATGATACGCCCTTTATGTTCATCACTTGGTAAATTGATAAGATTAATAAGACGTTCACCTGCAAAATCACCTGCATAACGTGTCGTAGCTTGCGCTAAAATATAATTGGCTTTTCGTTCACCTTCATGTTTAGCTTCTGTCTCATACTTACGAACAATTTGAGCAACTTCTGCACGACTTTGCTCTTCTACTTTTTCTAAAATATATTTTTTTGCTTCTTCTTTGGTCATAGAAGCAACATCTTGCATTTTCTCTATAGCATTGGCTATCTCTACTTGTTTAGTCTCTTCTAACGTAAGCAAATGTGCTTCTTTTTCTACTATACGTTGTTCTAAGACTGAAAATTTTTCTTCTTTTTGCAAAAACTCTTTATTTTTAAGTATCAACTCACGGTTACGCGCATCTACTTTAGCAACACGCTTTTGAAACTCCCCCTCAAGGGCTATCTCTTTTTCTTGTATTTTTATATGGGTTGATTTAAGTATAAGTTCTGCTTCACTTTCTATAGCTTTTGCTTTTGCTTTTGCTTCATATTCCAAATGAGAAAACTTGTTTTTACTGTTACTTGTTATCCATACATAACACACAGATGAACCTATAACTAAACCCACAACCCCTGCAATAATCTCTAACATTGCGACATCCTTTAAGACGCTCTATGGCACTATTATACTATCTGCTTTAACATCGTAGTGATCTGTTACTACTTCTTTGCTATAACATAATTTACGTGCTACAAAAACGACTTGTTTTATATTTTTATATTCTTTCTCAAAAAATCTATCATACATACCCTTTCCAAACCCTATACGTCTTAGTGTAGCATCTACTCCAACAATGGGTACTATGGCTATATCAATATTTTTATTTCTATACTGTTTTGAATCATTTGGTTCTTTAATACCAAACTGCTTTTGACGCAGTGGTAGTCTATATTTTACCAACCTAAAACTTTTACCTTCCATAAATGGTACATAGACTTGTCTCTTTTCTTTACGTAACTGTGTAATTAAGGGGCTCACATTCACTTCCATTTTTAGAGGTAAGTAGAGTAATATTTTTTGTGCATTGTGCTGTTGTATCATGGTAAATAGTTTTGACAAAACTATTTTATCTTTTTTATATTTTCTTTTACTGCTTAGCTGCTTTAATTGCTCTATAGAGCTCTTTCTAAACTGTTTTTTATTCATGCCCATATATTTCCTAAGTCCTATTTAGCTATAATCAAAGCTATTATACCCAAAGGAATATTTTGCAAAAGAATATTTTAAAGAGTACACACTCTTTTTTATTTAACACACTTTTACTCTTTTCTGTTTTATTGCTATTGAACAGTTGTGATGACAAAAAAAGTAAGCCAACACTCACCTCCATAGAAAACCCTCTCGGTGTGGAGGAAACACAAGAAAATAGATCGAAAAATATTTCTGTAGAAACACAAATAAACTCTCTAACCGACACATATAAGCTAAGCAGTCACCACACTACATACAAAGCAGTTTTTAATAACAGTCAACTGTCTATTGTCTCTATCAGCAAACCTATTTTACTTATAACACTTTTTAAATCAAGCTGTAAACCTTGTATTATTCAGAATAAATCATTAACCACTGTAGAAAAAAAATATAGTCAATCTTTATTTGTTTTAAATCTCTTAGAAACACCAGAAAATATGCATTTTTCTAAAGCACTACATCAGTCATTGGGTATGGACAAAAATATCTCCCAACCACTGACTGTCATTTATAGGTATGGTCAGTACTATAGTCATTTTGAAGGCTTGGTTCCTATAGAAATGCTTGTACATGATATTCAAGAAGCAATAAAAAGATAAAAGGTTTATAAAATTATGTTTAATCTGTTTAAAAAGGTTTTAGGGAAAACCAATGATGCCATTAAAGAAGTTATCCCAGATAAGAAAAAAGTGATTACAAAAGAAGAATTTGAAGATATTTTACTAGAAGCTGATGTCAACTATACACTTGTTGAGAAACTTTTAGACTCTTTACCAGAAAATATCACAAGGACTCAAGCCTTTAACTCTCTTGTCTCTGTATTTCAATATAAGGCAGATTGGAAAGAGAGTGATGCTAAACCTTTTGTAGAAATGATTATTGGTGTCAATGGTGCAGGAAAAACCACAACCATTTCAAAACTTGCGTATAAATATAAAGAGGCAGGAGAAAATGTCATCTTAGGTGCGGGAGATACCTTTCGTGCAGCTGCCATAGAACAACTTAGCCGTTGGGCAGAGAAACTCAATATCCCTATTATCGCAACACAACAAGGGCATGACCCTTCTGCTGTTGTTTATGATACCATAGAGTCTGCAAAGGCAAAAGGATATGAACACGTCATTATAGACACAGCTGGACGACTCCACACACAAACCAATCTGAGTGAAGAACTAAAAAAAATGATACGTGTTGCCAATAAAGCGCAAGAGGGTGCACCACATCGAAAAATGTTAATTTTGGATGGTACACAAGGGAGTTCCTCTATCAATCAAGCTAAAGCTTTTGACAAAATGATAGGAATTGATGGTATAATAATTACAAAGCTTGATGGAACAGCCAAAGGTGGGTCTGTACTGAGTATTGCAGATGAACTACAAATGCCTATTTTTTATATAGGTACAGGGGAACAACCCAAAGATCTCATTCCATTTAAAGCAAATGAATATATCAATACAATATTAGATGAAATATTCATCTAAGGAGTCCTAAAACATATGAGAAGTTATATTAATATTTTCCTTACATTAGTAATGCCAATAAGTATACTTTTCACTGCAGCATCTACTGTTTATTTTATTACCAGTTTTGAATTTTCAAAAGCCCTTAGACTTGGTATTATTGCGGGTGTACTCATTGGTATAAGTGTCTCTCTCATATTAGCACTTATTCTCCTTATCATCCGTGTAGTACGCCAATATAAGGTCCGATCAGAAATACTCTCATCCACAACCACTAGACCAAGTACACAAGTTGTTCTAGACCCTACGATTTATGAAAAAAAACACCAATCTATACAAGAAAACTTTAATAAAGAAAATAAACTTCTTACAGATTCTATAGAAGAAAAGTTTATGTTACTCATGGATAAAGAATTAGCTTATGAAGTCTCATTGGCCTCCATTAACAAACAAAAAATTGGTGCGATTATTCATCAAAATAAAGAAGATGGTTCCATTTTACTTCGGAGTAAAGAGGAAGAGATGAAAATTACTATTTCTTCTCTAACTAAACATACAGCGCAAGTTATAATTTCAAGTAGTATTGATAATCGTAATATGAAAAATATTATTTCTATACTAAAAGAAAAAGAGCATTCCTTTATGCAGTATTAGAGAGAAAACCTTTCTCTATAGTTATCCTCAAGATTTGTTTTATCTTTGTACTCTATAATATCCCCAATGACTATCGTCACTTCCTGTCCTAGGCTTTTATCCTCTAATGCATTTTTCAAAACTTTTCCTCCATCTGTTTTAATATAGAGAGGTAGTATAGGCAAGCGATTCTTTAAAGCAATAATCCGTGCCCCTTCTTTAAAGGCAGTCAATGACTTATCCGTTTTATTCCGTGTTCCCTCTGGAAAAATAAAAATAGATTCTCCACGTTTTACTGCTTCCTTAATATCTGCAAAAAAACCAGACATTTGGTTTTTTTCTCTATCTAAAAGAATCGAACCCGCATTACGTACAAAAAGCCCAAAGAAAAATGAATTATAAAGCTCTTTTTTTGAAATCCATGGTCCAAATATATTGGTCTCCTTTAGTGCAACCTCTGTAATAGGTGGATCAATAATACTTCTATGGTTGACCACTACCAAATACTGTCCTTCTGTGGGAAGCTTATCTTTATTTTCAATCTTTACTGTTACATTTAATGTATCTAATTGTGCTTGTGAATATCCAAGTCTTAATCTTTTTTTTTCCATAGGGTCATTCGTTTTTGATAATCTATATCCAAAACTATTTGTGAGGTAAAGTCCATATAAAAGTTGTTTTACTGCATTAAATGTCACTGTGTATCCTTAGACTTGATTAAAGTACAAAATTATAACCAAAAGAACTAAAACATTAAAAATATGTCAATATGCAATATTTTATACCTATATCTATAATTTACTCTACAATAACATAAGGGCACATATAATAACTAAATAGAGGAATATAAAATGGCAAAGAAAAAAACACTCTTTGAGTGTCAAGCATGTGGATTTCAATCTCTAAGATGGATGGGCAAGTGTACTTCATGTAATGAATGGGAGTCAATGATAGAACTCAATAGTGAACAAATAAAATTTTTAAAAGAAACTTCTTCATCAAGTACATCAGCTACATCTATACAAAAAGCAAAACCTATTACACAAATAGAAGAAGACAATATTATACGCTTTTCATCTCAAAGTACAGAACTTGACTTGGTGTTAGGAGGAGGTATAGTTCCTGGTTCTCTTACCTTGATTGGGGGTAGTCCGGGGGTAGGCAAGTCAACCCTTCTCCTTAAAATTGCAGGAAACCTTGCTAGAGAGGGTAAAAAAGTACTCTATGTCTCAGGAGAAGAGTCCGCTGGACAAATAAAACTACGTGCAAACAGACTTGATGCAAACCATGACAACTTATATCTCTTACCAGAAATAAATCTAAGTACAGTACTCTCTGAAATTAACAATCAAAAGTATGAACTTATTGTCATTGATTCCATACAAACACTCTATTCTGATGAAACACCATCTGCTCCAGGTTCAGTAACCCAAGTACGTACTATCACTTTTGATTTAATGCGCATAGCAAAAAGCCTACACATCCCCATTTTCATTATTGGTCATATCACCAAAGATGGTTCTATCGCTGGGCCAAGAGTACTAGAACATATGGTAGATACTGTACTTTACTTTGAAGGAGATACCAACTCTGATTTAAGACTATTACGTGGCTTTAAAAATCGTTTTGGTGCTACCAATGAAGTAGGTATATTTGAGATGAATAAAGAGGGGTTAAATGATGCTAAGTCTATGGCAGGAAAATTTTTTAACAAAGAAAAATTACAGTCAGGTTCTGCACTTACAGTCATTATGGAAGGATCTCGACCTATTATCATAGAGGTACAAGCCTTAGTATCTGAAGCTTACGGTCATGCTAAAAGAAGCTCTACGGGATTTGACAATAACCGTCTAGGAATGTTACTAGCACTTTTAGAAAAAAAACTTGACTTACCACTAGGGACTTATGATGTATTTATCAATATCTCTGGGGGAATTAAAATTAATGAACCTTCTGCTGATTTAGCTATTATTGCGGCTATACTCAGTTCATACAGAAACCGAGAGCTAAGTGCTGAAACACTCTTTTTGGGGGAAGTGAGCCTGACAGGTGAAATACGTGAAGTCTTAGGACTTACACAAAGACTTAAAGAGATTGAAACACAAGGGTTTACTAAAGCAGTTATCCCCAATAAACCTATAGAGAAAACAAAAATTAAATGTTTTATTGCAGATGAAGTTTCTAAGGTAGTAGAATGGATGTAAAAAAATAGAATAAGCGACTCTATAACAACCCATGAAGGAGAAATAGTATGGTATACTACCCTTATGCAAATAGGAACAGATATCGTACTCATTGAGAGAATAGAAAAGTCTATAGAGAAGTTTGGTGACAAATTTAAAGAACGTTTTTTAACAGAAGAGGAAATTCAATCTACTAAAAAAATTGAATCTATTGCAGGACTTTGGGCTGCAAAAGAAGCAATTTCTAAAGCTTTAAAATGTGGCATTAGTAAAAACTTGTCTTTTCATGATATTGTCATTACTAAAGATTCTCATGGAGCCCCCCATTTTATCTTAAGTAGAAATGCACAAAAGCTCCATAATATTATAGAATCATCTCTTTCCATTAGTCATGATGGAGGCTTTGCAATTGCCGTAGTCGCATTAACAACTGCGTAAAACAGCCTTTCCTCTTGCCTTATCAAATTTTTTCTTCTAAATTTGCATATTTAATTGCAATAAGTTTTAGATTATATTACAATACTACATTCAATATTAAAAAAGGATACCTATGAAATTATGGTTAGCTACAATCATTACCTTACTTTTATTTTCTGGATGTAATTCAAATCAAAAAAACATACATTTACAAAATAGAAATGCAAAACAGGCACTACTCATCCAACAACAAAATGCCAAAATAGCCGCATTGCAAGCAAGCATATCTGCAAAAGCTAAAAGAAAAGCTCGTCTAAAAAGAATGTCTGCTATGCCTAAACCTCCAAAGAAAAATATAAAACTCAAAAAAGTAGAAGACAATAACTACAGTTCTGGGTACATGTACCCTGGCGCAAAGAAAAAGAAAAAGAAAAAGAAACCTGTTACTGTGGCAAGTACGAGTTCAACCATGAATAAAACTGAGTGTATTAGCATGATTGGTCAAGACAAGTTTGATAAATATACACAAATGTTTGGAAGTGAGGCTGCTTCACTCAAACGTTGTAAAATGCTTAAAGCAATGAAACAATAAAAAAAGAAAATTTTAAACTATTTTTTAAAATGTACCATTTTAAATCTATCACCCATCATTGTGGGTGATATGAGTGTTTTAATTTTATCTGCCTCTCTCACATAATTTGACTGACTTGTCTGTTTAGAGAAATCTTCCAATATATCTATAATCCCAAATCTTATTAATGCACGTGCTTGTGTTTCATAAACAGTTTCTTCAAACCCTGCATCAACAAAAGCTTCATTGACATGTCCGAAATTAACATCATAGGTGATATCATCTTTTTTATAAGCTTCTGCTAACACTAGTTCTTCATCAAAAAGAGGATAGGTTTCATGTTTTCTATACACACGTATAGAAAAATCATTACGCACATATTTTTCTCCATAATCAAAAGAGACAAAGTCACATTTTTGTATACCTGAAGCCATATGCTTTGCAAATACTTCATACCCTACTGCAACTTCACCTTGCGTGAGATAATGCTTTTTTGCCCAAGTTAAGGTCTCTTGTGATGCTTCTTCCCACTCTATAACATGTTCCTTAACCACTGCAATCTTTTTATCTTTTAAAAGTTCACAAGGAAAGGCATCAAATATTTCATTGGCTACTATAAAAGCATAGTCTACTTCCACATCACAGATATCGTCAAAATGCCTTATCTGTATATCTGAACCAAAGCGCTCTTCTATATATTTTAACTGAGTCTTTTGTACTTCAGGTTGACGCTCAACTATCCCAAATTTTAATGTTTTAACTAAAGTCGGATCACAGGTATAAAGCCACTGTATCATATCACAAAGTAAGTACCCTTGATGGGCTCCTATCTCTATAAGCCAACCATTCTTATCTGCCTTACCCTCTTTTAGTAAAGTATAAAAGTAGTTTGCAATACTTGCTCCAAAAAATGAACTTGTACTTACGGATGTATAAAAATCTCCTGCCTTGCCTATGGTTTTAAAATTTTTATAATACCCCTCTTTGCCATAGAGCCATTCATCCATATAGGCACTAAATTGCATTTTCTACCTTTGTGTATAGTGCTAAAAGTTCAAGCTGCTTATCTATCACATAAATTTTTCTATCTAATTTTTTAACTTCTAATGAGTTACGCATTAAAGCAGTATCATAAGATGTTTTTTCACCTGCTATTGCAAGGTTTTTTGTTGTTTTATACAGTCGTTGATATAAACGTTCATCTTTCTTTGCTAAACTTATTTTTTTATCAATAATTCGTAATTTATGTTGCACAAGTTTATACTCTTCATCTATAGTATGCTTACGTTCAATCACTTCTGTTTGTGCTTTTAAATGTTCCACTTTACTTGCTTCTACATCTGAGAACATATTGATATTAAGTGGCATTGAGATACTAAAACCATAGGTGAAATATTTCTCTTCTAAGCCACCACCACGGGCAAACAAAGGATTGATATCTTCATCTGTATAACGACCTTGTACAGCAATGGTAGGTAAATATTTTGCCCAAGTTATTTTTGCATTGTATCCCTTTTGTTTAGCACGCAACTTATCACGTACAAGCTCTAAGTTATCTCCTTTATACTGTTCTGCTGAAATAAATTTTAACTTAGGCAGTTTTAATGTTTCTGGTTTTTTATCACTTAATAATGCAAAACTTTGTTCCAAACTCATCATAGAAACATCCAATTCTAAAAGTTTTGTTTCATCCTGATTTCTTTTAAGTATTGCTTGATCTAAAAAACTACTATCGATGAGCCCAGCATCATAACTCTCTTGTCTTTGCTTAATTTCAATACCATCGTTTTTTACAAGTAATGACAATTTTTTCTTTTCAAGTTTCATTCTTTTGCGCTGAAAAAGTATTTTGACTGCATTTGCTATAGTTTGGCGTTTTTTAAGTCTAATTTCTACTTCATTTGCACTTCTTAATACTTGTGCATACTTAATCGCATAATAAATACCACCAGATCTAAATATAGGTTGGTCGATACCTACTGTAAAACTACCTGTTTGCACTGTTTTATCTGTGAATTGTTTTGAATAGTTTCGTCTATACTGCAATAGTATAGGATTTATCCAAGAGTTTTCAAGTATATCGCTTTGTGCACTGTTAGCCTGAAACTCATAATCAAAAAGTATATTTTTATTGTCCGATAAAACATTACTCAGTTCATCTGCATAAAGCACGGAAACACATAATAAACTACAAAGTACTAATAACTTTTTCAAAACGTTTGAACCCTTCATCTATTTCACTTTTACTTATGGTAATACTCGGTAAAAAACGTACTGTGTTACGTCCTGCTTTAAGTACTACTAAACCTTCAGTCATAGACTTTTTAATAATGCCTCCTTGAATCTCTGCACTCTTTGCACGAAGTCCTCGCATGAGTCCAAGCCCTACTTCTTTTTCAAAAAGGTTCTCATATTTACTTGCTACTTTTTTTAATTTTTCTGAAAAGTAAAGTAAAGTTTCATCTATAAGTCCATCATCATACATAGGTTTCAACACATCCAGTACAGCAAGTCCAGCCGCAGTACTTAAGTAGTTACCCCCAAAAGTACTGCCATGGTCACCTGCACTTAGTACCTCTTTATGTTTTGTCATCACCGCACCTATGGGTACACCCCCACCAAGCCCTTTAGCCAATGTAATAATGTCTGGTTCTATCTCATAAAGATTAGAGGCTAAAAACTCACCTGTACGGTATACACCTGTTTGTACTTCATCCACTATCAGTAAAATCTCTTTACTTTTGAGGTGACTTGCTAGCTTTTGTATCTCATCTTTGTCAAAAGGTTGCACCCCACCCTCACCTTGCACCAGTTCTATAAGAACTGCCACTGTTTCAGCATCTATTGCAGTATAAACATCTTCTATACTCTTCTCATACGAAAACCCATCTGGATAAGGAGAAAAATGAGGTGTATGAAAACTCTCTTGTCCTGTTGCCTTTACCGTAGTAATGGTACGTCCATGAAATGAATGTTCTAAGGTTATTACCTTATAACGCTTATTTTTAAATTTCGTCTCACCATACTTACGTGCTATCTTTATCGCTCCTTCATTTGCTTCTGCCCCAGAGTTTGCAAAGAAAATACCCATATCGTAGCCACTGAGTTCCACTATTTTCTCTGCTAGTTTTGCTTGAGGTTCTATCACCTGTAAGTTAGAGATATGGATAATATTTTTCGCTTGTTCACAAAGTGCAGTTGTAAGCGTAGTATTGCCATGTCCTACTGAGTTTACCCCTATACCAGAAGCAAAGTCTATATAGTCTTTCCCCTTTTCATCATACAATGTTGAACCAACCCCTTTTACAAAGTTGGTATAGTCACGTGCATAGGTTTGGAGTACATATTGTTTATCTTGTTGTTCTAAATTCATTTATTCTATCCTTCTACTCTTTCTATCTCTATTTTCACTTCTTGAAAACAAGCACTTTCACCTTCATCACTTACTATCGATGGCGTTAGCATATTCAGGCCCAATGTATTGCTTGTCACTAGTAAACAATCTGCTCTTAAATCAGCATTATGCTTCACTTCTAGTTCTACACTGCCATACTCAGAACTAAGCCTCAGTATCACCCCTTCTTCATAGCCTTTGTCAGGATGTATTTGTACTTTATTGTCACGTTTAAACTGTGTGTTGAGTGCTTTATTTGTTTTAGGAGAGAGTAACCAAAAGCGTTCATCTTGTACTTTGTTTTTCTTTGATGTTCGTACTTTTGTAAAACTTTTTGTGTTAATAAAATCATCGTCATAATCTTCAATAAATGTATACTCATCATCACCATCTTCTCCAAAACCTTCAGAGTAAGGTATTTCTTCATAGGCAGGTGAAACCACCTCTTTTTCATCTTCCTCACACTGTTCTAGCCATTTTCCTATATATGATTCTTCACTCTCTAACTCATCTAAATTAAAGGCATCAAAAAGGTACTTCGTAAAGTCATATTCACTTATACCTATTTCAGAGTCTACAACTTTATTCATCTTCTCTACATACTGATGTCCATAGCTCAGTCTCACATCTTCTTTTTCAAAGAAGTTCTTTGCGGGTATGATTATCTTTGCTCTTTTTGAAGTTTCATTTTCATAAAGTCCAAAATAAATAAGGTTTTCTACCTTCTCTAACTCTTCACAAACACGAGTTGAGTCTGGCATAGACTCAGCAGGATTTCCTCCTTGTACTAAAACCGTATCAAAGTCTGAAAAGTTTGTGACTACTTTAGATACCATTTTACATGCCACATCAAAAGGATTTTCAAACCCCAGTTTAGAGTTACCCAAATAGTGCACACCAGACCCCTCTTTGCCAAAGAGCCCAAGCAATGCAGCCAATGAATCTATAGCATGAAGTGTAGATGCACCAGTAGAGTACTTTTGGACACCCGTTCCCACAAGAAAAACGACTTTTTGATTACGCAGATAATTTAATGCTTGTCCTAACTGACCTAAGTCAGTACCAATATATTCTAAAATAGGTTTAATACGATGTTCTTGTGTAAAATCATAAAAGTCTTCATACTCACTGGCAAACTCTTCTAACCACTGGGTATCTTGAGAGTCTTCCATATAGACAAAACGTGCTAACATAATGGCTAAATAGTAATCTGTACGAGGCTGTATCTGTAAATGTAAGTCTGCCTTTTTAGCAATGGCTGTCTTTACAGGGTCGATGACTACAATATTTTTACCTTCTAAAAATGGCAATATGTGTGCATTGGTTACTGTGACATTACGTCCCCAGACCAGCACAGTATCTGCCTCTTTTATCTGCTCCAATGGCAAAGTTTTGTTGACCCCTCGCCCCTCTACTATACCTGCATCACCAGCACCATCACAAAGGCTACCATGTGTAAGCATGCCATTTATTCTTTCCATAAAAAGATTGGTCACTTCTTGCATCACACCCATATTTCCAGAGCCTCTCCAAAGTAAAGATGTTGGTTTTTTAAAAGCAATTTTGACTGCTTGCAGAGCCTCATCCATACTTACTTCTACACCATCAACACGAGGTTTTTCTATACGAGGTTCATCCTTTATACTTTTATTGAGTAAAGTACAAAGTGCCCCATTGCCTACAGGATGTTCATTGTCACCCTTAATACTAGCAAATCCCTCTTCTACGACTATCTTACATGCATCGTAACAGTCTAAGGCACAGGCTGTGGTTTTACTACCATTCGGCATTTAGTACCTCACTGCACTGTGTTTTAATACTTGTCATTATTTAATCTCTACTTTCATCAACTTGGAAAATATTCCCTTAGGCGCTGGTAAATAAATCTCTGCCCTATAAGAAGAGATAAATTTTTCATCTGCCACTTTCCAGACTTTATCTACTTTATATTCTGTCTTTTCTCCATCTAAATAAACAATTTTTTGCTCTATCTGTTCAATCTCATCTGGTTCTAAAAAAAGTACCAATTTCGCACGACTCGCATCTTCTACCTTAGCAAGTGGTGAACCAGGTGCTACAAAGTCACCGACTCTTACTAAAAGTTGATACAAATATTTATTTTTTAATATTATGGATTTTTTAGAAATCATATCTTCAAGTTGTGCCACTTTGTATTGCATATCAAGTATCTGTTTTTCTAAAGAGATGATTTTCTCCTTCGTACTCAAGTATTGTGTTTTAGCCGAAATAAAAGCACTATATGCATTGTCTTTTTGTGTTTTAGATGCTGTAGAAAGCTTAGAAATACGTCCATAGTAACCCTCTTGACGCTTCACACTTCCATTTAGACCTGTAGCAATATTTTTATTTATGTTTAACATTTCTGTTAAAAGTACTATACTTTTTTTAGAGTCTTTTAAATTAACTATATCCAAAGTATCATCAATATGCAGCACTCTCTTTGAAGCAACCATCATACCTTCAGCATCTAAATCAACTTCTATAACTAGCCCACTCACGGCAGACTTCATCGTTACAGATTCATAAGGTTCAACTTTGGCATAGTGTACTTTTGCAAAAATAAATAGTGGAGTAAGCAATAATAAAAATATTTTATTCATCATAGTTCTTTTTTTATTTGATTATA
>Ga0256844_10000297_pt1 | contig 19304 bp, 16 predicted proteins | sample MusselsmetaG_FD_189100 | JGI IMG/M metagenome (GOLD analysis project Ga0256844, IMG submission 189100) | Mussel associated microbial communities from hydrothermal vent at the East Pacific Rise, Pacific Ocean - Mussels | ecosystem: Host-associated > Mollusca > Shell > Unclassified ... | reverse complement strand
CGCACAGATATTTTAGACTCTGTTGGTAATACAACTGCTGCAACTGGTAAAGGTTTCGCTATTGCTTCTGCTGCATTAACTTCATTAGCACTTTTTGCTGCTTATGTAACTTTTACTGGAATTGATGGTATAAACATTTTTAAAGCACCTGTGTTAGCAATGTTATTTATTGGAGGAATGGTTCCTGTAGTATTCTCTGCTTTAGCAATGAATGCAGTTGGTAAAGCTGCAATGGAAATGGTATATGAAGTTAGACGTCAGTTTAAAGAAATACCTGGAATTATGGAAGGAACTGGAAAACCAGAATACGATAAATGTGTTGCAATTTCTACTAAAGCTTCTTTAAAAGAAATGATGTTACCAGGTTTATTAACCATTGGATTCCCACTAGTAATCACTTTTGTTCCAATGATTTTTGGAATGGATAAATTAATGATAGCAGAGATGTTAGGTGGTTATATGGCAGGAGTTACTGTTTCTGGTGTACTTTGGGCAATTTTTCAAAACAATGCTGGTGGTGCTTGGGATAATGCAAAAAAATCTTTTGAAGCTGGTGTAATGATTAATGGAGAAATGACTTATAAAGGTTCTGATGCACATAATGCAGCTGTAACTGGAGATACTGTTGGAGATCCATTTAAAGATACTTCTGGACCATCAATGAATATATTAATTAAATTAACTTGTCTTATTGGATTAGTAATTGCTCCTATTTTAGGAGGGCATTCTGAAAGTCATACAAGTACAACTAATAATATTGAAAACACTACTTTAATTGCTTCAAATGATATGAATGTTGATAAGACTGTAAAAGTTTTAATTAAAGAAGAGAATGGTGAGAAAAACGCTACAGTAATTACTACAACTACTACAAACGGTAAAAAAGACGTTAAAGTTAAAACTGTTACTGGTAATGAGGTTAGTAAATTAGTAAATGAGTTTAAATAATTTTTAAACTATTATTAAACTATTAAAAGACTGCCTTTTCAGGCAGTCTTTTTTATTTAATGTTTTTTTATTTATATTCATTCTAAATTATATATATTTGCAATCTAACTATTTAAATAAATAAAATGAAAAAATCAGTATTATTAATAATTATTGTATTTATCACAATAATTTCATGTAAGGAAGAAAAAACAAGTACAAGACAAAAAATTGAAAAACCTAAAGAGCTTATTAAGCAAAAAGAAAAAACTCAAAAAAAAGATGTAATTATATGGAGAGGCTATAAACCAACTGGATCTCATGTTGGAACTATTGATGTAAAATCTGCAAACTTTAAATTTGATGGAGATAATTTAGTAAGTGGAAAAGTTATTTTTGATATGAATACCATTAAAGATATTGATTTAAAAGACGCAGGTGATAATGCTGATTTGGTAAATCACTTAAAAAGTACTGATTTTTTTGATGTTGTAACTAATCCAACTGCTTCATTTATATTTAACAAGGTAAGTTCTGATAAAGAAGGGCAATTAAATATTAAAGGTAATTTAACTTTAAATGGAATTACAAAAGAGATAAATTTTCCTGCAAGTATAATTAAAGATGTAAATGGCACTAAAACTTTAAAAAGTAAAATTATAAAAATTGATAGAACCAGTTTTGGCGTAAAGTTTAAATCAAAAAAATTCTTTGCTAATTTAAAAGATAAATTTATAAATGATGAATTTGATATTGCTTTTAAACTAGTAATAAAATAAATTTAATTGCAACTAGATATAAAACTAGCGTATTGGTTCATTACTAATATGCTTTTTCTTCGCCTCTAATTGCGTTCTTAACAGTTTGATAAATAATCTTTATATCAAGAAAAAAAGACCAATTCTCAATATAAAAAATATCATATTTTACTCTGTTTTTTATATCCTTATCGGTTTCAATTTCTCCTCGGTATCCTTTTACTTGAGCTAAACCCGTAATACCAGGTTTTACAAAATGACGTACCATATATTTATTTACTATTTTTTTAAATAATTCTGATTGGCTAAGCATGTGAGGTCTAGGACCAACTACACTCATATCACCAAATAAAACATTAAAAAATTGAGGCAATTCATCTACACTTGTTTTTCTGATAATTTTACCTATTTTGGTTACTCGTAGATCTCCTTTAACAGCTTGATTTTTATCTGCGTTCCCATTCACTCCCATAGAACGATATTTGTAACACAAAAAAGTATCACCTTTAATTCCTTCTCGTATTTGTTTAAAAAACAAAGGACCTTTAGATTCTCTTTTGATTAGAAAATATAAAATTGGAGTTATCCAAGAAAGTAGAAATAAAATGACAATTAAAGAAAATGCAATATCAAAAATTCTTTTTGCAAATTTCACCCCAGGTTTATCAAAAGGCAATTCCCGTACAGATAATATAGGCACAAATCCATAATAATCCAACTTCATTTGGTTGAATAAATTATTTGAATCTGGTATTAACTTTAAGGTTTTTACTTGATCGTCTGCAAAGTTAATATATGATAATATCTTTTCTTTTGGTAAAGAGGAAATGGAACAGTAAATTTCATCAATTTCATTATTTTTTATATAGTCAAATGATTCTTCAATTGATCCTAAATAATCCGTATCACCTTCTTTTTTATCATCAAAAAAACCTTTATAGTGAAATCCAAAATCTTTTCGTTTATTAAAAAAATGAACTAATGGCTTAACATCTTTTCCTGAACCAATTACAACAACATTTCTAAAATTATAACCTTCTAATCGATATCGTCGTAAGCCATAAAAATATAATGTTCTAAATAACGTAATGCTTAAAAAAATAAAAAATAAATAAACTGCTTGATATCTGGCGTTTAAGAGCTTATCAAAAATTGCATAGTAGGACAAAAAAGCTAAAGTAAAAACGGAATATTGAAAAAATAAACGCCCTACAATTTTAGGAACTTTAATATATCTATTAAATCGATATATTTTAGTAAAATAGGCAATTAACAACCATGATATATTAATAAAAATTATTTGACCAATATTTTTATTAAAATTTTGGTTATAAAAATAAAAGACAAGATTAATTATTAGCAAATGTGCTAAAATTGAAATAGGTATAATAAGTATGGAGTAACGCCTTTTCATTTTTTTAAAAGCGTAAAATTACAATTAAAATAATTAATTTTTATTTTATATTGAATTTTTCTTTTAATACCAACCAAATAAATTTTGAGTTCCCAACCAAATAGCGTTTCCACATACGCTTAGGTTCTTGAAGAAAACGATAAAACCATTCTAAACCAACATCTTGCATCCATAAAGGGGCTCTTTTTACCAATCCTGATACTACATCAAAGCTACCACCAACTCCCATAATAAAATTAACATTATTTAAAATTTCCTTATTTTGGTAAAGAAAATTTTCTTTAGTAGGAGAGCTTATTGCAACAAATAAAATATTTGCTCCACTATTAGATATTTCCTTAGCAATTTGTGTTTCATCCTCTTTGTTAAAATACCCATTACGGTAGCCAGCAATAATATCTTTTGAATATTGCTTGATGTATAAATCAACTACTTTTTTAACTACTTCCTCTTTAGCACCAAAGAAAAATATTTTATAATTATTTTCTTGTGAAATATCAATAAGGTTTGCCATTAAATCAATCCCTGCCACACGCTCTTTTAAGGGCTTTTTTAATATCTTGGAAGCCCAAACTACTGCTTGCCCATCGGCATTAATAATATCCGATTCATTTACACTTTTTCGTAATTCTAAATCATCTTGCATTCCAACAATTTTACCTGCATTTACCACAACATGGTGGATTTGTTTGTTTTTATCAATAGCATTTTTAATTGCTTTGATTGTTTCTTGCATTGACAAGTTATCAATGTGTGTGTTTAGAATATTTACATCTCGTTTTCTCAATACTTATATTTTAATATTATTACAAAAATACTAATTATTAATAAAAAAGTATTGATTTTCATATTAGTGATTTTGTATCTTTATTAAAAATTGTTGTAGTACGATTAAATAAACAGCAATTGATGGATAAGTAAAAAAATTACCTGAAAAAAATATATTAAAAAACAACAGTATAAAGAAAAAATATAAAGAAACACTTAATTTAAAAGTGAAAAAATATTTAATTAATAGATATAGATATAGAAAACCTCCAAATAACCCAAAAAAACAGAATAAATCAATAAAATCCATTTGTGACTTTATATTCAAATTATTTACACCTCCAAATAAAAAATTAGAAAATTTCCAATTTTCTTTAATAAATGGAATGGTTCTCTCTGTAAATAAAATATCTCTATAAGAAAGAATAGAAGTTAAAAAACTTGTTTCATTTTTTATTGAATTGAAATTAAGGAAAACATAAAAGAAAAAGTAAAATACAACAAAGAGTAAAATAACCGAAATAAAAAAGAAAAAATATTTTTTAACCTTTAAGTGTTTTAATATATAAAATAAAAAGAAAAAAATAATAAAGAGATGTATTGATTTTGTCCCAATTAAAATAGCAGATAGTAATAAGATATAATTAGTTATCTTAATAAAGAATTTTTTTTTGTATTTATTATAAAAATATATAATAGAAATAGCATAAACATAAGAGCTAGTAGCTGAAGTGATAAATAAGCCATTAAACCCAAATCTATCACCTGAATAAGTCTTAAAAATAAATATTTTAAATAAGAAACCTATAAAAATTAAAATACTATTTATTAAAATAAGAATTTCAAAAGTAGAAAATAGATAATACTTCTGCTTATTTGTAAATGAATAGAGTGAAGTGAAAATTAAAAATACTAATAAATAAAAATATTTAGAAATATAAATAACTATATTAAAATTTAAGTCTCCTAAAGTCATTTGACCAATAGAAAACATTATAAATAACAATACAGGTAAAAAAAGAGCTTTATAATTTCTCCTCAAAATCCCTATAATTAAAAGAAATAATAAAACTGCTTTAAATATTTTAAGTAAATTAGTTTGGTGTAATTTAGAAAAATCTAATATTTTAAAATATGCTTCTGAAAGGTATAAAGCAACTAATAAAATAGCAGGTAACCATGCCTTTAACAAAGCTCTTCTTTCTTTATAAATACTAATCATTTTTAACATAATAACTAAAAGCATAAAACATCCAAGCTTGAGACCATCTCATATATGGAATTTTAGAGCTGAAAAATTTATTCTTTTGATAATAAAAAAAACCTTTTTTTGATTGCATATTGTTAATTGTCCAAGAAAGAACATTATTTACTAATTCTGTATTTTCTTTTAGAATACCTAGTTTACTTAAAGTTACTATTAATTGTGCTGGTGCGTGAATATCTATAGGATAAACACTATTATTATAATATTTTGATATACCTTCCGTAGTAAAAAAAGTTTTTATATAATAATTCAAGCCTTTACTTAGCTTTTCATTAAATGAAAAATCTTTTGAAATATTTTGATATGTTTGTATACATTCTAAATTATAACCTGTATGAAAGTTATCAACCCATTGATGAAAAGGCAAAGTACCATATGACCAAGAACCATTATTTTTTTGGTTTTTACAAACAAAGGATACTATTTTTTTCGATTCTAATAATAATAAGTCATCCTTTGTGTATTGATAAATAAGGCATAGTAATTTTGCTCCAAGTAAACCTGCATTATAAACTTGTGTCTTATCTAAAGGGGAATATGAGAGTGTATAATCTCCTTCTTTATCATACGTTTTATTTAAATCATTAAGGATAAAATGAGCACTACTAATTGCTGTATTTTTTAATTCTTTATTTTTTGTTATTTCATAAGCATTAAGAAGAGCTTCTACTATAAAAGAAGTTGCAACAACAGTTGGTGTATTTTTAGGCTGAAAAAAAGCTCTTGCTTGCCAATCAAAATTGTATCCCCAACAAGCTCCTGAATACCCTTTGGTTCGTAATTCTAATAATTTTATAGATAAAAAATTAATTTTTTTTAAATAATCAGGATTACTTGTCTGTTTATACAAATTACAATATCCTGTTAAAAAAAGACCCAAACCTTTAGGGTTATACTCTTTATTAATACCAACTAATTTTCTAAAACTTATAGGACTCCTTTTAAAAAATTGAATCCAAACCAATCTAAAATATTTTGATTTTCCAAAAAATGTTTTTTGAATAACCCAGCTATTTAAACCATCATATGGATCATAGCCCTTAAAATTTTCAATCTCACAAAATTTAATTAATTTTAAAAAAGACTGATTAAAAATATTATTTTTCATTAAAGGTTGTTTTATTTGAGTAAAAAAATAAACTATTAAAAAAGGCAAAGAAAACGATACCAAAATGCAAATTTAAGATATTTTCAGTAATAGATGTAATTACAATTAATATAATAAATGAAGTATGTAGATAATCCTTCCAAAAAACAGCATTAAAAACTGAATAAAAGTAAAGAAGAAGTAAGATCAACAATCCTATTACTCCACCTCTAGCTAAGTAACTAAAATATAAATTATGTGTTTGATAATTTAAATTAGCAAAATTCTCATACCCTTTTTGTCTATAACACCTATTTAATAATTTTTGAGTATTACCATAACCATTACCAAAAAAAATACTATTATTAGATATTTTGAAAGCACAATTCCACATTACTAGTCTAGGGCTGATACCTCCTGTAAACTTTATGTTTGTTCCATATTTCGCATATTTATATGTTTCTTTTAGACCAAATGTCATATCAACCATACGTTCTTTTACAATAGGCACATAAACAAAAACACCTGTAGGAATAATAATGAAAAGGAAGAGTAAAGATAGTTTGATTTTTATAGATATGGAATAATAATGCTTAATAAAGAGAAAAATAAATATCATAATTAGACTTACAAGAGAAATTCTACTTCCCGATAAAAATATTATAATTGTAAGAAATGAAATAATAATAAATTTATTAATTCTATTTATTTTCTTTATATACAAGACTGATACAATAGCTAAACAGTTATATAAACCTAAATAGGTAGGTTGTATGTTTAACGCTTCTGTAAAATCATGATATGTGAAAAAATACCAATTAATTTTCTCAAAATTTGGTGAAAACAAAAACTGTCTATAAAAAGCAATTATTAATAGATACAAAGAATATAATAAAGATGCGTAAATTAAAGTTTGTAATATTTTCTTTTTAAAGAAAAACAGATTAACAATTTGTGATAAATAATAAAAAATTATAGGGAATATTAAAATGGATAATAAGCGAATTATATTATTTAGATAAATATTTTGTTCCGAATATAATCCCTGAAAAAGTGCATATAAAAAAGGCAGGACTAATATTAATACATCTTTATTTATCTTATAGTTAATTTTTTTAGATTTTATCATTAAATAAGAACTATATAAAACAAATAAGATAATCGACAAGCTATTAAGCTTAAGATTTAACGGTAGGGTAATAATGATAATCCCTCCTAATAAACTTATTCTTTTTAATTCTTTATTCATGATTTACTTGCCTTAGATATGGAAAAACAATAATAATATAAATTGAATTAATACTTGATGTAAAAAAATGTCCGGAAAAAAAGGCTAATAGCATAAATACAGAAATAACAAAAAGATAGTACTTTGTCTTAATTTCACCAATAATAATTTTTTTATACAAATAGAAAAAAACTATAGCATTTAGTATTCCAAAAAATAAAACTAAATCAACAAAATCCATTTCGATTAATGATAAGTAATCATTTGTGTTCGAAACGTTTTGTCCTCCAATAAGATAGTTAATAAAACCCCACTTATTTAATAACGGAATAATTCGAGATTCAATAAAAGTATTTCTACCACCCAAGAAAGTATAGATAAAGCCTTGTTTCATTAAGAAATAATAATAATAACCAAACATTACTTTAATCTTAGCAACATATTTAATCAATAGAAAAGGAATAAAAAAACTTCCCAAAAGAATGTACTTTAATTTTTTAATATTTACAGTAATAAAGAGGTGATAAACACCCAATAATAAAATGCCGACTATTACAGCTTTCATTCCTGTTAAAAAGGAAAGAAAAACAACAAGAAAAAATATTTTATTTGATGTTCTTTTTTGTTTCCAATCGTAATAGAAAACAAATAAAGCCAATAAATAAAAAATGGAAGCTTCATTTTGTGCTAAAATTAGACCATCATAACCAAAACGAGGAGTTCCTTTAGGAGTTGAGTCAAAGAGTCTAATTTTAAGTAGTATTCCCAAAATAGCTAGAACACCGTTAAATAAAAATATTTTTTTAAATAATTGTATCAAATATAGTTGATTTTCTTTAATTTTTAAAGTTTTATATGTAGCATAAAAAATAAAAAAAATAAAAAAATATTTGTTAAAATAGATAAACTGGGCTGGAATACCAATATCTATCCCTATGAAATATTTTAAATGAAAATTACCTATAAAGAAAGAAACAAGAAAATAAATAAAATAAAGAAAAAATTGTAGTCTTGTTTTATTTAAGAAAATAAGTATTAACAGAATACTCAATAATTCAAAAATTATTCGATAAAAAATAGCAGTACGTGAAAACGCAGGATAGTATAACGTACTTAATTTGTTAACTCCATCAAAAATATAATTTAATACAAGACCAAAAGTTAATAGTTGTAGTGTAATTTTATTTTCTTGCTTAATCATTTATATAAATTTTGATCGCTTGGTTAAAATATCATATACAGCTACATCGCTTAATTGACAATATGTATGTATTCCTTTAATTTTTTTATCTTCAGGGATAAATTTATAAATAAGTTCTTCTTTATAAGAATTTTCACTAAGATGTAGAATTTTATTTAGGTTAAAACCATACCCATAACTATTTTCACCATTTTGAGAAACTCTAATATTATTTTCACCTTTAATAAAAGTACCTCCTTGCCTTGCATTACTAATATCTTTTTTAATTGGATTTTGTTTATGAGGTTTCCAATTACTACTAATTAACTCTTCTGAATAAAATATAGACAAATCGTTATCATAAGAACTATATTTATGTTTTCTAACAGAGGTAAACATCCACCACTTATTATTGTGAAAAAACAAGGATACGTCAGACGCTTCTATATCATCAATTAATATCTTAACTAATTTCCACTCATAAGGGAATGATATAGATTCATATAATTGAATATCATTATTATTAGCTGTTTCGGGTATCATATAAAAAGTTTCTTTATGTTTAAAAACATAAGGATATGATAAATGATAAGGTTTTTCTAAAATTATTTTTGGTAATGAATACGACCCATCTTTATTTAATATGAATACAGATAAATGGGCTCTTTTATTTGTGTAAATTAATTCTTCTATAAAAACATAGATAATCCCTTTCTCTTTTACAATAATTGGATCTGCCCAAAATCTATCTTTTGGTGGAATAATTTGAGGGTTCTTTAATAAATTATCTAGTGGTTTTTCTTTAAAAGAATAACCTAAAACCCATTGATCATTATAAAAGGTGACTGAAACTATTTTTTTGATTAATCGAATAAAATAAGCTATATATTGTTTGAATTTTATAGAACCGCCTTGTTTAATCAATCCTTTCTCAACTTTAAACCCTTCTTTAAGGAAATATACTTCCAATAAATCTATAATTGAATGTAACGTTAAATTTACATTTTTAGAAACTGAAAGAGGATGAAATCTCACTGAACTCTTATGTGCTATAACACCATCTGTAATAAAAAAATTAACCTTTTTATAATCATTAATAGTATTATAGATAATAGTTCTTAATGAAATTTTCACAGTTAAAATTTTTAAAAGTTTATTTTTCTTTGTAAAAGAGGATAGATTGAAATTTGAAAAATTAATAAAATAATCATATGAATTAAGGTTTTCTAAATTTTTAGGTAATGCTAATAATTTTAAACTTGTTGTTTGTAGAGTATTAGGCTTTCCAAAGATTAAATAATTTAGCTTAAGAAAAAAAATATTTAAAAAAGAAAGCGATGGCTCTGGCACTAAATAAATAGTTAAATTATTATTGAATATTTTAACTATTTTTTCAATCCAAACACCCGCTATTTCAGAAGATATAAATACCGCTATTTTTGAATTATTCATCATTTGTTTAATATGATTTTAGCAATTTTAAATAATTTATCATACCCTTGTAAAAGGAAATGTTTTTTACTTTTCTCATTGTTTAAAGTAAACGTGTAAGTTGAAATAAAAGTATTAGTCATTCTAAATTTCCATGGATATCTACCAGCACCAAAATCTATATAGTTTATAATCTCTTTATTATCAAAAGCATAGTTAATCATTTCAAAATAGATTAAATCACCAACGCTATAATCTCTATAGTCCAAGCTAAAAGAAGTATTCCAATTATGGATTACTCTATTAAACAAATAACAGGTTGCATAAGAAATAATACCTCCTTCTTTTGTTTTCAATACAAATGTAACAGTGTGTTCGTCATCTTTATACAATTGTTTAAGAGCACCATAAGCAGTTTCATCCTTAAATAAACTTCTACGTTCTTTATTTCTATTAATATGAATGGTTGCTATTTCATTTAAAACATCATTATTATTACCATGAATAACTTCAAAATTTACATCTAAATCTCGTTTTAATTTATTTCTATAATAAGTTATATTTTTCTTAAAAAAACTTTTTTTATACGTTAGAAAATCACTGTTCTTTTTAAGATTTAAAATTGGATTTTCTCCTAAGAACTCAAATTTAGAATTAAACTGTTCGGATTTTAAAAAAAACGAAGCTAAATCAGTATTATGAGCAATATGACTAAACATTACTCTATCCCATGAAATATCATTATTAATTATTTTAAAAATATACTTAATAATGGATTGCTTTTTTTCATTTTTATCAATAATAAAATTATGGAAATCTGCTTTTCCCATAAAATTTAATTCTATCCCTTTAAAAAATAAAAACTTTTTATTGGTTAAAGATAATGGAGCAATGGCTATTATTTTTTTATTTTTATAAACACAAATAATCTGTAACTCTTTTAATTTTGAATTATGATACTTATACCAGTTAAATAAATAAGCATACGTACTATAAAAAGAAATATCTGTTTCTATTTGTAATTCTTCCCATTCTTGTTGTATTTCAATAAATGATTTTTCATTATTAATTATAGTAAAAGTCATAGAGTTTGTTGTGTTTGGCTATGTTAGAATTTCACAAAAATACGGTCTTTATCAGAATTTTCGACTAATATAATCATAAAAAGGTATTTTAATAAATACTTTTTCAAGTTTAAAATTATATTTTTTTAAATTATTTAATGCTCTAAAATTATTTAGATATATAACTATCATAATAGTTGAAATTTTATTGTTAGTACAATAATTTATTCTTTTATTAAAAACAGCTTTATGAAGTCCTTTTCGTTGGTATTGAGGCACACAATGATCATCAAGAAAAAAGGCTTTTTTTTCTGTTAGTCTTTTTCTATAATCAATTTCCTTTATTAAGATGTAATTAAAATCAATCCATGACAAATAAACTATTATATTTTTTTCTGTATCAAGCACAGCAAAACCCTTAAACCTTTCTTTTTTTTCTAGCCTTGGGTAAATATTCTTTTCATAATGGTTTGCTGACCTATAATTTAACGCATATTCTTTTAATAATTCCTTTTCATTTAAAGAAACTATAATTGGTTTAAACTTCGTTTCTATTTCACTCTCACATTCAGTAAAATAATTAGTAGAAAATAGACCAATTTTAATATAAATTTTGTTTTGTACTTTACTTAATATTTTTTTTACATTGCTTATAAACATCAATATATTTATTTACATTATTTTTCCAGCTAAATTTTAATTTTAACTGCTCCGTTATTTTTTGTGCATTAAAATCAGACTGTAATGCTTTTATTATTTTTTGCGCTAAATCTTTAGAAGACTCATTATTTGGGTTAAAGGGCTCACCTATATAATATTGTATTGTCTTTTGAAACTCATTTATTAACTTATCTAAACCAATTATAGGCATTCCATAAGCTAAGGCTTCAATATAGACAAGGCCAAAGCTATCACTTTTACTAGGAACTACCAATAAATCACTCTTTTTATAGAAATTAATTACTTTCTTCCATGGAGTTTCTCCATAAACCTCAATTTCAAATGAATATGTGTTTTGTTTAATATGTTTAATCCCCGCTTTATTACTTAATACAATCAACTTAATATTTTTATTTAAGTATTCATTGTCTTCAATTGCTTTTAGTAAAATAGGCAAGTTTTTTATTTCTATTGTTTTTGTTAATCCATTAAAAAAAATAATTTTTTTTCTACTCTTATTTATCTTAATAATAGAATTTGGTATTGTTAAAGGATTGCTTATTTTGATTAGTTTGTTTTTTTGATTTAAATCAATTTCCTCATGCTTTTGCTTAGCGTAATTCGATATATAAATTAATTTAGCACATCCTTTTATATTGCTTTTTACCCTGAAAAATGATTTACTATTTACAATTTCAACACCTTTTTGATTCCAAAAGCCATGATCTGTAATTACATAAGGAGTTTTTATTTTTAACGACTGCAAAGCTATAGGTACTGTGTTTTTTAAAGAATGTACATGTATTATATCAAAATTAGATTCTTTTAAAATTTCTGTTAAACGTGCTATTTGGTATAGTAACAATAATTTTTCTTTACTTTTTAAAAAAAAATATTTTTTAGAAAAAAAAATCCTGAAAAAGAATCTAAAAGATTTAATATAAGAAAAATACGAATTCCCTATAACCGTAACAAGCTTATTTTTTAAAGCTTCCGTTGGCTTATAGTTCCATAATGACACTTCATGCTTTTGCAAGCATAAATTATCCGTTAAGCCTGTTATATGTGTACAAACCCCTCCTAATTCTTTACCTCCATATTTTATTGGAATTGGTCCAATTATTAGTATTTTCATAATAAAGGATATTTATTTATTTATTATTGATAATACTTTATCTGTTAAATTCGGAGAAAGATATAGTAATATTCTTTGTATCAATCCTAGCTTAGAGCAAAAAAGAATTTTTACTTTATACCTTTTATGCATATTCTTCAAAATGTTTATTATTTTCTTTAATAAGAATAAATCCTCTTCTGTCTTTACATCAAAATTATTTATTGCTCTAGCTACACCAGAAAGAGAGTATGCCAAAATTTTCAATCTTTGATTATTTCCTGGTTTCCCTATAGTTTGCACATACATTTTCGCTAGATTATTTACTAAAACAATCAAACTCTTAATATGCATACTAGAGGTTTTGGATGTCATTATAGACTCATTTCTTATATTATAATAATAGAATACAAAATCTATTCTAAAAATTTTATTTACATAAAACATTGATTTTGAAATAAAAAGAACATCTTCATAATACCCATCTGTGAAAAATAGTTGATTTTCTTTAATAAATGCTGTTCGCCATAATTTATTCCAAATAACACTATTTGTAAAAGGAATTTTTTCAAAATAGTCTGCTCCAGAAAGTGGCTTTTCAAACAACTGATGCTTTTGTGTTTTAAAACCACCTTCTTTTCCTTTATAGTAATCAAATTCAAGTATATCTAATTCTAAAGATTTAGCTTTATTATATAAAGTTTCAGCTGCATTAAGCTCAATATAATCATCACTATCTACAAACATGATATATTCGCCCTCTGCCTTTTTTATGGCTACATTTCTTGAATAGCCTACATTTTTATTTATTTGATTTTTAATGTAAATTATTCGACTATCGTTTTTTAAAAATTGTTTTATAATTATCTCACTACTATCAGTAGAGCAGTCATTTACAAGTATAATTTCTATGGACTGTAATGTTTGATTCGTTAGTGTATATAGACATTTAGCTAAATATTGTTCTACATTATAAATAGGTACAATTATGGAAATTTTAATATGTTTATTCATTTGTCATTTTTTTTCTTATTTCTTTTTTTAAAAAATAATACGATACAAGCATCAAAGCTATTTCGGAGATTACTCGTATATAAGCAACACTCATTAAACCATACTTTGGCACAATAATATAACTAATTATTAAGATAATTATCGTAAAAAAAACATGAATATACAAAAACAATTTATCTTTATGTAAACTTAAAAGACCTTGATAACTAAATAAATTATTTAGAATAGTAAATACTGGTAAAAAGGCTAGGATTTTAAATATAGGAACAGCAACTAAAAAATCTTTTCCAAATAATAATGTAATAATCAATTCTGCAAAAATAAAAGAAAAGATACTTGCTAAAAGAGTAATTCCAAAAATAATTAGAGCTGCTTTTTTTATAAGTTCATCGAAAGTAATTATACTCTCTTTTGCTTTTTTAGTGATAAACGGGAAAAAAGCTTGGCTAAAAGGGAGCAAAATTATTACCTGTATAATCATTGCTAATTTGTGTGCTGTTGAATATGCTCCTATTTCAGTATCAGTACTTGTTTCTTTCAATAATAAGAAAGCGTAAGAGACAAACACAGCAACTAACATTGCTGTTACAAAAACATGAAAGCCTTCTTTGTATTTAAAAAATATAGCCTTGAATTTTATAGTAACAAATTTAACTTTATATTTTACAAATACGATGTACATACTATACAAACCTATAAAAATTTGAGCCAAAGATAACAACAGATTGTACTTCCAATAATCAGCACTTGTTTTTATTAGAAAATAAGCACTTGCGAGAACGCTTAGTTTTATTATAAAATTAATATAGGCAATAGTTGCAATTTTTTCTATCCCTTGAAAAAACCATATCGGGAATAGAAAATTACCAAAAATAATTAAAAAGGTACTCCACAGTAATAATTTATTACTTGTAAGATTATCATTCCATTCCAATAATAAATAAAATGCTATTGTTGATACAATAAATAGAAGAATCTTTGCAATAAAAACACTTGATACAATTTTATTGATTTTGTCTTTATTATCCCTATTTATTGAAATAGCACGTGTTGCTGTAAGATTAAAACCATAATCTGATATTATAACAAAATACATTACTACAGTTCTAGCATACTCTAATTTACCATAATTATCTATTCCAACAATACGACTAATATACGGCACTAATAATAAGGGTATTACATAATTCCCAAGTTGAATTAATGTTAAGGATGAAATATTTTTAAAAAGATTGGAATCTAGAAACTTAAACATTCTTATTGTTTATACGATGATAAAATCATGAAAGTAAATAATCTCTCAAATTTATTAATTTAAAATGAACAAAAACTATATATTCATTCTTTAATTTATGCTATTCACAAAGTCCAAAACAACTTTATCCTTAATAGCAATATTTTCAAACTCATTATGACCAACTAAAACAACAACAATATCAGCTTTATTTAATGCATCATCTAAACTATATAATTCAAAATCATTATGTGTTTCAATATTAGGCTCTACAACAACTATTTTATGATCTTTATTTAAAGTTTGTGCAACGTGTAAAGCTGGTGATGTTCTTAAGTCATCAATATTGGGTTTAAAAGCAAGCCCTAAACAAGCAATTATTGGTTCTCTATTATGATTTATTTTAAAATGAAGGGCTTTGTTTTTAATCTTTTCAATTACCCATTCTGTTTTATAATTATTAATTTCTCTTGCAGCTCTAATAATTTTTGCTTCTTTTGGAAAAGCAGAAACTATAAACCATGGATCTACAGCAATACAATGCCCGCCAACACCTGTTCCAGGCTGTAATATATTAACTCTTGGATGCTTATTTGCTAAGTTTATCAATTCCCAAACATTAATACCTGCTTTATCACAAATCATAGAAAGTTCGTTAGCGAAAGCTATTTGTACATCGCGTGAAGCATTTTCAACTAATTTTGTTAATTCTGCTGTACGAGCATTTGTTTTATGTAATTCTCCAGTTACAAATTGTTTATAGAAATCTATAGCTTGTTCTGTTGATTCTGGATTGATTCCTCCAATTGCTCTATCATTATTTTCTAACTCATAAATTACATTTCCAGGTAAAACACGTTCTGGACAAAAAGCCATATATATTTTTCCTTTTAATTCTGGTCGTTCAGCAAAGATAATTTTTTGCATTTTCTCTGTAGTTCCAACAGGACTTGTAGATTCAATAATAACTAAAGCACCTTCTTTTAAAGTAGGAATAAGTTTTCTAATTGCTGCTTCTACATAAGCAATATCTGGTTCATAATCGCCTTTAAAAGGAGTTGGCACTGCTATAAGATAAATATCTGCTTCTATTGGCTCCAATGAAGCTTTTAAAAATCCTTTCTCTACAACATCTTTAACTAAAATGTCTAATTTTGGCTCAACAATATGAATTTCTCCTTTATTAATGGTATCTACAACATGTTGATTTACATCTACACCATAAACATTAATATTTTTACTAGCAATAAGTGCAGCAGTTGGCAAACCAATATACCCCAATCCTATCATTACAATTTTTATGTCACTCATTCTTATATATTCTTAATAAAATCAACAATACGTTTACTTGATTTACCATCTCCATAAGGGTTGTGAAGTTGACTCATTTTTTTATATTGTCCTTTATTGTTTAATAATTTTTCTGTTTCTAAAACTATTTTTTTAGTATCTGTTCCTACAAGTATTACAGTTCCAGCATCTACAGCTTCTGGTCTTTCAGTAGTATCACGCATAACTAAAACAGGTTTACCCAAACTTGGAGCTTCCTCTTGTACACCTCCACTATCTGTAATTATTAACTCTGCTTTATTCATTAACCATACAAATGTAGGATAAGCTAATGGTTTAATTAATTTGATATTTTCAACTCCATCTAATATTTCATGAACAGGTTTTAATACTTTAGGATTTAAATGTACAGGATAAATTATTTCAACATCTTTATTGTTTTCTGCAATTTGCTTTAAAGCATTACAAATATTTATAAATCCTTGTCCGTGATTTTCTCTACGATGACCTGTAACTAATATAGTTCTTTTATTTTTATTTAAAATATTCTTCACATAATCTAATTCTTCACTTTGATAATTATCAAGCTGCTTAATACTCATATCAAGAGCATCAATTACTGTATTACCTGTTACCAAAATATTAGATTCTGCAACATTTTCTTTTAATAAATTATTTTTGGAAGTGCTTGTAGGGGCAAAATGATAATCTGCAACACTACCTGTAACACATCTGTTCATTTCTTCTGGGAATGGAGATTGCTTATTAAAAGTTCTTAACCCAGCTTCTATATGACAGACTTTTGCTCCAGCATAAAAAGCAGCAATAGCTGCTGCTGTAGAGGTGGTAGTATCTCCGTGAACATACACATAATCTGGTTTAAAATCTTCCAAAACAGGGTGAAGTTCACTAAAAATTCTCGAAGTTAATATATTTAAACTTTGCCCTTTTGTCATTAAATCTAAATCAAAATCAGGTTTTATTTCAAAAAAATCTAATACTTGATCTAGCATTTCTCTATGTTGCGCTGTAACACAAATTTTAGTTTCAAAAGTATTATCTTTTGAAAATTCTTTTACTAATGGAGCCATTTTTATTGCTTCTGGTCTTGTTCCAAAAACAATTAAGTTTTTCTTTTTCAATTTATTATTTGCTTTTATTATACCTGTCTAAATATTTATTAAATTTCAATCCTAATATTGATAAAATCATTAACAAACCAGCTAATACACCATATTTAAACCATTTTTTATTAGAGATACTTTCTTCTTGATAACCTATACCAAATTCTGAAATGGTATTAACAATAAACCCTGACCTTATAATATCTTCATTTACAGATTTTAATTGATACATTATTGAGTTAGTTTGTTTAAACAATTCAATATCTGAATTTGTACTATTTTTTTTATCAGAAAAATTGATATTGGTTGCACTTGAGTTTTCATTTTTAGCAGATAACAATGCAACTTTTTTATAAACTTCTCTAATAGAATCAATAACAATAAGGTTCTTTTTTAATAAATCTTTTTTACTGTTTAATTCTGAAACTTTTAAGTTTAATACTTTATTAAAGTATTCATTTTCAGAAATCTTAGAAATGCCTTTATTTAATTTATTAAAAACATCTTGATTAAAAGATAATGCTGTGATTTTTTGCAAACGATAATCTTCATCTTGTAATCTTTTAGCGTATACTTCTGGTGTTAAATCACGAGTATAAATAGTATCTGTATGTTGTTTATAATAATCAAATTCTTTTATTAGACTCTTATTTTTTTCAAAAGGTTCAATATTAAAACCAAGTATTGTTTTAGCTTCATCAATAGAAATATTAAATTTTTCAGCTATAGACTTATAATCTTCTTTTCCTAATAAATAATTTAAGTTGTTAGTTTGATTATACAATTCTTTACCACTACCAAAATTAGTTTCTAAAATTGCATCTGATTGAAATACAGGTTCATCATTCATTTCTAAAACATAACCTAAAACAGCACCTAAAAGAGTAGCTATCGCAATTTTAATAAAATTAGTTTTAATGAAAATAATTGAAATAATTATATAATGAAAAAATCTAGAAAATAATTTAGCTATTGAACTAAACATATTTCTAAAACCATCACCAATAAGTTTAAATAGTTTTCCTAAATCTACTTCCTCCGAAGTGTTATTAATATTATCTGACATATTTATTTAAATATTTGTTCTAAAATTTTCTGTGTTATTATATATGTTGGTTTCACACCTGTTGTACCTAAACCTCCAGATGCTAATGTACTACCTGTTTCTAATGGATTATCCGAAGCGTAATAAGCATACCTAACCTTTACATCTTTACCAATATTACCTCTAATCTGTGAGGCTGCTTGTATTGCTTTTTGATAATGAGCTCCTTCCATCTCTAAACCTATTGCATTCCAAGTAGAGTTTTTAAAGAATTCTAATATATTTTTGTTCTGAAGTGACGTTCCTAAAACGCTAACCATTGTTCCATCAAAAACATTCAATCCAAAACCTTCTAAATCTTTTTTTGTTAATTCATTTTTAAATGGATAATTATCTGCTGTTCCTTCAAAAAAGTGCGCAGATGGTATCATAATATCACCTTTTCCTCCCTGTAATATACCAGCTTTACCCATAATAGAAACTGACTTGACATTTAGATGGTGCTCTTTACCTTTATCACAATAATAAGGTTTTAACAACTCATCCATTGTTTCATAAGCTTGTTCCCCAAAAGCATAATCCATTACTATTAGAACAGGTTTAGTTTTATTTGTTACCTTATACAAAGACTCATTAAAATCTATCTTATCTGTATCTATAATTTGAACATTAATGTTAGTTCCAGACTTATCTTTAATG
>Ga0256844_10000296_pt1 | contig 19334 bp, 15 predicted proteins | sample MusselsmetaG_FD_189100 | JGI IMG/M metagenome (GOLD analysis project Ga0256844, IMG submission 189100) | Mussel associated microbial communities from hydrothermal vent at the East Pacific Rise, Pacific Ocean - Mussels | ecosystem: Host-associated > Mollusca > Shell > Unclassified ... | reverse complement strand
CAAGGGAGCATAGAACCAGGTGCCAATCAGGGATAGACCCATTAAGCCTATCGAACCTTTAATGCTTTTATTTAGTTTTTTTTCTGAGGATGCAGCAGGAGCATTCAGATGATGATTCTTACCCACTGTCGTCATCTGTTTAATGTGTTGAGCACGCAACTCACCGCCACTGATGGAAATCGTTATAACTTCTTTGGCTGCAAGCAGGCTGGTTTTGGTTTTTTGATAGAGACTGGATGGCTTGACTTTCCGTTTGAGTTTAGACGCCTGGCTTTTGTTTAATGTATCACTTACAAGTTGGCGATTTTGAAGGTAGCGGGTACTTTTTGTACCCAAAAACACACCGCTGCTGAATAAAAATATTTGACTTAGCATTGCAGGAAATCCACAGCAAAAGGGAATATTCCACCAATATAACTATCGTTATATTGGATTAAACAAATATTATCATCTATTTTTTTCATGGGTCTCAACCTTTATCATGATGGCTTCATATAATAAAACACGAAAGCGGTTAAGTACACTCCATATTTATCGACATATATAACGCCTTTGGAATTTATTAACCTAGATTAATGGAAATATCTTTAAAACTTGCTATATTCTATAGAGCTGTTTAAAAATTAGTTGATAAAGAAAAGAATCAATGGCTTTATCTGTTCTGTAAGTTATTGATTTTATATTTTAATAAATAATTTTGAAAATATTTATATATATTTTAAATTCAGACCAGGGGATTCTTATGATTCCCTCTATTGTTCTTTTGCTATGCTATATTGAACAATCTTTAAATTAAGATGAGGAAAACTAATAATGACTATTGAACGAATGATTACCGCTATGGCTGGTTTATTTATCATGATCAGCTTACTTTTAGCCTATTATGCAAGTCCCTACTGGTTAGTATTTACTGGATTCGTAGGTTTCAATTTGTTTCAATCATCATTTACAGGGTTTTGTCCGGCAGCAATAGCCTTTAAGGCAATGGGTTTTAAGTCTGCTGCTGAGATGGCTTAACCACAGGTATCTTTTACATATCCAGAGAATATGACTGTTATGTTTATGGGGCAGGTCTATTCGGGACAGCGATATAATAAGTTACGCTACATCTTATCGCTTTTTTGATACAACCGGCCTTGAAATACATACTGAGGGCACTTGTTCCACAGTATTAGTGAATCCATTTATACCACTTTGACCGGAAACTAGCGCTCATTCACATTGGCAGACAATTAAGCTTTCGTCTGCCCAACTGGGCGATGAGTTCTATCTTGAGAATCACATCCAGAACAGCAGGGTGAATGTTTTACAACTTCAGCCGAGCTATGCTTATATTCAGGCAGGCAAATTGCATATATCTGGATAAACAAATATGCTTACTCACTTTTTTCAGGCTCAAGTCTTTCTCATGGTTGTTTTTTGCTGTAGAATAAAAAAACACGGGCACAGTTTATCTCTATAATCATATATAGTTTGCTTTATTGATTTCTTTATTATTAATTTACATTAATGAGAATATCTTTAACACTTGCTATATTTCTTAATACTCTTATTTTTAAAGAAAGGAAGTGCTGATGATTCCATTTATTGTTCTTGCGCCTCTGGCTATAGCCGGGGGAGGGCTGTTTGGAATGGCGGAGGAGCACTTTCGTCGCAGACGTCTGGCCTCTCAAAGCTCTTCCCAGTTCACTCCCGACTCAGCCCATTCCGATACCGAAGAAAAGGAAGTGCCAGTCATGGCCAGTGGCGAGCCAATCCAGATAAAACGTTCAGCACTTGCCGCACGTTCCGCTTTGGGGCTGTCGGCAGCGGGAATATGGTATCCACCGTTGATGCTGGTGTCGGTGCCGGTTATTGGCTACAGCGCGTACAATTGGCTACGTACTCGCTACCTATTCGAGAAACCTATGCTCAAGTCACCCTTGCGGATTCTGGCAGGTCTGGCACTGGCTGTATCGATGGCAACAGGAAACTGGTTGATGGCCTCACTGGTATTAAGTGTCGACTTGTCAGGACGAAAATGGATATCCAAATGGACCGAAGGTTCACGTTTAATTGATAATGATAGTGGAAAAGAAGTGGCTCCTTCCAGTTTTATGGAGCGAGTTAAATATCTATCAAAAGTAATGCTACAGGGAGAGCCTCGCTGGGAATGGTTTCCGGTTTTATTGGCACGAGTATCAATGGGTCTGTTCTTTGCTATTTCCGGTTGGAACAAGCTGTTTACGGTTGCGCACTGGAAAGGCCTGTTAGCGGGCATGATTGCGACAGGCTTACCTTTTCCAAAATTAATGGCTCTTTTTCTAGCCTGGTTTGAGTTTGTCGGCGGATCCCTTCTAACCGTAGGGTTTATGTCATCATTCTTTTCCATTGGCTTGGCCTTTGCGATGATCGTAGCAATTATTACAGTTGAAATCCCCTTCGTAATTCCACCAGGTCTCGGTCCTCTCGACTGGCTGGATTGGTTTTTGTATCTACCTCAGGTTTTGTATGTTCTCATTTTCTTATGGCTAGTCATCAAAGGCCCTGGTCCTTACAGCGCCGATGCCGTCATCGCGCGCAAGCTTGGCTTTGATAAGGATTCCGAAGAAGATTCAAGTATGGACTCTGAAAAGAGTAGCTCAAAAGAGCCTGTGACTGATTCCAGGAAAAATCCCGAAGATGAATTCGGCCCCATCGGGCCAGGGGGAAGTAGCTGGACTCCACAACACGCTTAAGCCAGCAGCAGATTGGGTGAGTGTATACACTCACCCAAATTCGACGTTTGTTATGCACTGGGTCGTTATTGTCATTGAGACGTAAGACCTACGAATTTGATAATTTAGCGTTTGCCCGGTCTGGCTAATAATACAAGCAACCCAGGTGAAGTAGTAGGTTATAATAATTTATCACAGGAGAAAGGGTAAAATGGGTTTTAAAAGTAGTTTATTAAAAAGCAAGCTATTAAAACGAACAGTAAAAGTGGGAGCAAAATTAACGCCTAAAATACTAGTTGTATCAGTAGCTAATATCATTCTTAAAGGTATTGCAGAATTTTCAGATATTCTCTACGACCTGGACAAACGTACAGCCTTTGTAAACGTTACTCTTTATGGAGAGGAAGAACCGATTGAGGTTGCCCTGGACGGGTTTGAAATTTTAGGTGAAGATGATAATTATCAATTTATTCTACATAAAGCACAATCGAATAAACCCTGGATGAATAACATACTTTCCCGTATCGTCGGAAAGGCCTGGGATATCCCTTCGATACCACAATATAAAGATGAGATTGGCTTTGTTGCCAGCCTTCTCGAAGCCGAAAATCCTGAGCAAGAACTTAAGCAGGAAATCGTTAATGAGATTGCCGCCTGATTGTTTCATTTTTTAAAAGATAAGCTCTGCAAGTAAGTAACCAACTAAGTTTTTATGTCACACCAGACATAAAAACTTAGTTGAGTCCAATGCGCTAAATAGCCTGACAATTTTATTTATATAAACATTTCCTAATTATTTCTTCATTTGTATTACCCGCCGTTTTGGCGAAATGGCATAGAGCCCATACTGCTCATCTCATCTAAATATTTTTCTTGATTATTATCGCACGACAAGGCTTCATAAACACTTTATGCTGATATTTAGCAATAAAGCGCCTTTGCATGATGTGTATTTCTCTGAAGTTGCATGCAGCAGGTAATATAGGCTAAGGGCAAGCCCGAGATTTTTACTATACGCAGTTAAAGGGCACCAATAATAGTGGATTAAACGCAGGAATGCACATCAAAGATCAACAACATTGTCATAGTTGTACTGCAGTAATGCCTGAAGCAAGGTGGCTTAGCTCAGGGTCGTGATTAAAATATTTATAAAGCGATTTAAGGCGTGATTGACGGCACTTTTATTCGCCATAAACAGTTGTTTATGGCGATGAGTTTTCCACAGACCTGGAGCAATTACCCCAGCATCTAAACGCGTCATAGTTTACTTGTGGATATATATATATTTAATAAGCTTTTTGACTGCCGATTTATCTTCTTTACTCTCAAGCTTGCTTGTTTCCTTGCTTGTTTCCTTATTTTTATTATCCACTTTGTCACTTATTTCAGTATAGGGCAGCATTCCATTAGCAGCAGCTACCAGGTTGAAGCCATTATTCAGAACCAGTGAAGCTTTTAGCCCAAAAAATCCCATAAAGGCTCCGATGATACAAACCGTATTAGGAATTGCAATCATCAGGAAGCTTCTTTTAACATTTTTTTGTAGATTTTCTGAAACCTCAAACAGATAATGAAATTTGGTGAGAGTACCATCCATAAAAATAACATCAGCAACATCAACTGCAATGGTAGATGCACCTTTTAATGAGACACCAATTTCAGCATGAGAAAGAGCTGCTGAATCATTAATACCATCGCCAACCATCATTACTTTTTTGCCTTCATCCTGCAGTAACTTCACATAATCAGCTTTTTCATTAGGAAGTACTCCGGCAAAATAGCGATCAATATCGAGCTGTCGTGCAAGCTCTTTGGTGGGCTCTTCACTATCACCTGAAATAACAACAATTTCTTTAATGCCTAAGCGCCTTAAATCGGCGATAACATCGGCAGCTTCTTCTCTTACGGTGGATTGCAGTTCAATCATGCCTGCCACTTTGTCATTAATCGCTGTCAATATCGCTGATTGACCACGTCCACCCGTTTCTTTTAATGAGGCTTTAATTTTTTCTGGAATCTCGATATTTTCACTTTCCATGTAGCGGAGACTGCCCACCTTAATCCAGTCGCCATTAATTTCTACTTCAATACCAAGACCAACATGATATTGAGATTCATCATAGTCTGCTAATTCTATATTTTCATCCTTGGCCTTCTGTAATATAGCAGCAGCGATGGGGTGAGAGAATTTCTGTTCAGCTGTTGCTGTGCAAAACAGGATTTTTTCTTCGTTATAAGTTTCATCAACTGTTACTATTCTGGATACTGTAGGTACTTCCTTGGTTAAAGTGCCCGTTTTATCAAATAGTACAACATCAATATCTTTTAGCTTTTCTATGACTTCACTATGTTTAATCAGGATGCCATGTTTCGCGGCATTACCCAATGAAGCCAGTAATGCGATGGGTGCAGCTATCCGAATACCCGTACCATAATCAGCGTTTATTATGGCCAGTAATGCACCAGGCCCGACCATTGCGTAACCAAGGGTACCCAGGCCGATGGTAGGAATAACCATTTTATCTGCTATTTTTTCACCCACAGACTGAAGTTTAACATCATAGTTGGATGCTTCATTAATAATTGAAATTACTTGAGATGCCAAGGTGTTTTCACCCGTTTCCTGCACTTTTACCTTGATCTTTCCGGCGACAATCACGGTGGTAGCAAAAACCTGCTCATTCTCATGTTTATCTGCAGGAACCGACTCACCGGTGAGGCTTTGCTGATCAATCATGGCTCCGCCTTCGATGATAAGCCCGTCAACGGGTATCTGCTCACCTGTACCAACCATGACAATGTCATTTTGTTTCAAGTCCTTTACTTCGACCTGTACTTCTGTGCCATCAACAAGTAACCAGGCAAAGCGCGGTTGCTCGCCAAATATATCGGTTATATAGTTACGTGATTTCTTGGTGGTTTTTTGCAGTAGCATATCTGCCAGGTCAATAATCCACACCATGAATGCTGCCGCAGCAATTTGGCCAAAGAACAAGGTCAACACAATGACCCCGGTATCAAGGACATCCACTTTGATTTTTTTGTCTTTAAACAGAGCAGTTGCTGCTTCTTGAAAAATATTGAATGAGAAGTAACCGATTAATAGACAGGTGGCAGGCATAAGCCAGACAAGTCGGGTGCTCTGGGCTATTACCGCGATACCCATGGTTCCTGTCGTCATAAGGAAACGATATTTATGTCGTTCTTCATCAGCTTCAATGGCTTCAATCGCCAATTCAGTATCGGTTTCTTGCTGCATATTCGTACTTGATGAGTTAGCTAATTTTTTTATATCATCTTTATTTTTAGCCTTATTCAGTACCTTTTTTACATAAGGCGCAGCAGTTGCACCGGCAAAAAGTAGTATCATTGGAGCCAATTGAATCATGATAAAATTTCCTTTAATTAATAATAGAAATGACAAATAATCTTCATAACTATTCAGTATAGTTTGATTGTCAGGCCAGCTATCTGGCGACAGTCTGTATCCGTAAGCTGACCTTTCTCACTGAAGCTGTGTACCCCAGGAGTTCTTTCTATGAGCGTAAATCCATCCATGCAGTGAAAAAAATAGGTAATAAAGTGACCAAGCTTCTACAATATCCCGGAAGTTTAAACAGCATTAATATCGTTTGTTAAGAATAATAGCGCATAAGCACTCATCAGTGGAGTTAGCTCCAGTACGAAATGAATCCGGCAAACCAATCTGAAGGCCAATATATAAACTCAAATAGACCGGCATTAACTCCGGAGAGACGCCCATGGAAAGTGCCATTGGGCCAGCAAAAAGTATTAATTCACCAGGCATTCCGGGCACCCCATAACCGATTAAAAAAACAATGGGTATGCTAAGCAGCAATTGAATGAGAGATATATCAACATTTAATATCGCTGCTACAAGCCCGGTCATAATAAATACATTAACTATTGTGCCATTAATATTAAGAAATGAACCAGTACCAATAACAAATTGGCGGACTTCATCTGGAATAGTCGGACAAAATTTCTTCACCATATTCAGATTTAGCGGCGTTGCTAATGCTTCTGAAGAGGTTGCCCAAAGCATGGGATAGACTTTTATCCAATAGACAGAAAAGTATTCTTTCAGGGAAAAATCCGGCTTTGCACGCTTGACTAGAAAGATTAAGCCAATATGCCAGATAGCAGAAACAAAACCAGTGAGCAATGCCCCCAGGACATAAAGAAAAAGCATACCCAGTGATGATGTGATATCGACACTAAAACCTAATATTGATACACTATTAGCTCTGATATTGGCGGCATCTGGGCCAAGACTTTTTTCAAGGATCTCCGGTAAAATAGTGACGTATGCACCGACTGCAATCATCATGAATGGGATAAGCGGTACTATAAATTGCCCTAAATATTCAATCAGTTCGACCCCTTTTCCTAAGGTATTTGCTGCCCGGGTAAATTTTGATGCAATTGCTGTGGTAATGACGGACGCGTAAATAGCATAAAAATACTCACTATGAGTCAGCATATATCCAAGGGAAGTCACAGACTCTTTTATGGCATCTTTAAATCCGTCAAGTGATGAATACACCGGTATGTCAAAGGCAATAACTGTCCAGAGCACACCATACACACAAGCAATAAGCCTGGCGACTACATACCACTTAATAGTATACTTGGCAAAGCTTTTCCCCCGCATTTCACTTATCATGAGCTTAATAAGAGTAGGGGTCAGAATCAAATAAATGGCTACCGGAGCAAAATAGCTATAACCATCTATCAGGCCTTCCATTGCGTCACTTACTAAATAGGCAAATGTCGGGGATTGATTAGCCCAGAATGTTCCTGTTAATAAGGATAATAGCGATAACCACCATAGATGTCGTTCTATTAGCTCTATAAAATTTTTAATAATTCACCCCACTTAAAGTTATTATAAATAGATATCGAAATGAGCACTGGGAATAAGAGTGCTATATATATCCTAACGTATATACATTATCCAGCTATTTTTCATTTTAGACAAGCATAATCAAACCCAGTTGCTGGAATATGTTAAAATATCTATCCAATAGTCTTTTCTTTTGCTAATTTAGGGCACTATTTTCAATAGCTGATCCGCTGTTAATGGCAAAATTACAAACATTAACAGCAAATGACATTTTCAGAGCATCTGGATCAAACAATGCACCCTTTAAATTGATTTTTTATTTATGTTATTATTAAACATCATAAGGTAATAGATTGATTTTAATAGGCATTATAGGCTTTTGATAAATCATCTGGTATTTCCATTTAAAACAGCTCCATCAGCTGTGTTTCAATTTATTTTTTAATATTTGGGACTTGTTAAGCTTATTCAGGTCAACCAAATTTTATTTTTAATGGCTTGTTTGGAGGCGACTTCTTTTTTTTGTTCTATCGTATTAATAGTCGTTGAATTTATGGAAATGCAAGATCAACAATTTCACCTTTATATTATTCTGATATAAAACTTGCCTGTATTCGTTTCAGTAAATGACCTGTAGAAAAATCAGAAAATAGTCGGACAATGTCCATTCTTATGAAATACCCTGTTTTGTTTCCCAACCATAAATAGCTTTTATCCGAATATCTGTGTATAACCTGTCTATTATTATTTTTTGTCAGTATGTGAAATTCGACTTGAATTTTAACATATACAATAAAGAGACTATTTATTTGCAGTTATCTTACTATATATGTTATAAAGTATATACAGTAAGCTAGAATAGAACAATCTATATATGATTTTATATTTACAAACCCTTAGATAGGAGATTGATATGCCCATTATGCCTTTTTTACTTGGAATGGTTACTGGTTCGGTAATTACTTATGTTGTGAAAGATGAATCAAGCAAGGAGTCACTTAAAGAGACAGGTGGTAAAATCACATCGGGTGTTGGCAGCCTGACAACAAAAATCACTGGTATGTTTAAGAAAGCTGAGGAACCTGCAGAAGAAGCCAGCCAAACAGCTTGACCCTGGCCGCACGAAAAGCAAGAGAACCCCAGCTTGTTAAGGGCTGGTGAAGTTGCCTTACGGCACTTCCGGTTCCTGTTTCAACGTACATTGATCAGGGAGGCATGAGCTAATACAACATTCCCTTTTTAGTGGGACATATCAAGTAACTCATACAGCCCAGGTCTGATGTGTACTTTACAGACTTAACATCCCCCCCCACTCACTGAGTTTAATTTTCATAATTACTAGCATCATAAAACAATAGCTATTTTGAGTATTTACTTCACCCTATATATCTGTCAACCCAAAAGCAGTATTTAAGGAACATGGAACCTTGTTGCTTATATTGTAATCACCTGAGTATGTGAAAACTGACTATATTGAACTATTATGCGACCAATAAATAACATTGTTTTGCCAACATGACATTTTGCTTGTAATGATGTTCAGCATGCCAGAAATCGCATAGCTTGTAATTATTGTGACAGAAGTCTTTGGCTAGTCAATCAGGTATTTTTCCGGTTCTCCACTAATGCGTTACAGGTTCTTCTGAGAAGCGCTTTTGTGACTCCTGAAATAATTGGTTAAACATTCTATCTGCACCAGAAGTTTGCTAAATTTTTTTGGAGTCATTATCATCTCTTTAATCAATATGCCTATGTTTTTTGTATTGCAACGCTTTTAAGAAACATGGCTAATTATTAAGTTCAGAGAAAATTATGTTTAAAAATAATATCAAAGAGTTATCAAAGAAAGTCAGTGCAATTGTTGATAATATCTCAATGCCAATACCCACAACTAAAATTGCTATAACCGGCTTAAGTCGTTCAGGCAAAACAATATTTATTACATCTTTAATTGAACAATTACTTCTTCAGAAAAAAATTACCCCAATTACCTCAAAGAAACAAGCATTTAATGTCACTATCAAATCGCCTACGACATCAATTAAACGGTTTGATTATTATTCGTTAAAAAAAATCATTAAAGAATATCACCAATGGCCTGATGGTACTGATGATATAACATCAACTACATTAGAGTTTGAAACGAAAAGCCGCTATAGCTTTTTAAGCAATTCAAAATTCAGGGTTGAATTAATCGACTACCCAGGTGAATGGATACTAGATATTGCAATGATGGATTTATCGTATGATCAGTGGTCTGAAAAAACCATAAACTGGATGAAAAATATTGATGAAGAAATAGTGAAAGAATATTTAAATAGTATTGATGAATTATCAGATAAAAGCAAAGGGGAAGGCATTGAAAACAATCTCCATCAACAATACTCAGGCATGCTGTCGTTTCTCAAAAACAACCATTATTCTAACCTGACACCAGGAAGATTTTTGATGCCATCAGATTTGGCTCATGACCCGATTTTATGCTTTGCTCCAATTCATCAATCCAGTTCACCATTACACCAGGTCTTTAAAGAACGCTACGAGTATTATCTTGAAAATATTGTGAAAAATATTCAACTGGAGCACTTTAGAGGTTTTGATCGACAAATTGTTTTAATTGATATTATCGAGGCACTTCAGAATGGCCATGATCGTTATTTAGATATGAAAGAGGGGCTGCGTAGTATGATGTCACTATATGATCATAGAAATAAAAACTTTATATCCCAGTGGTTCAGCTCTTCTATAAAAAAAGTAATCTTTGTTGCAACTAAAGCTGATTTAATAACCTCGTCACAACATGATAACTATAGTGCCCTGTTAAACGAAATGGTTGAGGATATTAGAAAAAAAATGGATGTTGATCACATTAAGACTGATACGTATATTATCTCTTCTGTTAAGTGCACAGAAACGGTTCTTCGAGAACATGATGGGAAGAGTTTACCCTGCATTCAGGGTATATCATCAAAAGAAAAGAAAAAAATCGTTCTTTATCCAGGGGAAATGCCGCATTCATTCCCATCATCACAGGAATGGGATACGAGTGCATACAATTATGAAGTCTTTTTACCCGCCAATATTTCTTATAAAGATAACACTCCTTTTGATCATATTAACATGGACAAGCTGGTTGACTCGATGATTGGAGAGCTTCTATGACAACAAAGCCTTTTAAAGTTATTCTTGATGATAATTCTAAAGAAAATACAATCGAAGCCCCCATAGCACCACGCACTTTTGAACCTGATCCGCAATTAGACCAAATAGTCACCACCATTGATGAAACAGTTGCTATCCGTAATGAAAACTCTGGATTTTACAAAATCATCCAGCTTCTAGGCAGCCTGTCCGGGATTTTCCTGTCATTTATTTTGTTTGTATTTATTTTCCTATTTGCTCATACAATTGAAAGTTTTAGCAATCTATTTCAATCAGCTCGCTTATCAGATTATTTATATCTTTCAGGGCTGCTCATATTATTATCAGCATTATCAATGAATATCATCTCAAACTTCAAGCAAATGAGACAACTAAAGGATGTTAGTCGACTTAGAGAGAGATTCAATAAACAGCAAACAAATCCAACTGATGACACATTAAATTTAACTAATGAACTCTTTTTGCACTTAACAAAAAATAAAGAGAATGAATTTAATGCACACGTTGATGAAGTTAAACAAAAAATTAATAATACACAAAATTATTATGAAATTTACGGCATACTGAATAATACATTACTAACCCCCCTGGATGAAAAAGCCAAATCACTGATACATAAAGCATCACTTCAGGCAGCATTTTCTACCGCAATATCACCTATACCTATTATTGACATGTTTATAATTATCTGGAGAAGCTTAAAATTAGCAACTGATATATCCAGACTCTATGGCTATAGAACAGGTGGTTTAACCAGTATTTTACTATTGAAGCAAGGGATAATTAATGTGATTTTTGCTGGCATAGCTGAACTAACAGTACAACTAACAAATGAAATAACAAGTGCCTCAGTGGTACACAAAATTTCACACTCTGCAGGTGAGGGTATCGCAAACGGAATCCTGTTAACCAGGCTCGGCTATGGAATTTTGGAAGCTTGCAGACCCTTAAAGTTATCAGAAAAAAGAGAAAATATTGCTAAGTCAATTGTTGAAGCATTGATGAATTCATTTAAAACAAAGGAAGAAACAATCGTTTAGCACTTCATAAAAAATTACCTGACAAGAAATTAGCAGTTTTAAATTTTTTATGCTTCAGCACTATTGGCAAGGCTGCTCTTGTCTTTGACTTTTATCGATACATTGCGTATTCTGTGAGCTTGCTAACTCCGCGATTCATAAAACATAAAAAAACTATGCCCAGTTTCAAAAAAGACAACATCGGTTCAGATTCAAAGCAGTTCATAAAACAGGATATATATTCCCGGTTAAAGCGTGGACTCAGCAAAACCAATGAAATTCTGAATACCGATGTAATGGAACTGATACAGGGTCAACAGGAAATCGATGAGGATCTGCTGGAACAATTTGAAGACCAGTTAATGATGGCTGATGTGGGCTTAGAGTCTACGCAGTATATCAGCGCCCATTTGTCTGAAGTTATGCATGATAAAAAGCTCTATAGCCGTGACGATATGTACCAGACACTGCAATCCTCCATGAATAGCATTCTGGAAAAAAGTGACCTTCCCTTATCTGTTGACCGTGAAAAAAAACCTTTTGTTATTTTAATGGTTGGTATCAATGGTGCGGGTAAAACCACAACTATCGGTAAACTGGCCCAGCAATTCAAGGATAGTGGACTAAGCGTCATGATGGCTGCTGGCGATACTTTTCGCGCCGCAGCTGTAGAACAATTGCAGGAATGGGGTAAACGTCTTGACATTCCAGTTATCAGCCAGAGTAAGGGGGCAGATGCTGCTTCTGTGATTTATGACGCACTGCAGTCCGCTCAGTCGCGCCAGGTTGATGTGTTAATCGCCGATACAGCTGGCCGTCTGCATACCCAGAATAATCTGATGAATGAACTGGAAAAAATCAAAAGGGTCATGTCCAAACTTGACCCGACAGCACCACACGAAACCATGCTGGTGCTGGATGCAGGAACAGGTCAAAACGCATTGTCACAGGCCAGGCATTTCAATGAAGCTATAGGTATCAGCGGCATCACCCTGACCAAGCTTGATGGTACTGCAAAAGGCGGTATTGTCTTTAGCATCGCGCAGCAGATAAAACTGCCAATCCGTTATATTGGTGTAGGAGAAAGCGCTCAGGACTTACGAGTATTCGACTCAAAGGCGTTCATAAAAGTACTATTATCCCATTGAGGATAAGTTTTCCTGTTAACGACAAATCAACAAATTGGCCTATCTGACCAGGTACATCAACTCATCGTCTAAAGCACCAGCTCTTTTTACGCTTGATACGGTTCTATTTCATGCTCTGCTGAGCAGAACTCAGTGATTGCTGTTTGCATAGTGGTGGTATGGACGTTCCTTTATTTATCAGCATCATCGGCATGAATAATCTCAACCCTGAATTCAGCGAACCAGGCAGCTACTGAGCTGATGACAACAAGTATCGGAGCCAGAATAAATAATAGGCTTCCGATACCCACGCCAGCTGTAAGTGGGATCTCCAGTACCTTTTTCCCACTGGTTTTTTTGATAATAAGCCGCCGTACATTGCCTTTCTCAATCATACTTTTGATATAGCTAATCAGCTCATTTCCCTTGACTATTATATCGCTGGCTTTTTTTGTCATGTTCTGTTTTTCCTAAGGATTGATAATCAGCGACTATCTTATAACAATTCGTTTATGTTTTCAGGAATGCCAGTATGATGACTAAAAAAGAGAACTAAGCTTTGAAAAATCACCGGTAGATGTCTGTGTAGTCGGAGGGGGTATCACTGCAAAGGCGGATACGCTATTTTTGTGCATCACAATCTTAAAATAACCAGCAAGCTGTTGAGAATATTTCTTGATGAGATTAAAAAAACAGCTAATCCAACACTACGCTCCATTGGAAGTTCCCCAGGGTATCCGCATACCTCAGACAATCTGATCAGAATACTGAATCAGCAGTGCTACGGGCAAAATAAGCTTTGGAGGTGATCTTAAAGTGAAGTAAAAATGAATGAATTATGCTATCCATACAGACTCACGTTATATTGGACAAGCAGTAGATGTTGACAAAAGCAGTGGGGAAAAGTAAATTAGCATAGAAGGTGAACAACACATGATTATTAATAAAGTGCTTGTTTAATAAGTGATCGATGCTTAGCTCTCTGGAGTAATTTAAGAGTGAAGCGTTAATGATTAAGTAAAAATTTTAACTGGAAGAGTTATTTATGAATGTAACACATTATTTTTTTAGATCATCTGTTAACTCAGGTGTAATAGGTGGACTCGTTGGAATTATGGTGTCAGGGGCGGCCAATATTAAAGATTACAGAAAAGGTAAAATTAACGCGACTGATGCGAGTATTAGTGTTGGAAAAGAGGCTATAGGCACAGGAGTTGCGACAGGTGTATCAGCGGCGGTTGCCGGTGTTGTTGGGAGTAGTCTGCTGCTTGCCTTGGCGGTAGGTATAGGTGTTAAATATGCATGGGATGCCGGTGTTGACACACTGGAAGACAAATATTCTTAAAAAGAAATAATAGACTCTGTACTCCACCTTTATTGACACTAAATATGTCAAAGATTCTATTTTATCACTTTATGCGTAAACAATAATAAAATAAGTTACCATCGACACTGTGTTGTGTAGAAAATTAGCTGCCCGTCAGGAACTGATTCTTTACGGGTTGTTCTCTGGCTGAACTCAGTCTTTGAGTGAAGCCCTGGGTTAAAGCCTATTTATAAACCGGTGTCTATTTTTTGCTTTTCCTCTCGCGAGTTGGAACTATTATAACCCCGTCCCAATCTTTCGTCTCCTGATCTTTTATAGAGGGAGATGTCAATATTTGAAACCTCAAAGGAGTCTGGCGATGGAATATTTTGTCCACATTGCAAATGTTTTGTATCTTTTTTCCTATAGCATGCGAGATATATTCTGGTTGCGTATTTTAACTATTGCCGCAGCATGTTTTATGCTTCCGTATTTTTACTTTCAGCCAGACCCGCTTTACCCGCCAATTTTTTGGAATCTGGTTTTCATCATACTTAATATTTTCTGGATTGTTCGATTATTGCTTGAACGCAGACCGGTAAAGTTGAGTGAAGATGAACAACGATTGTGCAAAATTGCTTTTCGCACTTTAACGCCTCGTGAAATGAAAAAAATTCTTAAACTTTCCAGTTGGGAGGATGCCGAGCCAGGTGAATGTTTTGTCTCCAGAGATGAACCGCTTGAAAGGCTAATCTTGATCTATTCAGGTAAGGCTGATGTCGAATTAGATGCTAAGAAAGTAAGTGAATTACATGCAGGACAGTTTATTGGCGAACTCAGTTACTTTACTGATGAAGTTGCGGCCGCCAGTGTTGTAGCAACTGAAACGACTCGCTATGTATCCTGGCCGAAAGATCGTTTAAAAAGTTATCTTGCTAAAAATTCTGAACTTCGTGCAGCCTTCCAAATTATTTTAGGAGCAGTGTTGGCAAAACGCCTTAAAGACACCTGGATATGAACAGTGATTTTAATCTCTCCTAAGTCTGCATTTTTGTCGTGATGCTTTGTGCTTTGCTGCGAAGCATCACAGGATGCTGAATCTGTGAAGGAGTACAAGCAATTGCTGACCTTATAACGAATTTTTGATACTATTTATTAATGAGCTAGAATAAATTAGCCGCGATGTTTTGCCCCTGGAATACACCACCTGTCTTTGCTTATTTAGAGACGATTATTAAGAGACTTAACCATGAATTTTGATTTAACGCCACAATTGCCAGCCACATTTGATCTGGTTCACATCGTATTAGCCGGTATCGCCGTGATCCTGTTTTTTGCCTTTGTACTGAAACCTTCCAAGCGTAGTTTAGTTGATGCAGAAATGGATGATACTCCGCCAGCTGGAGTTGCTGATAGTGAAGATAAGAAAATTGATTCCACTGCTGTTCTCACGGTTAAGGAGTCATCAACTGTTAAAGAGACAGCACCAGAATCGGCCCTGCAGTTTTTGGGTTTACTACAGCAAGAAGCCCGGTTAATTGATTTTGTACAGGAAGAAATTGGGGCTTACTCCGATGAGGAAGTTGGAGCGGCTGCTCGCATAGTGCATGAGGGTAGCAAAAAAGTGATCAATGAATACTTTACCCTGGATCCGATTAGAACAGAAGATGAAGAGAGCCGCGTTACTTTGGCGGAGGGCTTTAATGCTGCAGAAGTTAGATTAACGGGTAATGTTGTTGGTTCAGCACCTTTTACGGGAACACTTATCCATCGTGGCTGGCGGGTAGCAGCAGTCAATCTGCCTAAATTGTCTGCTGGGCATGATACCACTATCGTTGCAGCTGCAGAAGTAGAGTTATGAGCCATCAGCAAATATTGTTTGCCGCTGTTGCTGTGCAAACATAGTCACTCTTTATTTAACACAAGTGCAAATAAGACAGAGGTAAAGTTTTATGTTTGATAAGAGTCAATACAGTATTGGGATTGACCTGGGAACAACCCATTGTGTTTTGTCCTACCTGGATTTGCACATGGCTGATGAGGCGGCGAAGGCTGATGCAATAACACAGGAAGTGTTATTAATTCCCCAGTTAACAGCTCCAGGCAGTATAGAAGAGCGGCTGCAACTGCCGTCGTTCATCTATCAGTTCCATGAGTCGGAAGTTGCTTCAGGTGATTTAACCTTACCCTGGAAAGAAGCGCCCAGTCAATTGGTGGGAGAGCTGGCGAGGAATATGGGCAGCAAAACACCAATACGACTTATATCCAGCGCAAAGAGCTGGTTGTGTCATGGAGGTGTCGATCGTCGTTCAGCATTCCTGCCTTTGGAGAGTCCGGAAGAAGTGGAAAAAATATCACCTTTTGACGCCACAGTTGCTTATCTGGAACATCTTAAATCCTCCTGGAATCATTCAAACAGCGATAATCCAATAGAAAACCAACAGCTTATAATCACGGTTCCAGCTTCATTTGATCCGGCGGCAAGGGAACTGACTGCTGAAGCAGCACGTACGGTAGGCTTTCAGCATTTAACGCTTTTGGAAGAGCCTCAGGCGGCAGTTTATAGTTGGATTCATCAGGCGGGTAAAACATGGCGTGAACAGGTTATGGTAGGCGATATTATCCTGGTAGTGGACATCGGTGGCGGCACTACGGATTTGTCATTGATTGCCGTGACAGAAGATGAAGGTAATCTCACCTTAAATCGTATTGCAGTAGGCGATCATATTTTGTTGGGTGGAGACAATATGGATTTAGCACTGGCCTATAGAATTAAGGCCAGGCTGGCGGAGCAGGGTAAAAAATTACAAGCCTGGCAAGTCATGGCTTTAACCCATGGCTGTAGAGATGCTAAAGAGACTTTGCTTGCTGATCCCAGTGTGGATTCTGTACCACTGGTGGTTCCCAGTAGGGGCTCAAGCTTAATCGGCGCTACGTTAAGAGCAGAATTAACCAGACAAGATGTTGAGCAAATATTAGTCGAAGGGTTTTTTCCACAAGTGTCCGTGGATGAACATCCTGTGCACAATCCCCGAGCGGCACTAACGAAACTGGGTTTGCCCTATGCACAAGATGCAGCGATCACGCGCCATCTGGCCGCATTTTTGAGTAAGCAGGCAGATGCCCTGGAAGATATTCAGGGCTTTGATGGGTCAAGTAGTTCCTTTATTAAACCAAGTGCTATTTTATTTAATGGTGGTGTGCTCAAAGCTCCCGTTTTAGCAAATAAAATACTCAACATCATTAACGACTGGCTAAGCAGTGATGGCGCCGAATCTGCTCGATTATTAGCCGGGGCTGATCTGGATTTGTCGGTGGCGAAGGGGGCTGCTTATTATGGCTATGTCCGGCAGGGTAAAGGGGTTCGAATTCGTGGTGGTATTGCCAATGCTTATTATATTGGCGTAGAGAGTTCGATGCCGGCAGTGCCGGGCATGGAACCGCCTATGCAGGCTTTGTGTGTCGCCCCATTTGGAATGGAGGAGGGGACGAATATCATGATCGATAATGAAGAGTTCGGTTTAATCGTTGGTGAACCGGTACGTTTTCGATTCTATGGGTCGGCTACCCGGCGGGAAGATCAACCGGGCGAACTGATGGAAGACTGGGATGATGGTGAATTAGAAGAGCTGCCTGAAATACAGGCAACGTTGCCGGTTGAAGGCCGTACAAAAGGTGAGATTGTGCCTGTTCATCTGGCAGCAGCAGTCACTGAAGTTGGCACGCTCAGGATTGAAGCGGTGCCAGTGAACGGTGATGAGCGATGGAATGTTGAGCTTGATGTCAGAGACAGTTGATAGCAGCAATCAATAGCGCACTTATTAGCATTGCAACGTGCTGATATTAGAATTAATTGTCATCAACAGCAAATGATGGCTGGCAAAAAAGAAACGGGTAACAATGAATAAGCAAGCAGACAGCTCCAATTATATTGTAGGCATCGATTTAGGCACCACACATTGTGTTGTGACTTACTGCGATTTAACGTTGCTGCAGTCAGCAAAAAACTCACCCCCCCCCGGGCAGCCAAAAATTGAGCTGTTTGAAATTGAACAATTGGTAGCACCGGGAGAAATTGCTCCCCGTCCTTATTTGCCTTCTTTTCGTTATCATCCGACAGCGGGTGAAATCAGACCTGAAGATTCAGCACTGCCCTGGCAGCAAAAAAAGAAGGCGCAGCCGCTCAGAGGTGATATTGAAGAGGCAATTGTCGGCGATTGGGCCAGAGAGCTGAATAGCAAAGTAGATGGAAGGGGAGTTGTGAGTGCGAAAAGCTGGCTTTCTCATCCATCGGTTGACAGGCAGGCGGCGATTTTACCGTGGTCCGCAGCAGAGGGAGTTGCAAAAGTATCACCCGTTGTAGCAAGTGCCAGTTTTTTATCTCATATAGGCTATGCATGGGATCAACGTTTTCCTGATAGCCCCCTGGCTAAGCAGGAAATAGTCATTACCATTCCTGCTTCTTTCGATGAAGCAGCACGATCACTTACCCTGGAAGCGGCGAAGTTAGCCGGTCTGACCGACTTGCTCTTACTGGAAGAGCCACAGGCTGTTGTCTATGACTGGTTGTATCGACACCAGGGTACAGCTGCAGAAAAGCTGGCTGATACCCGGTTAATATTGGTGTGTGATTTAGGTGGAGGTACTACGGATCTTAGCCTGGTGAGTGTTTCGGTTGATGCTGAAGAGATTGATTTGAAACGTGTGGCTGTTGGCGATCACTTAATGCTAGGTGGAGATAACGTTGATTTAGCGATAGCCCATCAGGCAGAAAAGCGGGTCACAAAGGGTGGTAAGAAATTAACGGCATCAGCACTTTCTCAACTCATTCAGCAAAGCCGTAAGGCGAAAGAACGATTGTTATCGTCGAATGCACCTGATGCAGCGACTATTACTATATTAGGAAGCGGCTCTAAATTAATTGGCGGTGCCCGTAAAACTCAAGTGCTCAAATCTGATGTGCACAGCATGGTCATTGACGGTTTTTTTCCACTGACAGCATTTGATGATATGCCGCAACAGAGGCGAGCAGGAGTGGTCGAGTTTGGGTTGAATTATGTGTCGGATCCTGCCGTTAGTAAGCACATCGCCTCTTTTCTCAGGCGTCATCAAACTGCCAGTGCGATAGCGTTGGGAAGAGATGTTGATGCGCAATCA
>Ga0256844_10000295_pt1 | contig 19366 bp, 16 predicted proteins | sample MusselsmetaG_FD_189100 | JGI IMG/M metagenome (GOLD analysis project Ga0256844, IMG submission 189100) | Mussel associated microbial communities from hydrothermal vent at the East Pacific Rise, Pacific Ocean - Mussels | ecosystem: Host-associated > Mollusca > Shell > Unclassified ... | reverse complement strand
GATCTTCCCTTTGCTCCCGACCGTCAGTAAATCCCATGAGCGCAAGCAATTGAGTTCCCTGTCTCACGTCAAGCTCGAAGTCTAGTTTTGTTGCTGTTTCATACCGTATGCCGATGTTCCAACGGTCGTTGGGCGCTATGTTTGCGCCAAAGATCCCCCCCCATCCATCGGCATCATCTCTTAATTCCAGTACCGTATTACCAAAGACTGGAAGTCCATCGGCACTAAGGGTAAATTTTTTATAAGCAGATACGTATCGAAGGCCACCGGAGAACGAGAACATCTCATTTATGGCGTATGCCATACCAATGGTATAACCGGTGTAAATGCTCTCCGCTTCTACCCGTTGAGGAAAAGAGCCGGCAACTGAGAGAGGTACGCCGAGAAGACGGCTGATACTCGTGATTGACCGGGCATTGCCCTGGTCAAATTCCACTTTTCCCCCGCCACCAACAAGACCCGCGGTCATGTAGCCAGCCCATTTGTCTTCCTTGTGGATGGCAAAAAAACCTGGAATAATAGAAGCTTTACTCTGATTAAAGCTACCAACACCAGGAATGGAATTTGAATAGTCTTTGTCCAGAAATTGCCCATCGATTTTTACATATTTACCGGTTCTCATTTTCATTATACCGGCTGGATTGTAAGCAGCGATATCAGCATAATCTGTTGCTGCCTGTCTATTTAAGGTTCGGACATAATCTGCACTGACATTCTGCTTATTAACAATACCACCAGCAAAGAGTGGTGTCGCTATAAGGCCTAGTATGGTTGTGAAATGTATTGTCGTTAAAGTCTTTTTCATTATTTTCTCAGGTGTTGTATTACGTTAGGGGGTGGTGATCTTGTTTGTAGCGTACTGTTCAAAAGCAGTCTTTAAAAGTAAGAACGCAGGAGCAATGTCAAAAATAGGAACTAAAAGCAATCATCAGGACTCTTTTCTCCTGTCATTGTACGACAAAGAGTCTAATGAAACTGAAGTTTCCAGTGTATTGGGTAGTAATATATACTATCAGAATTTTATAAGTTAAAAGAAGGAAAGTCAAACAAGAATCTGATGATTATTGTGTTAAAGAGGTATTGTGTAAAAGGTTATTAATCTGATTTGTTATGGCGTGAGTGTTGATGCGATTCTTTTCAGTCGTGGTAATGGTATTATCTTGAATTGTATGTTTTTGATCTTAGGTGGTTTTCAATTTGTGGAAGTAATGGCATTCGTTACACTGTGGAGAACTAAGTAGCTAAAAGGAAATCATGCTTTATTGAACATGAATATGCTCAATAAAGAATATGGCTCTATACAATACTCAACTAGGACAGCGTAGTCCACTGCTATTGCTGGATTTTAGCTTGCAAAAGATATCGTAAAAAAAACATTCGGAATTCTCGCATGGGCAAGATCCGTAGACTTTTCTAGCTGAGTTTGCTTTAGAGGCACTATAAATAATAACAAAGGGGAATAAGGATGACAAAAGAATGGACTGTTGGTGATCTGTTGAAAACTTCAAATGCGTATTGGCAGGGATGTACACTTCAGGCCGGAGTAAGGTTGGAAATCTTCACTGTAATTAATGAGCAGTCAATGAGCCCGGATACAATTTCTGATTTAATTGGAACTGACTTGCGGGGAACTGTACATTTGTTAAATGCTCTCTGTGCCATGGGGCTTCTGGTTAAAGAGAACGAACTGTATAATAATACACCGGAAACAATAAAATATCTTTGTAAAACATCTACGATGTATGTCGGTCACATTATCCTTCATCACCATCATATCCTTGACGGTTGGGCGCAACTTGATGAGGCAGTAAAAACAGGTAAACCGATCATTAAAAGGTCCTATGGTGAAGCAATCGAGCGGGAAAGCTTTTTAATGGGGATGTTCAACCTGGCCATGGGGATTGCTCCTTTTATTGCTGAACAGATCGACCTCTCTGGTCGACATTTGCTTCTTGATCTAGGGGGAGGCCCGGGTACTTTTGCGATCCATTTCTGCCTTGCAAATCCAGAGCTGACTTCTGTGATTTTTGATCGTCCGACAACAGAGTCGTTTGCCATGGAAACAGTTGCAACATTTGGCTTAGAAGAACGAATAAATTTTTCCGGAGGTGATTTTATAACAGATAGTATTCCAAAAGGACCGTATGATGCTGCCTGGCTTTCCCATATTTTGCATAGCAACGGGCCAGAAGAATGTCAGAAGATCATTGATAAAACAGTTTCTGTAATGGATCCTGGTGGAATAATAATCATCCACGAATTTATTCTTGATAGCGGTAAGGACGGGCCAGAGTTTCCTGCATTATTTTCTTTAAATATGCTGGTCAATAATCCAGCAGGGCGATCTTATTCAGAAGAAGAACTAATAAGCATGTTGCGGAAAAGTGGAGTGAAGGATATCAAACGCCACCCATTCAAAGGACCCACTGACTCCTCTATTCTTTATGGGATAGTCTAAAGACTTTAGTGAGGAGAGTGGTTACTGCTTCTTTATTCTGTGCAGCTAAGTAGGTTGCTTCCTTTCCCCCGGTTATTGGTAGGACGTTCATAAATAACAACTGTTGTTTCCGGGGTTTTTACCAGGAACTTTTTGAACTAATTCGCTAACACCTCGAGTTAGTTTGGCCTTTTGATGAAAAACTTACGATTTCTTGTGTTTTTTTAGCTATCTTAAGAAAGTACCGTCATTAGCTGCTTGAGAGTCTCATTGTAGGAAAAATAACGATTACTCACCAGTTGTTTGCGTTACAAGCCGGAAGCCAACATTGGATTTACGAGTGTTGTGTTCGGCCCAGTTACGATTAGCAGCACGGATATCAGATGATCTTCCATTCCATGAACCACCTCGAATTGCATAAATCTGTCCGGATGAGGCTCCGGGAGGATTGCTCCGAGGGGAGTTTAGATAATAATTGCTTTTATATTTATCGGAACACCACTCCCACACATTTCCAAGCATGTCATACATATCAAAGTCATTGGCATTAAAGGAGCCAACCGGTGATGACCATTTATGACCATCGTCACATGGGAAATAATTGTTTCGGCTTCTTTTGTTATTTGCCACATTGGCATATTGACAGGCTGTTTTGTCCACAGCATCTCCCCAAAAACGACTGTTCTTTGTGCCCCCGCGAGCTGCATATTCCCATTCTGCTTCAGTTGGTAGGCGATACTGTTTATCGCTCTTTAGATTTAGCCAATTGATATATTGGGTCACATCATTATGGCTTATGCACGCAACGGGAGAGTTAGCAGACTGAGGAAAACCGAGATTGTTCCAGTATCTTCCTTTTGCATAGATCCATTTATTGTTTTTCAAGGAATAACAACCAATTTTGTTTCCTGCATTCTTTTCTGCATCGGTCTGGTAACTGTTTTCCTGGATAAATATATTCCACTGTTCCACTGTCACTTCATATTTCCCCATATAAAATCCATCCACACACACTTCATGCTTAGGGGTTTCGTCGCTGTATGCTGTTTTGTATTTTTCTGCTCCACGTACTTTTATTAGCTCATTTTTTCCAGCAGGGCTTTGTCCCATACTGTAGCAGCCACCTGTTATATACTTAAACTCCATTCCTGTGCTTGGATCGATAAAAACACCTGTTCCTTCTTTCTCTGTATTCTCTATTTTATCAAGGCTGATAGCTATATTCAGTGTGGCTTCTGCAGATAGATCCACCCATTGCGTCAACGATTCATAACCAGAGGCGGAAATTTCAATCAGGTAACGGCCGGCGTCAAGAAGCATATTTGGCTCGTATGGCGGTTTAATGTTGAGGATTCGGATGGTTGCTTCTGCGGGGGAGGGAGTAATTACCAAATGGCCTGTTGTGATAGCAGGAATGATTTCCTCTTCATTTTGAAGAGTTATTTCGATCTTCAAGTTATCGTTAGCAGGTAGAACCACCCATTGTGTTAATGATTCATGATTGGGTGCGGAAACCTCAATCTGGTAACGGCCTGGGGCAAGTGCCATATTTGGCTCGTATGGTGGCTTGATATTGAGGATGCGAATATTTGAATCCGTAGGACGGGGGGAGACTGTTAAATGAGCTACAGATGTTTCTGGTGTATCTAGTTTCAATATTTTTTTACCTATTTCTGGAATAATAACAGGAGTAAGTTCTCTGTTTTGCAAACTGTTCTGGATGTCTTTATTCCTGGTATCGATAGGTTCTATAGGGACAATTGATCCTTGCCCATCTGCTGCCATTGTTGATATTGGTGTGTTTGGGTTTCGGACTTTGTTGTTCAGCAGAACATAAACTCCTCCTCCAAGAAAAAGAAGTGTTACAACAAATATTAGTAGAAAAAAACGCGATTCATTGAGTTGCTCAAGTTTCCCGGGCAGTTCTTTGGTTTTTTGATCGTTCTCTACCGTACTTTCTTCCCCTATTTTATGTTCTTCATTGGAGCTACCTGCCATTTCTATTCCCGGTTTATCATGGGGTTGCTCAAGTTTGTTCAGAGCGTCGGCTATGGCATTGGAGAATGCCATGGCCGTGGAATAGCGAAGATCGGCTTTTGGCGATAGGACTTTTTTAATAATTTTATCCAATGGCTCATAGGCATTGGAAAAGATTTCGGATGGCATTTCAAAAGCACCGACGGCCTCTCTTCCGGTTATCATCTGGTAAAGGATAACACCAACAGAATATAAATCACTCCGGAGGTCTGTCTCAAGTGGAGTCCTAATCTGTTCTGGGGCCATATATACAAATGAGCTTGTATCTGGCGAAGCAAACGAAGTGGGAGTGGCTGATTTGTTGTCTCCTACCCCATAATCAAGAAGCCTGATTGATGTATCGGGGAAAGAGCCGAGCACGATGATGGTAGAGGGCGAGATTTGGTTATGGACAGTATATTGATGGGCATAGTCAAGGATATCTAGGAGAGCAAGAATTACAGTTCGTATTTCGGAGAGTGAAAAGGGGGGGGATTTTTCTTTTCGCTTGTCCATGTAGTATTGTAGCGAGAGACCGGTTAAATAAAAATACAGAGTCTGTCCGTTTTCCCGATGATCAACTTGTACTCGAGGTGGATTCACCGGATCAATACAGATATTTATTTCATCAGAAAAGCGTTTTCTTTCGAGAGGATCGGAGCTCCATCGGGGATGGAGCATTTTTAAATGTAAATATTGCTCTTTAAAATGAGTATCTTTTACCTGGTAGAGTGTTCCTAGCACACCACGACTTACTTCGGTTATAATCTGGTACCGATCCGCTACCAGATCACCTTTCTGCATGGGAAAATCCACTAAATCTCCAAAGCCACCTACGGGTATAGTAGCTGATGGTTCAAGCGATGTGAGGCAGGATTTGCAGACTAGTGCGGTCTCGCTGTTTTCGTGTTTGCAGGTTGAGCATTGTTTAGACATGTAGTGTGTTGTTTTGTTAATTTATATAAAAACCGGGAGTTGCAGGCAGGCGTGAGTTCAATGCATACAGGCAAATTTGAAATAATGTTTCCTCTCAATACGATTAATTAATTTTTATTGGAGACCGTTCAGGATATTAATGATCAAAGTTTTTGCCACTGGGCCATAATCAAGTGGTTCCGTCCAGCCAGCTATCTTGGCCTTCTTTAGAGCTGGGTCATCTACTGTAAAAGCCAAAAGTGCTGTTTTTACTTTTGTGTTCATTGCCTCTGAGGTGTGGGGCAGAGTAATTACGAGCATTTCAGGATAAAGCTTTGTTGTATGGACAAAAGGGAAATCATCATCGGCTTTATCTATCAAATGGAAATCGCTGATTTTGATTTTTCCTTCCTCTTCCATTCGCTCCAAAGTATCTGAGCGAACAGTACCGACATCAACCATTCCTGATTGGACAGCCATTACTACATTGTCATGCTTCCTGCCTTCCATCAATACGGTCTCTTTGAATGGGTTGACGCCATTTTCTATAAGATGGCGGAAAGCCATCTGGCCTCCTCCAAATGAGGTTTTTTTTGTACACATAAAGCTTTTGCCTTTGATATTACCAATTTTTCGGATTGGACTATCAGCTTTCACAAAAAGGACACCGCTAAATCTGCTTAAAGCCTTTCCCATACGTAGGTTTACTTTTGTTACCAAAGGTTTGACACCATATTTCTGTTCTTGATCAACAAAAATAACCGGGTTTGTGTGTAGAAAGTCAATTTTTTTTTCTTTTATTGCAGGCTCTATTTCAGCAAAAGACAAGGGGACGAGCTCAAAAGACATGCCGGTTGATTTGCTTAATGCCTTGATCATCATGCCCCATTTCTCATGAATTTTATCCTTTCCTCGTTTGGCTAGAAAACCGAATTTAATAGTTTCTTCGGCCTTGACGGGTAATGGAGTAATTAATGAAGTAGCAAATGCCATGATGCAGAGGGGGATAAGCAGGTATTTTAATTTCATTGTGTGCCTCTTCGATAAAGGAATTGTCTGGTAGTGTTCCTTTTCAGACTTTTTACTCTTTTTCCGGAATTTTAATGAGCTGACCTGGGAATATCCAATGTGGATCGGTAATCTGTTTGTTTGCCTCAACCAGGTCTTCGATTTCAACGCCATAACGATTGGCTATCTGCGCTAAATATTCATTTTTGGCCACTGTATGTTCTTTGGAATAGATTTTTTCGTTTTCAAAAAGTGCAGGTTGCTTATTATCTCGCACTAAATCATCCATACTGATGCCATAACGGTCAGCAATACTTTTTATGGATGACATTTGATCGTTAAGTTTGCTTAATTCGTCAAGTTGTATGCCATAGCGTTTTGATATTGCACCCAGATACTTTTTTTGAGCATTTTCATGTTCTGTTTTAATTGTCTTCCCATCCAGAGAGGTGTCCACCTGGACAATTTCTGATGAAATTGCTCTGTTAGCTTGAATCAGATCATCAAGCTTGAGATCATAGCGGTCAGCAATTTCTTTCAGGTCGGACATCTTTTCCTTAGCCTGAACCAAGCCCTCAAGCTGAATGTCGTAACGCTCGGCTATGTTTTTTGTGTATTCCTCGAGAGCCTGTTTTTCCTGATTCTTCTCAACAGGTTTTGTGCGAATCTGGCCCGAGGGATCATGATCGATTTTTAATGCAGCTATCTGACTAACCCGATTGTTCCCCCATTTATTGTCGGGTTGTATTTTGAGTCCTTGCCTGTAGGCATCAATTGAGCTTTTTCTATCCCCAAGAGAAAGATATGTCTCCCCCATACCAAAATATACATAGGGAAAAAGCTTATCAAGCCTGGCAGATAACTGGTAATAGTGCAGAGCCTTTTTATATCGTTGCCGCCGATCCAGATTTACCGCCCAATAATACTGTAGCATGGCATCATTCGGGCATTCTTGCATGGCATTTTCAAGAAAATCCTTTCGTTGCATCAGGCTTTTAATGTTCCATAATTCAAGTCTGGTGTTGTCGCAGCGACTACTGTTTTCACTTGCAGCATTGCAAGGGCTTAAAAACAGTTCAGCCATTAAAAATGGCAAGATAATTAACATACAAATTGTAAAAAACACTTTCTTTGGCACCATATCGACTCCGTTCTACAAAAGAATAATCACAAGAAATGTTAATAGAAAACAGGCAAAGCTTATGAAAAAAATCTTTATTGCATTGTTTCTTGCATCCTGCATGGATTGTTGGAGAGAGACATAGATGAATGTCGCTGCGATTGTTTCACCTGCTTGCCAGCCATAACCATTATCAGTGCCATAGAGCACAATCTGGGTTCTGGGCGCGTTTTCCGGTTTATCGTGGCAGGTTAGACAGCTTGTTTTTATTGTTATAGGGGCAGATGTATAATAAATCAGTTCACCATTCTGCTTGATGAGACCATCTTTTTTCTTTAATGCTGGCTGAGAACGAAAATGGTTAATGATCTGTTTTTCATTGGAATTGGCAATATTTGCATCATTGAGCGGGTTGAGGGAAGCTAAATGGAAACTGTGTCCACTGTTGTTTTTTTCGAATAGGTTGGCAAATTCCCTTAAAACCATAAAGCCATTTGATAGCTCAGGGTAAAATTTGTCGTTGTCTAGCAGTAATGCATTAATTAGTGGTTTTTGGCTATGTTCAAAATAGGCAGAAGATGCATTGGTATAATCAAGCAGGATCGAACTTCTAACTTTTGCTTCTGCAATAACATGTTGTTTTTGAAACCAATACGATAGGCCGCCGATACAAATAGATGATAAAATGCTCGTAACGCACATTATGATCAAAAACCGGGTACGATATTTCATTGTTTCCCCATACAATAAACTCTTTAGATTCGTGAAAGCTTTATATCTGAGGAATGTAAAAGATTATTTATGAATCATCAAGTAAAATACCGTAATTTCGGCAGTATAGTGTGTGGGATGACCTCAGGGGATTATTTCCCCTTTTTTCCAAGGCCAAAAATATTTGATGATCGCTTTTGGGGAGAGGCTTTTTTTGCCTTACTTTCCGGTTTTTTCTTCTGATTACCCGTGCGGCGCGGTCCTGCCTTTTTCTTTGGCTTGTGATTGGGCTTGTTGGGGCGTCGCCCCTGCTTTGGCGGTTGTTCCGAAGACTCTGCCATGGCAAAGCCATCAACAGTGATTTGTTGAATGGTCTTTCCCTGGAGCCGTTCAATGGCTTTGATCATTGCCTGATCGTCATAGCACATAAAACTTATTGCGTGTCCATTGCGTTCTGCGCGTCCTGTTCGTCCAATTCGATGGGTATAGGCTTCGGCCGTTGAGGGAAGATCAAAGTTTACAACTTGAGCAACCCGTGAGACGTCAATGCCTCGAGCGGCAATATCTGTTGCCACAAGTATCTTGAATTTTCCATCCCGAAATCCTGCAAGCGCTTTCTGGCGCTGATTCTGTGACATATTCCCCTGCAGTGCCGATGCTGAAAAACCAGCCTTCTCCAGTTTTTTCGCCAGATTTTTAGCGCCATATTTGGTGCGTGTAAAGATTAGTGTTGAGCCATCCGTTGGATTCTCTTCAAGAAGATGGAGCAGCAATGCTGCCTTTTGTCTTTTTGATACCGGGTAGAGTGCCTGGGTGATTAAATCCAGTGGCTGTTCCATTTTTATTCGGATTTCTAGTGGATCGGTGAGGACGTCCTCAGCAAGCTTTCGGATATCAGCCGGCATAGTTGCAGAAAAGAGCAGAGTCTGACGTTTTTGCGGTAAGTGTTTGAGGATACGTCTGATATCTGGGAAAAAGCCCATGTCAAACATCTGATCTGCTTCATCGAGTACCAGCGTTTCAACTTTATTTAGCTTTAAATCATGGTTGTTCAGATGGTCAAGAAGACGTCCAGGGCAGGCGACAAGTATTTCAACCCCCTGTTTGAACGCGTTTAGTTGCGGATTCTTCCCAACACCACCATAAACTGCAATACTTCGGAGCCCGGTACCGACTGCTAGTTCTTTAAAACTTGTGTTAATTTGTTCGGCCAATTCTCTGGTTGGAGCCACAATGAGTGCGCGAACTTTCCCACGTGATCCCTTTGACAAATGCTGGATGATGGGGAGGGCAAATGCTGCAGTTTTTCCTGTTCCAGTCTGAGCAAGGCCTAAGATATCTTTTCCGGCCATTACTTCTGGAATGGACTTTTCCTGAATGGGTGTTGGGTTTTCATAACCACAGTTAATAATATTTTTATTGATTTCTGCTGTAAATTGAAACTGTTTGAAACTCATCTGAACTCCTTGTTCGTATCCTGCTTAAGGGTGAAAATAAAGAAAGCCTATCAGGAAATGTGATGAGCTACCACTCTTTTCTGTAACAAACAGTAATAATATGCTTTTTAAGACAAAGAAGCGTTGATGGAAAAAGCAGGTAGTTCTGTTGTTTGAACTTCCGGTATAACATAGGGGGCCTTAGAGAAAAAGCCTGGTTTTTCTTGTCTTCAACTGAGCTGTAGTTTGGGAAAACTTTCTTCTATTTTGGATAATGTTTTAGGATGAAATGACGAAGGGGGGGGGCTCTTACGGCCATTGTTCAATGGTTCGTGCTAGTTCCTTACCGGGAACTATTGATTTTTGCTCTCAGTTCAGGTAGTCTTTTCAGGTCTTTAAGTAAAAAGTGAATTACTGTCACTTGATTTATGTTATAAAAGCTGGAAGGAAAAATTATTTTTGTATGAATGGATGGTTGTGATTCGATATCATTTGTTGTGATGAAAAGAGACATTTCAAGCTCCTTGTGTTCACCGGGAGAGTGTTACCATTAATCTGTGATTAATGGGTCTTCCCTGAAAGCGGTTATGTTCCTTTTTTATTCTCGGGCTGATTGCTTTTTGTTGCTGAGAGCAGTTCATACCCTGAGTGTATAGCAATGAAAAAAATATTCTGAAGAGTTCAACCGGGAAATCAAAAAACGCTGCTTCTTCTACAACGCATGTCTGGATATGCAGTTTTTGTAATAGTGGCGATATGCTGCCTCAGGTTACGGTGGTGGAATGTCTCTTGTTAAGTTGTTTACGGTTGCTTTGGTACCTTTGTTTGATTGATCTGGCGTACTTGTGTAGGTTATTTTTAATTTTGAAGGAGGAAAGTGGCAATGAGGAAGAGGAAATTTCTTTGTGTTTCGGGGATTGTCTTGTTGGTGAGCCTGCTCATTTGTGGCTTATCCCTGGCTGAAACAGTTGATACCGCTGGTCAGAATGCGTCTGGGGGGGAGAAGGCGATTTCAGGGACAGCTCTTATATCCGGGAATGATGTCGGGGATGTTCAGGCCAGTGATGAGAGTAGTAAATCTCCAGCAGAAAACTCTTCTGATGGGAAAATACCTTTTACCTTACAAATGGGTATTGTTATGGCTGTTCTTGGTATGGCCATCATGATGTTTATTTTTGAATGGGTACGGGTGGATATTGTTGGCTGGATAATGATGGTTATTTTGCCTATTCTAGGGGTAGTTACCCCCAAAGAGGCTATCAGTGGTCTGTCCAGTAATGCGGTTGTTTCCATTATTGCTGTTATTATTATCGGCGCTGGTCTCGATAAAACCGGTTGTATGAACGTACTTGCCCGTAATATTCTCAAAATTGCCGGCAAGTCAGAAAGCAGGATAATGACCCTTATTTCAGCAACAGTTGCTTTTATTTCAAGCTTTATGCAAAACATCGGAGCAGCAGCTCTTTTTATGCCTGCAGCCATCCGTATTGGCAAACAGACCGGCATTCCTGTTTCCCGCATTCTGATGCCCATGGGCTTTTGCGCTATTATCGGTGGTACTATTACCTTGGTAGGTGCCAGTCCTACCATTTTACTCAATGATCTTATAGACCAGTCTAACAGCCTTGGTCTCTTGGGGGTACAGGTTGAGCCACTTGGTCTTTTTACGCAGACCCCCATTGGTATTGCCCTTGTGACTGCTGCAATTATTTATTTTATACTCTTTGGTCGGTTTATTCTGCCAAAAGGTGGCGGGCTGGATGATGATGTTCATATGCTGCCATCCACCCTTGCTGATACCTATCAGGAAGTAGCTGGTGTTTATGAGTTGGAACTTCCTGCAGATTTTGGTTCATATCGGCTCAGCGAGCTGCATGTCAGGGATAATTATCATGTCACTGTAGCCGGTGTCTATTTACCTGAATCCAACTATAAAAATTTCTCTCCTACCCATGATGAACATATCCAGTCCAGTGAAACAATCGTTGTTGTGGGTAATAAAGCACACGTAAAGCGTATGGCTGAAGAACTTGACTGTTCGCTTAAGGAAGACCTTGAGATTTTTGCAGAAAACTTTTCTCCCAACAATGCCGGAATAATGGAGGGGATCATTACCCCCCGTTCGGAACTGGTTGGGAAAACCATGGCTGAAGTCCAGTTTCGTAAAATGAATCACGTTGTCCCGGTGGTACTTTGTCGTGACGGACTCTGTCAGTTCATGGATATTACCAGCGAGGTTCTGAAGGCTGGTGATGCCTTGCTGATGTTTGGCCGCTGGGAGGCCTTTCACGCTTTAAAGAAAAGAGAAAGTTTTACCTTTACCACGGAGTTAAAAGGTGAAATTATGCGTGAAGATAAGGCAAGAACTGCTGTGATCTGGCTTGCCGTTGCCATTGCTCTTGTCATGGGGTTTGAGCCGGTCACCGCCATGTTTGGGCACCCTATGAACCTTTCTCTGTCTGTTTGTCTACTCACCGGTGCACTTGGCATGATTTTAACCAACGTACTCTCTGTCGATGAGGCGTACCAGTCTGTTGACTGGATGACGGTTTTTCTTTTGGGGGGACTCATTCCGTTGGGACTCGCCTTTCAGAAGACCGGAGCAGCCGCGTGGATTGCTACCACCATTATGAGTGCAATCGGTACGGTACCAAATATCGTCTTTCTGCTCGTTGTTGGGCTATTGACTTCCTTTTTCACTCTGGTTGTTTCCAATGTCGGTGCCACCGTTCTGCTGGTACCGCTCTGCATGTCTATGGCGGTGCAAGCCGGGTCTGATCCGCGTATCACAGCGATGGTTGTAGCCCTTGCTGCATCTAATACCTTTGTACTCCCAACCCATCAGGTTAATGCCTTGATCATGCGTCCGGGGGGATACAAAACTCTTGATTATGCTAAAGCCGGATTTGGTATGACCATCCTGTTTCTTGCGGTGTTGATTGGTATGTTGTACATGTTTTATTAAATAGTCTTTATTTGGGTAGGTCTCTGTAATGTAGAGTTTTTTTCTGGTAAAAAGACTTTGCGTTATCGCATGCCATAGTGAAAAGCTGCAACCTCTCATGTTTCTACATGAGAGGTTTTTTTTTGGAAAACTTTGTTGAATGTAATGTTCAGAAACTATCCCCCCTGTTACCGTCTCTTATCCATCTCTTGCCCTCTTTGTGTAGCTTATTTCGGGTATTCCTGAAAACAACCTAAAATTGAAGAATAGGTTTTTATTCTTCAATTTTTGTAAGGTTTTTCTGTATATTACGACTTAACCTATAACAGCAATTGCTTTTGTATTTTTTCAGGAACACAGAGGGTGATCCTGCGGGCAATTGCAGTACGCATGTTTTATCAAAACATGAGGAGATGAAAATGCAAACAAAACTACTTACAGGTTGTCTGGCCGTGGCAATGATGATGGGTGTGGCTACGTTTACAGTTGCAGAGGAGATGCCCGGACCAGATGGTGCTGCACTCTGGAATCATATTTCAAAGGTTTCTCCCTACACGAAATGGGGACAGTGGGCTGATCATGAAGGGATGCTTGCCGGTCGTGCTCCCCATGGCAAATTCCATAAAGTATTTGTGAACAAAAAGGGTAAAGATTCCACATCTCCTCCTCTGCAGTATGGTGCCATTGAGGTTAAGGAAAATTACAGCCCTTCTAAAGAGTTGAAGGCAATTACAGTGATGTACAAAGTAAAAGGTTACAATCCAGACTCTGGTGACTGGTTTTGGGCAAAATACAGTCCCACCGGTAAGGTCCTGAAGTCGGGGAAACCAAAAGGTTGTATCGGTTGTCACAGTACTCGTGTTGCCAATGATTTCGTTCTGGTTCATGAGTTTAAATAGAAATTGTGACTTTGTGTTATGTTGACGATCCATCCCATACTGCAGCTTGCAGCAAGCTTGCTGGCTTTGTATGTGCTGTTGCTTGGAGTCGCCAGATTTCGGCGGCTCCATCTACAGCATAAAGTACGTTTTCACTGGAAGCGCCATGTTCAACTGGGAACGATAGCATTGCTGATTTGGTTTTTTGGTATGCTGCTTGGCCTTATCATGGTGAAAATGTATTGGAATGGATCGTTGATCACCGGAGGACATGGGAAAAGAGCCTTTGTTCTTCTGCCGCTGATCATTTTTGGCTTAATCTCCGGCTACCACATGAATAAACACAAGAAGCCTCGTGTTCTGCTTCCATTGTTACATGGGGGGACCAATCTTTTACTCATTATACTGGTATTCTTTCATGCATTCAGTGGCTGGCAGGTATATGACGCTTTTGTACTTGGCAATTGATTTAAGGGAAATATTATATGATTTTTTATCGTTGTCCGGTCTGCGGGTATCAACACAGTGGCACTATTGATTTTCATTTTTGTCCTGTGTGTAATACGCCAGCGGCTACCTTTTTGCATGATACAAAGGCCGAATCTTTTGGAAGCTGGGATACAAATACCAGGCGGATGATTCGGGCAATGGCTGAGACCGGTTCCTATTATATGGAAGGCAAAGGGACAGCAAGAACATTCCTGGGCATGGATGATCTGATTTTTCTTCCAGCACAGATACACACTTTACCTCTGGCTTCTGAAATTGAAGTGAATTCAGAACTTGTGCTTGGAAAAACAGCGAAAAAACCAATTATCCTTAAGACCCCAATTTTAAATGCTGCCATGTCCTATGGAGCACTCAGCAAAGAGGCGAAAATTGCACTTGCTCGCGCGTCAACCCTTGCCGGTACCATTGCTAATAGTGGAGAAGGGGGAATGCTGGATGAAGAAAGAGAAGCAGCTGATAACATGACTTTGCAGTATTCCACTGGTCACTTCGGTGGCAGTAGTGAACGATTGCAGGCAGCGGATATGATAGAGATAAAAATCTCACAGGGAGCAAAACCGGGCATGGGAGGGAAGCTTCCCGGAGCCAAGGTGACGAGAGAAATTGCGACTGTTCGCGGGGTTCCCCAAGGGGTAATGGCTCAGTCTCCTGCTGTGCATGAAGATATTAAAAATGCAGAAGATCTTTCGGTAAAGATCAATGAATTTCGAGAACTCACAGGTGGAAAACCTGTGTCTTTAAAGTTTGTTGGAGGGCATTTAGAAAAAGATTTAGGGGCGATTTTTAGTCAGAAAAATATCCCGGATGTGTTGGTTGTTGATGGTGGTGAAGGAGGTACAGGGGCAGCGCCTGTTACAGTAAAGGACCATGTCGGTTTGCCTCTTATTTACTCCCTGCCTCGCATAAGTGATTTTTTAAATCACCATGAATTACGTGACCGGGTAACCCTCATTGCTGCTGGTGGCATCCGGCATCCGGCTGACATTGCCAAGGCCATAGCACTTGGAGCTGATGGTGTGTATATGGCTGGAGCATTGAAAATTGCTCTTGGCTGTACCTATCTTCGCCAATGCCACCTTGGGAGTTGTCCCTACGGTATTGCCACTCAGGACGGGAAATTACGCAAACGACTGGATGTGAAGAAAGCGGCAGTACGAGTCGCTAATTTTATAAAAGCGGCCACTGAAGAAGTGAAATCCATTGCTCGTATTTGTGGTAAAGCATCAGTGCATGATTTAAACAGGGATGATCTTGTCTCACTGGATCAAGAATTGTCAAGAATTACCAATATCCCGATGGCTTAAGTGAAAGGATTACTATGAATCCTAAAATTGCATCAATACTGGCTGCACTGTTCATAATTATGGGTGCTGTCACCGTTCTAATCATGCTGGAAATGACAGGACGAGCAAGGGATCATTCCGGAAAAAGCTTATGGATACGAACACATAAAATTCTGGGTTACCTCTTTCTGTCGCTTTTTGTGGTCATGCTATTTGTTATGATTCGTAAGTTGTCAGGGTTTCAGGAGGAATTAACTTCTCGAGCTGTAATTCATATTGCTCTGGCCTTACTCCTTGTTCCATTGCTAGTTGTTAAGATACTGATGGCTCGTAGGCACTCTAGGTTGAACAGCAGGTTGCCACTCGTGGGAATTACAATTTTCACACTGTCGTTTGCATTAACAGGACTAACAGCCGGCTACTATGTGCTGCATCGCTCAAATCTTACCTATACGACACTTTCGGCACTGGATAATGATGTTCTTGATGCGGATCTTGGCAAGTCAATTGTAAGCAAAAAGTGTAGTAAATGTCATAGCCTTGAACGAGTATACCGTGCTTTTAAAAGTGATGAAAGTTGGGCTAAAACCATTAATAAAATGGCTCTGCTGGATTCACCCAATATCACCAGCTTTGATGTGAAGCAGGTACTCAATTATCTTCGTGTCCAACAAAGAAACAGGCAGGAAAAGGCAAACCTCGATCCAGGGAGAACCATAGGGAAAACTCTGGTAACACAAAAATGCAGTATTTGCCATAATTTAGATAGAGTTTTTGGTGCCAGTAAAAATAGTGAAGAATGGACGACTACCGTTGGGCGTATGGTCGCAACCATGGACGATCCTGACTTTCTCTCCGACCAGGAAAAAGTAAATATTATAACTTTTTTAAGTATGCGGGAGGAAAAAGAATAAAAAAATAAGCGCCATCGATCTCTTTTCATGATATCTTTGTGAAAAATTAATAAAAAGAATGGAGAGTGATGAGCGCAACAGGCAAGCAGGAACATGATGCAGTAGAATGGCTGGATCAATATGGTGATGCGCTGTATCGATTTGCAATGTATCGGGTTCATAACTCTTTTACTGCTGAAGATATGGTCCAGGAAACCCTTTTGGCAGCGTATCGTTCTTATGGGAAATTTTCCGGAAAATCCACTGTGAAAACATGGTTGACCGGTATTTTGAAAAATAAAATTGTTGATTATTATAGAAAATTAAAGCCTGAACAGGGTGATGAAAACATCGACTTGTATGCCAGTAGTATGGGCACTCTTTTTGATAAGAAAGAAAAATGGAAGATTAAGCCGGGTGACTGGGGAGGCGATCCCAAAAATGTATTTGAACGTAAAGAACTTATGGCAACAATTCATGCCTGTTTAGATGGTATGCCCAAAAAAATTTCCCACGTGTATACCATGCGTGAACTTGAAGGTGCCACAACCAGTGAAATTTGTGAACAGATCCAAACAGGGAGAAACAACTGCTGGGTAATCCTCTACAGAGCAAGAATGCTACTGAGGCGTTGCCTTGAAATAAACTGGTTTGGTGGTAAACATGAGAGAGGCTGATGCGTCACTGGATATTCAGCTGTAAAAAGATAAGCAGTCTGATTTCTGAATCTATGGATAGTGAATTGCCGCCTTATAAGCGGATGGGCATTCGCTTTCATTTGATGATGTGCGTTTTGTGCAGACGTTATCACAAACAGTTACTTTTTATTCGGTCAATTCTTCGACAGGATGATGGAACAGAAGAGCTATCCTGTCACTCCATGCCAACAGAAACCAGAAAACGGATTGAAGAAAAGTTAAAAGATAAATTTAAGGATTCACAGGATTAGAAGATTATTATGACTGAATTGACTAATGATATAAATTTGGAAAAGGAACCTGCTAAAAAATTTGGATGTCTACAGGTTTTTGGTATTGTTTTACTTACTGTTCTTATCACTGCAGGCATAACCTTATGGGTTGCTAAGGTGTATATCTTTCCAGGGCAGTTTAAGCCTGTCACTTTGAATGCAAAAGAAGAACAGCAGCTATCAGTTAAACTTGGCAGCCTTGGATTTTCACAGCCAGTGCGTTCAGTTGAAAGTGGTCCTCAACAAAACACGGCCAGTAACGAGCAGGCCATTGAAAAAGAAGATCTCAACGAAGTATTAAAACCTGTTGCATATAGTGAACAGGGGGCTAGTAGGGAAATTTTGTTCACAGAACGTGAACTGAATGCGATGATTGCAAAGAACACAGATTTGGCAACGAAGGTGGCAGTTGATATGTCCAGTAACCTTATCAGTGCCAGGCTTCGTATTCCCGTAGACCAGGATTTTCCGTTCTTTGGTGGCAAGACTCTTCGGGCCGCTGCAGGGCTTGAGCTTGCCTACAGGAATGGACAACCTGTGGTTGTATTAAAAGGGATTAAGCTCATGGGTGTACCAATTCCAAATGCCTGGCTTGGCGGCTTGAAAAATATTGATCTTGTAAAAGAATTTGGTGGAGACGAAAGCTTCTGGAAGCTTTTCTCCGATGGTGTGGAATCAATCGAAACTGAAGATGGTCAACTCAAAATTACTCTCAAAGAGTAGGGCTATAGAGAGAAATATCTGTCAGTTATCTTCCTTGGCAGTGTTTCGTTGCGTGTTGTTATCGTTGTTGTATTTGTGCTTCTAAAATAATATTCTGATTCGTCTGAATCAAAGATCTGTTTCCTCTGGCAAGATTGTTGGATTTGTGCGCCATTGATTGTGCCTGTCCGTATTGACGTTGTTGCAGCCGTACAGAGGCCAGTTGTGACCAGAGAGAGGCATCTTTTGGGGCTATGCGGAGGCCTCGCTCCAGCGTTTGGGCTGCTGCTTCAAGTTGTCCTTTGCTTCGTAACTGGGTTGCCTGATTTTGAATATTCCGTACGGTTGGATTAATGGCAGGTGTAGCCAGTGGAGCTGGTGGAATAGATGTGTTCCGGACATCTGACGGACGTGTTTGTGGTGGATGATACGGTATTGCTTTCCTGGGGCGGGTGGTAGAAGCACAAGCCTGTATGATCAGGATAGGTAGCAGGTATGAGAGGAGCCGGATATGTTTTTTCATTGAAAGATCCTTAATATTTGTTGTATGCCATCTTGCAGAGTTTTTTCAATCTTTTGGAAATCCTGATTTATTTGACGACTGGGAGTTCCGGCCTGACAACTTATTACTGGTGGCAGCAGTCCGCCACGAATGAAGGGCATCAGATCCCCTCTTTTACACTGATCACTGAACAATTTCCCTGATTGAATATCTGAATAATAAAAATCTATATTGGGTGGGGGGGACAGGTTCAGGGGAGTGGTTGTTATTTTCTTCATAGTCTCTGCCCAAACTTTAAGGGCACCAGTTGATCCTGTTAGACCTGTTGGGGTGTTGTCGTCATGGCCTACCCAGGCAACAGCCACGTGTGAACCGCTAAATCCTGCGAACCATGAATCTTTGAGCTGATCGGTTGTACCGGTTTTTCCTGCAACACTTAGTGTGTCAGGAAGGAGGCTACGTAGTCTTCTGCCAGTCCCTGTTTTGCATATTTCCTGCATAATTGTACTGAGGCAGAATACGGCTGCCGGGTCTGCAGCCTGTTCTACAGTGAGAGGGTAATGTTGCAAGAGTTGTTGGTTATGGTCAGTAACAGCGAGGATGGTTCGTAAAGGGGTTTTGTAACCACCTGCTGCAATTGCCTGATACATCTGGAGAACAGTAATCGGAGAGAGTTCAACAGCACCAAGTAACAGTGACGGGAATGGTTGAATTTCTTGTGTTACCCCAAGGTTATGGATAGTTTGTATAACATTATCAACACCAGTGGCTAATCCCAGGTTAACAGTGGGGATATTAAGAGAATGTATCAGGGCTTGTCTCAGTGTAACGAGTCCGAGATATTTTTTATCGTAATTCTGGGGGCTCCAGTCCTTCCCTGGCTGGGGAATTGTCAGTGGTTCATCCTCTAAAATGCTCAGAAGATTGTATCTTTCTGGTTGACTAAGAGCGCTTAAATAAACAGCAGGTTTTATGACTGAACCCACAGGGCGAGTCATATCGAGTGCACGATTAAAGCCATCTTGGCGGGGGAACCGGTCA
>Ga0256844_10000294_pt1 | contig 19369 bp, 21 predicted proteins | sample MusselsmetaG_FD_189100 | JGI IMG/M metagenome (GOLD analysis project Ga0256844, IMG submission 189100) | Mussel associated microbial communities from hydrothermal vent at the East Pacific Rise, Pacific Ocean - Mussels | ecosystem: Host-associated > Mollusca > Shell > Unclassified ... | reverse complement strand
ATTATAATATAGAAAAAACACCTGAAAAGTTCAAACCTATTGCTGCTAATGATCATGATAATATATCTAATGTGGTACAAAAATTTCAAGAATATGATTTAAATTCTATGCCAGTAGTAGATGATAATGATGTATTGTTGGGACGTATTACTTCAGATGATATTTATGATATTATTAATGAACAGGCTACAGATCAGATGTATCATCTTGCAGGTGTCAATGATGATGCAGAAGAAGATGAAGATATTTTTAAAGCAGGTAAAGCTAGAGCTATATGGCTTTCAATTAATCTTCTTACTGCTATTGGTGCTTCTTTGGTTATTGGTCTTTTTGAAGAGACGTTACAAAGTATAGTGGCATTGGCTATTCTTATGCCAATTGTTGCTTCAATGGGTGGTAATGCAGGAACTCAGTCATTGACCGTTGTTGTGCGTCAATTGGCACTAGGAGATATTGCAAAACATGACGCCTTTCGAACTATAAAAAAAGAAGTATTGCTCTCACTTGTAAATGGCTTATTTTTTGCTATAATCATGGGTATAATAGCGTCACTCTGGTTTGATAGAGGTATGCTTGGTGTGGTAATAGCACTTTCCATGATAATTAATTTACTCTCAGCCGGGTTCTTTGGTTCTATGGTGCCTTTGTTACTTAAAAAATTAGATGTAGATCCTGCAATAGGCAGTACTGTGATACTTACAACAGTAACCGATGTTGTCGGTTTCTTTAGTTTTCTAGGGTTAGCTACCCTCATATTATTATAAGGATTTTTTTAGTCATATGGACTTGTTACTTTTATATTTTTTTGCTGCGGTGATTATCTCATTTGTGTGTTCTGTTTTAGAATCAGTATTACTTTCGGTTAATATGCCGTATATCTCTGTACTTGAAAAAGAGAAGCCAAAAGTAGGACAACTTTTAAAGTCGCATAAGGTTCATATTAATAAATCGATTGCTTCTATACTTATCTTGAATACAATTGCTAATACTTTGGGTGCTGCTGCTGTTGGTGCTCAAGCGGAGCATGTTTATGGTGCAGGCGCAGTATTTTATGTCTCTATCATTTTAACTTTTGCTATACTCTTTTTTGCAGAAATTATTCCTAAGACAATAGGTGCTACTTATTGGAAGTCTTTAGCCCCTATGGCTGCATATGTAATTCGTTTTTTCATATGGATTACCTATCCTATTATTCTTTTGACATTATTTGTGACAAACCGTATTAAGAAAAATGATGAGGGGATGAGTCTTACTCGTCAAGAGCTTATAGAATCAACACTTATGAGTGAGGATGAAGGTGTCTTAGATGAACAAGAATCTGATGTAATCGAAAATATACTTATGTTAGATACGATTAAAATTGAAGAGATACTTACTCCTAGAACAGTGGTTTTTGCATTAGATGGAAACAGAACTATTAAAGATATTGTAGAGAATGAAGCATCAATATTTAAATTTTCTCGTGTACCTGTATTTGATGGAGATATAGAAAAAATAACAGGTATGGTAATGACAAAGAAAATTTTCCAACAAGCCTTAAAAGAGAATACTGTCACATTAAATAGCATACAAAAAGATATCTATAAAATTAATGAAAATATTCCTGTGTCTATGGCATTAGATTTATTCATTAAGAAAAAAGAGCATATGTTTTTAGTGCTTGATAGCTATGACCAAACAGAGGGGATTGTCACACTTGAAGATTGTGTTGAGACTATACTAGGCGTTGAGATAGTGGATGAGAGTGATTCTCATGCTGATATGCGTGAAGTAGCTAAGCAAAAGATGAAACTTAAACGCCGTCTTGACAATACTGATCTCAATTTAGATTAAAAGTTGTACCCTATAGATACAAGAGACTTTGTATCTACTTTTTTAATGCCAAGACTTGGTAAAGCATCATAATAAAGTTCTTCTTCTATTCTAATATTTAAATTTTCTGTAATTTTCATCTCTAGAGCAAGTACGCCTAAAAGTTCATAATCCTTAGAGAAGTTTGATGTGTTTTGCATACCTCCTAGACGTAGAGAGAGATTTGTATGCGCATTTATAGTATTTGTATATTCAATATACTCATTAAGTGATTGATACACTTTTGTTTCTTGTGTATCATGAAAATTTTCTATATTGTGTGCCATACCTAGTTTAAATTTTAAGTTATGTTGCATATTGTTATATATTTCTTTTCCTATTCCTACGTTGAAAGAGAATCTATTATCTAAATTTTTAAATTCTGGATTACGTAACCAATACATACTTGCATAAGAAAACCAATGGTGAGGTAATGCTTGTTCTACGCCCATATCTAATTGGTATTCTTCATTATTTTTAATTTCATCGTTTTCGCTAAAGTAAACTCTACTGGCGAGCATATACGTAAGATCTCTATTATCATAACCGGCTACTAGTAGTGCTACATCATATTGGGCATTTAGATTAAGTGATTTTATATTTCCTGTAGTATGCGAAAAACCAAAATGTACATTTTGTTGTATATTATTTTTTATTTTGATATTTATTTTTTTGAAATATCTTTCTTCAACATTTGATATTTTCAATACTTTAGCACTGGATAGGGTACTACTAAGAAGAAACATACTTAATGGGATTAAAATATTTTTATACATAGACTCTCTTATTAAATTTCTTTATATGGAAGTGTAGCAAAGAAATATCAAAATACCACATATTTTTGATATTTCTTTGATAAAGTGCTTTTAGTAGAAAATAAAATTTGACTTAGATGAATATACAAAATTTGCTATAATATCATCATAAAATTATAAGGTCACAAAGATGTCAACAGAATCAAAACATAACAATACCTCTTTAGCCACTTTAGGATTAGATGAAAAAATACTAAAAGCACTTAAAGATAAAGGGTATGAGTCTGCTACCCCGATACAAAAGGCACTTATACCTGTGATGTTTACACGTGCGGATATTATGGCTGGGGCACAAACAGGTACAGGGAAGACAGCAGGGTTTGTATTACCTATATTACAAGAACTTAGTGCTCACTTTGTAGAGGGGAAGCATTACCCTAAAGCAGTCATTCTCGTGCCTACACGAGAACTTGCTAAACAAGTTGAGACTTCTGTTGAAGCGTATGGAAAGTATTTACCTTTAAAGAGCATAGTCCTTTATGGTGGGGCGAACCTTACTTCTCAGGCGAATAAACTGAAAGCTGGGATAGATATTATTGTGGCTACTTCTGGACGCTTATTAGAGCATATTCATCAGAAAAATATTAATCTTGAGTCTGTTGACTATCTTGTGCTTGATGAAGCAGATACTATTTTAGATATGGGTTTTGTGCATGAAGTAAGTAAAATACTTCAACACCTTCCCCCTCGTCGTCAAAATGTACTTATTTCTGCGACACTCTCTGGCTCAGTAAAGCGATTAGCAGAACAGATACTTACCAAGCCTAAACTTATAGAAGTTGACAGTATGGGGACTTCGGCAAGTTCAGTCACACAAGTGGTGTATCCTGTAGAGAAAGAGAAGAAAACAGAACTACTCTCCTACCTCATAGGTTCACGTAATTATCAACGAGTGTTGGTTTTTGTACGTAAAAAAGAGGTAGCAGATGAAGTGGCTAAAGAATTAAATCTCTCTGGGCTTAAGACAGCTGTGATACATGGAAGTAAAAGCTCAGGAGAACGAAGTAGGGCGCTCTTTGGTTTTAAAGAAAGTAAAATACGTGTTCTTGTAGCTACTGATATCGCCGCACGTGGACTTGATATACCCCATTTATCAGTTGTTATGAATTACGACATACCACATGTTATTGGTGACTATATTCATCGTATAGGACGTACAGGTAGAGCAGGGGAAAAAGGTCTGGCTATTACATTATTATCACCTACAGAAATGATAGCACTTAGAGATGTAGAGAAGCTTATGGGTAAAGCCATAACGCAAGAGAGGCTAGATGGTTATGCCCCAAACCTTGAAGTGGTACAAAAAGGTGCACGTAAAAATGCAAAATCATTTACAAAATCAGATGGTGCTTTTGGGAAAAAAAAGAAAAAGAGTTCTACTTTTTCTAGTACAAAAAAACGTAAAACGACTAAACGTGATGGATTTAAAGTGTATGATGCAAAGAATAAAGAAGTAAATAAAAATAGGTCTAAAAAGAGAAAGTAACAAAACTTTTATATTTTGCTACTTTTAGGTTTAATACCCTTGACCCGTTGGTCCATTATGACAATCATAACAACTTACTTTATGCCCTTGTTTGAATTCTTTTCCATTCATATAACGTTTTTTGAACATTTTAGATAAAGGTAATCCTTTAAAATCTTTCCCATGACATGCTTTACATGTATCTGGACCATTGGTAATAACAGCTTCTTGATGATCGTGAACCCATGAAGAGCCAGGTGTGTGCATACCATGAGGTCCTCCATGTATAGTGGTTGGTGTATATTTATGACATGCTTTACAATCATTTATTGTACCTGCATGTCCTTGAACATGTTCACTTTGAATATTGTCTTCTTTTTTCAAACTGCTATAAATAGCATGGGTTGAACCATGACATGAGGCACATTGAAGTCCTCCATGACCTGTACTAAATTTATAGAGAGAAAGACCTTTTTGAGGTGTATTAGGGGTTGTTGCAAACTTAATATCTATGACTTTCCTCAATGTACCTGTTTTTATATCTGTGACTGCACTTGTATATCTTTTTCCATCTTGATGACATGTTTGACAGTTTGGTTGATCTAGCCAACCTTTTCTCTTTTTGTTACCTACCGCAGACATAGTCCCATGACAGCTTTGACATTGCATAGTTGGTGTATTGTTAGTGTCCTTGGCTTTCCCCATCGCCCCTCTTAGACATTGCGTTTTTTGACCTGGGTGACAAGCATAACAAGTATTTCTATTTGTACTACTATTTAGCATTTTCCCATTACTTGGATCAATGACTTTACTATGTATTGAATGTATTGCCGAGGTGAGTGATGTTATGCCAGAGATACCTTTGGTACCAAGTGCATTACTTTTATGACAAGAAGCACAAAGTATAGGGGTACCTGCTTTAGCAGTCGCTTCTAATGAGTTTGTGTAGGTATATCCAGCTTCTTTAAGTGTAGATAAGTAGGTGTCAATTTCATGCTTTTGATCATGGAGTCTTAATATATTATATTTGTAATCTTTATTCTTATCTCTATTATTTACATACCCTTTAAAAGGTTGAGCAGAAGGATAATCTACCGTAGAACTATGACACTTTTTACAGTCCATTTCATCACTTACTGGTAATACGGTAATTGTTTCAGCTAATACTTTACCCTCTTTATCTTTTGCTGTTACTCTTACCATTGGATATTCATTTATAGTGCCATCATCATCTTTTGGAACAACAGGTATACCTTCAGCATCCCACCATTTATGTGTAGCTTGATAGTGTAATGGTGCAGGTGTTTTACTTGGTACTGGATTTCCTTTTAGTCCTATATTATCTGCAAGTTGGACATTAAAAAGTTTAGATGAATATTGCCAAAAATTAGTCTTATTCACACTTGAAGTATTGTACTTACCTTTTAAAGAAGCTACTGCTTCATAGGTAACATTTATATTATGTGTAACAAGTTCAGGTTTACTGTCAACTGTACTCTTTTTAATAACGTGTGTCAGTAAGTTATTGTAAGGAGGCAAGATAGAAAATACAGAGTAGTCGCTTCCATCCATACAGTGCATACCTAAATCATTCCATGCTAATATTTGATATTTTTCATTCTTATGAGGAAACAGAGGTATTATAGAGGCAGTATTATTGTTTTGTACATGGTTTTGTTTCTTTTGTAGCCCTCCACAGCCTACAATAAGTAATATACTACCCATTAAAATAACATTTGTTATTATTTTCATACTTTAATGCCTTATAATATTTTTTAGTATTATACTTGCATAAATCCCAAATCATGCTTAGAAAAATTACGTAATTCTGGAAGTATCGTATGTACATCTCCTTCTTTTGTTCCAAACCATTTTAGCAAAGTGGCGTAATATTGTGAAAATGATGTGGAGGGGATAATTCTTCCTCTACTAGAAATATCATCTTTTCCACCTAATGTTAAGTCTGGAAATTCACCATAAGCCCCACCATTAACGGCCCCACCAATGATAAATTGGCTACCTCCCCATCCATGGTCAGTACCTGTCTGATTGACTGAAGTTGTTCTGGCAAATTCAGATACCGTAGCTAGAGTAACATTATTTGATAGACCCATAGAATCCATAGCTTTTTGAAAGTCACCTACACCCATGCTTAAACCTCTTAAATTTCTAGAATGTAAGTCAAATGCATCAGTATGTGTGTCCCACCCGGTAAGTGTAATATAGATAACTTGTCTTTTTAATCCTTTTCTTTTCCCAATAGCTATCAGTTTAGCCGCAGCTTCGAAATAAGGAAGGTATGATGTAAATACATTTTTTTTCACGCCTAAATTTGCTAAAGTTGTTTTAGTAAAAAGTGCTTCGCCATAGGCATTGTTTATGCCTAAAAAAGGATTGTTTTCTTTTGAAACACTTTTCCAGTCTGAAATAGTTGTTTTTATCTCATTGAGTGCAGTATTTCTTTTTTGATTAAAGAGTTTTTTAAATAAATCTCGTCTTTCTATGGCTAATGAAGCATCAAGAGAGTCTCTTTGTGTTTGTGTATTGTATCCCTTTAGTTCAGATGGCCCAGTGTATGGGAAATCTATCGTACTTGGTTTCTGCCCAAAGAGCATTTTTTCTCGCCCGTAAGGTGATAAATTAGCAGTAAGTTTGTAGACACTAGAGCCATTAATACCTTGCCATTTATCTCCTAATCCTCCAAGCCAACCTGTTGCAAAAGTGGGTGCACCTGCTTGTCCTGAAGCTATATATTTCCCTGCATCATGGTGAGAAGCGTAAGAAGTAGGTATTTTTACAGCACCAGAATTGTACTGTTCTTTTGTTGCTTTTTGAGTAATACTCCCTACATTATAAACAATGGCACCTTTGCCTTGATTCATAAGATGCGAAACTTCTGGCATAAGTGCATTGGTGGCAATGTTATTGTCAAATGTGCCTTTAGTGTGTTTATAAAACCCTTTTAGATAAGCTTCTGATAAACTGTTATTACTATAGTATGGATTCTCTTCTCCTTTCCCCAAACTTAGTGGTTGATTTATCGAACCAAGTTCTTTAGTTAAATCTATATTTTTAACTTTTAATACATCAGAACGAATATTGGCATATTGTTTGTATCCTTTATCATTTGCTGGTATAAACATATTAAGAGAATCATTTCCTCCTTTTAAATTGACAACTATAAGTGCTTTATAATCATCAAAATCATCATCTGCTACAAGATTACTAGGTAAGGCATACGCTGCAACTGCACCACCCATTATTTTTAAAAAATCTCTTTTACTTTTATTTCTTTTCATTTATTATTCCTTATTGTACCATGTAGTCATCAGACATGATGAGTTGTTGTAAAATAGGTTGAATAACCTTTTTATGTAGCTGTTTTTTTAGGGTAAGTTCTTTATTGTCTTTATCTATATTAATATCTTTAGCATAGTTGTCAATATAAATTTGTTTTTGTTCATTGTTTAAATATTTACCATAAAGTCTCAAACTTAAAGAGTCTACAATCTTTTCTACAATTTTTTTATAGGTTTGTAGAGCATTTTTATCTGAATTTCTAGGTATATTATTAAAATCACCTTGCACTACTTTGAGCGCTTCAGTATATACCCATGCAGTATCAATAATAAAACTATCAAAGTGTTTTAAATCATAGTATTTATTTTTATCACTATATTTCATAAAGGTAGTACCCCCTTTATCATTTTTTTGTAAAATGCTATCTATTCTCTGACTAAATTTTATAATGTATGGTGTCGTCTGAATTTGTAATTCAGGTGTAACATAGTTAGACATTCTCATGATCTTATCATTGGGTACAAAAGTATCTTGATAAAAGTTAAATACGGTAGGTGAAAGTAGTGGTGCTTGTGCAAAAGATTTATATGAATTTCTGCTATTATAATACTGATAAAGAAATAATTTATTTTGGGTGTTATTAAAGTGTTTCTTTTCTCCAGAATCTCTATTAAAATAGTAGATACGGGGTAGTGGCTGTACATTAAATGCACGTAACATACCCATATATGCAAGATAAGGTTCTTTAATTTTAGTTCCATCGCCTTTTGTAATATTTTCCCATATCTCTTTATCTAGGAGTATGGCTTTTACCACCGCTTTTAAATCTCCTTTTACTCCATTTCCATTGTTATTAAATACCTTAGCAACTCTTTGAATATACTCTGCTTTTGGATTAGACTTAGTGAGGCGTAAGATTAATTTTTTAGAGATAAATGGTGCAATATTATCATGTTTCATTAAGACCTGCATCGCAGATTTTATATCTTCTTCACATGATTGTCCAGAAGGAAGTGTTGTGCCTAAAATAACCTTTTCTTCCATATCATGATATGCTTCTTCACATACCATAGGATGAATAGGGTCTGATCTAAGTATATTGTCTCCAAATCTTTTAGAATTAGGGTAGGTTAATCCTGTAAATACTCTAGACATATTACTGATATCTTTTTGCGTATACGTTTCAAAGAATTGAGTACCATTAGCTTTTTGCATACCATCCATATTGAGTTTATATAATCCAAGAGAAAACAGTTGCATGAGTTCTCTACCGTAGTTTTCATCAGGTTGGATTACTTTACCTTTTGTGGTATACGTTTTTCTGTTACCATTATAGGTTAAAAATGTAGCCATCGCTGGGGTAAGAGATACATCATAAAGCACATCTCCATAATTACCAAATGCATGTTCTAATAAAAAATCATAGTAATATGCCAAGGCATGAAAAGAATAACGAAAAAAAGAATCTACTGAATCTGAAGCAATAACAGTTTGACTTAAAGCATAGGCTACACGTTGTCTGAGCTGAGACTTGTCTCTAAGCATATTATTAAAAAGCGAGGAGGATACAAATGATTCCCATTCATAGTAATTGTGATTGTATACAGTCTTTCCATTAATAATCTCATCAATACTATTACCGTGAAGGTATATGGGACTAAATTCCTTTGCCCATTCTAAAGTACCTCGAAGAATACTTTGTGTTTTAGGGATGTACGGCATAGATAATTGTTCTTCAACCCATGCTTCTATACCTTTTGTACGTAACTCTTTTGCTAAATCTGGTGTAGCTCCAAAAGTTGTCATATTTAAAAACTTATAAGCCATCTCTTCTGTGAGTGCTTCGCCTTTTGGGATATAGGATTTTTTTTCTACATTTCTATAGTTAAAAGAACTTCCATTTTCTATATCAATACCTAAACGTGAAGATTTTGATTCTGGATTATCAGTGTTCTTAGCTATTCCACCACAGCCAATAAGTATAAATACTACAGAGGTACTTAAAAATAATTTCTTTATCATATAAAATCCTTTTCTATCCAGTTTAACAGAGACTGGTGTGTCCCTCCATCTCCATTTATTTCAAAGTCTCTTTCTTTTTTACAATGTCTAGCTGGGATAGCACTATAACATGCCCCATCTTTTTCACCTAGTTCTTTAAGTGCTTTGTCAAATACCCAGTAGTGTAAAATACTGCCATCTCGTAAAAATTCCATGACATATCGGAAATCTATAGCTTTGTCTGCTATTTTGATATATCTATCTAAATCTTCTATATCTCCTGATTCAGTAATGACACCTATGGTAAAAGCATCTTTTAGAGTGTTTGTTCCTATTGGAGCAACCTTATCCCAAAGTTCTTGAAGTTTTTTGATAGGATATTTTCCTGGATCCATATTTTTGAGTTCTTCTTTACTATATGTCCCATCATAATCACTTAAATCTAATATATCAATATCATATTTTTTGATGAGGGATTCTACCGCTTCTTCATGTAATCGTTCTGCATGGTGAATTACTTTTAGAATTCTGTCTGCTAAGATTTTCTCATTATTGTTTAGTGTTGGGTATAAAGAAGTATAAAAAGCTCCGTAGGCATCTCCTGCTAATCTCTCTTCATTCCACATGAATGCCAAGGCATATTTTTGTTCATCCGTTAATGGGTATTTGGGTAGTTGGTCTATGACAATCTTTGGATTTGTACTACCATGCTTATAATAGTTTACATCTTTTTTATTAGCTAACGGAAGATTTAACGTTTGTGCAAGTTCTTTTTCTAATTCTATAGAATTAGTTTCAGTAGATTCATACTTTTCTATACGTAATAGCGTAGTATCCGTTAGTCTATGAAGAGCATCTATTTTTATGTTTGCAGGACTATTGATATTATTGTTACTGCAGTACTTTAATACCTCGTCAGAGATAGCTGCAATTTTTTTATTATTTCTAGGTATTTCTGTGTCTATTTCTTTATCCGTGAGATTAAAGTTTTCTTTTATCCAAGCTCTTTTGTCCTTTTGGCTTGCGAGCGTTGTTACTATGGTGACTATACGTGAAGAGGAAGCTTCTAGCACTAAAGTGTTTTTGATGTCACCTTCTGTAATATGTCCTGATTGTGTAACATTCACAACTCCAGAAAATACATAGATGGGATAATGTGGTTCTTTTTTGAACATATAGATACCGCCATCTCGTTCAATCGCTGTTTTTCCTTTTTTGTCTATAACAATACAATTTGTCATAATGGTACTACGTTCGACCAGTATTTCATATCGTGAAACATTTCGTTTAGTTTCAGGGCTACTTACTTTCATTTCTCTTTGATTTATGTTATTGGTACTCTTGCATCCAGTAAATAAATATGCACTGAGTCCAAAAGAAAGTTTCATCATTTCTCTTCTTGTACGGTATGTATAATGTTTCGCCAATGGTGGTCCTTCTTAAATATAGAAGGTAGTTTAAGGGAAATATGTCAAAAGATGTCAAAAGATATTTTATAAAGAAACAACTTTATTTCTTCTCATACAAAGAAAACTTTCCAATTTCTTCTAAAAAAGTAGTGGCATAAGAGCCTTTAGGTAAGTAAAAGTCAATGGTTAACTTTTTATTCTCTAGATTGTAGTCTGTTTCTACTTCTTTAGGCCATATCCATGCGAAGCGTCTGTCACCTCTAAGGGCATGAAGCTCTGTATCATCATAAGGTTCTTCAAGGTAGTAAGCATCTGATTTAGCACGTGATACTCTGTCTCCACAAAGCAGACCTGTGGGACTTACTTTTTGTTGAGCAAAGGCTTGTGCAGACTGGTGCATATCTTTGACATAGATTTCTTTTCCATAAGGATAATGCATCATCGCATCCCCAATAAAGAGTTTGAAAAATTGTGCTTGTTTCGCTAGTAACTTAACAAGTTCTGCAGGATACTGTAGTTTTGTAGTAGCATCTTCTATACTCTTCTCACGGATAACAGTAGAGAGTTTCACCCGTTCTCCTAGCCATTTGTTATAAAGGTAACTTTGGTAGGCAGCCACTAAGAGTTTTTCTTTGCTTCCTTTAAGTTTTTTTCCTGAGTGTGCTATCTCTTTACCTTGGAGGTAGGAGCGGCTGTCTTCTCCAAATCGTTGGTAGCCATAGTAGTTGGGTATCCCATCTTTTTGCATTTTTTTGGCTATGGTGTTAAAAAACTTTGCATCTTTTTCGTTAATCTGATGTAAAACAATAGAAAAGGTATTTCCTTTTAGGTGTCCTACTTTAATGGGTGTTTTATGGTAGCTACGTTCGAGTATCTCTATTTTTTCTGTGCTAAGATTTTTATTGAGCTCTTTTTCAGCTTGCTTGGGGATAGAGATGTATTGTATGGTAGTGGCATTTTTATCTTTAAGTCCTGCATAACCTATATCACGTTCTTGTAACCCTGTGGCTTTGGCTAGAACAGTAATGAGCTTCCATGTACTCATATCTGTTTTTTTTATTTTAAGTATAAGGTTATTTCCTGTATTAGTGAAACGATACAGAGGTATTTCTTCTACAAAAAAGCGTTCTATTGTTTGTTTAAAGTCAAAAGAGAGTGGGGTATGGGTATAGGCATAAGTTTTAATGTGATTCATAAAGCGAATTATAGCAGAGTTTTGTATAGGCAAAAAGCCTATAGCGTGGTATTATTTAATCAAGAAAGAAATTTTTGCATTGATTCTGTATTTGACTATTTTATCTCCGTCTACTTTGGCAGACATATTGGTGATGTTAATTGACTTGATATTGTCGATACTGTTACTTGCAGACTTTACTGCACTTGCAGCTGCATCTTCCCAAGACTTAGTTGATTGCGCTAGTACTTCGATTACTTTTACTACTTTTGACATAGATATCCTTTTTTATATTGGTGTTTATATCATAGTTTAAAATAATAAATAAAGAATTAACCACATTTCCCTGGTGCACATTTCATACCGTTAAATTTACCAGTAAGTGTAGCGTTTTCATCTATCCCTTCCGTGTGCATTTTATCCATCATTGCTTTCATCTCATTAGGATGAGCGATAAAGTTATATCCTTTATATAGGGTAAAGAGTCCATAGACGATAACAAGCAGAGATGCGAGTTTCATCATTGTACCACGTAGGTTGCCTTTTTGTAAAAACTTTGTGATGAAACCTAGAAAAAACAGTGCAGGGATGGTGGCTAAACCAAAGGTTGCCATAACCATTGCACCACCTAATGGGGTAGCGGTACTTGCCGCAAAAATGGCAAAAGAGTAGACCAGACCACAGGGGATGATACCATTGAGCATACCAAGTAAATAAAAGCTAGTGTAGCTTTTGCTTGAAATGAGTTTTTTAAAAGAGTTTTGATACCAAGTATATTTGGAGACTGACCATTCAGCAGAATTAAGAAACTTGATATTCCCTAGTAGACTCAGTCCTGCAAGTACCATTAATAGTCCTGTAAGTAGGAAGAGTACACCCTTAGTAGTAGGTGTAAAAGCTATAACTTGACCAATGGCTCCAAATATGGCTCCTAAGATAGCATAGGTAGTGACACGTCCAAAGTTATAAGCTAAATGAGAAGCAGTTTGGGTTAGATAAGAAGATTTTTGGTCTATTTTACTAGAGGTATAAGCAACAACAATGCCTCCACACATGCCAATACAGTGTCCAACCGAGCCTAAAAACGCCGTAGTAAGTATGATTATTAAGTCAATATTTCCCATAAATTAGTACCTCATCATATAAATTTACAAAACTATAGTATACTTTTGTTAAAATAGTGTTAAGAACAATAAAGGATACTGTAGTGTTTAAAGGCTTGAAACGTACTGTAAAAAAAATGTTTAGAGAGTTTTTGGTCTATCATAATAGTTCTTTAGAGTATCGAGCTAAAATCTTGACACTTATGGTTTCTTCTAATGGTGAGATATGTGAGTGTGAAAAGCAAAAATTAAAAGAGATAGCACACCGTATTTATGGTGAGGATCAAGAGAGAGCTGAACTGCTTATCGATACTATCAATGAATACCATACTAAAATTATTACGAACAATGGATTAAACTTTGAACATCTGATACAAATAGTAATAAAAGAGACAAAGGAAGTAAAACGCTTTGCACAAAAAATAGATATGGATTTACTTAAAACACTCCATGCCTGTATTGATGAAGAAGATGAAGAAGAAGTGTTGTTCCAAGAGCGTCTTTTAGAGTTTCTGCAAAACCTAAAAGAAGAATATGGAGTAAAAAGAAATGGAGTGGTATAGATATATCATTTCTGGAAATGTCCAAAGCGTATCTTATAGAAAATCAGTTTCTCAGGCTTTTATGAAAAAGCAGTTTAAAGGCTATATACAAAACCTTCCTGATGGTACTGTCGAAGTAGTAGCAGAAGTTTTTGATGACGAATTTGATACCTTTATGGATATCCTTAAAGAAGGTTCATTGTTAAGTTCAGTAGATGATATAGAGTACGAAATAATAAATGATGCTCAGTTTAATACGGATGGTTTTGAAATTAGATATTAATCCTTCGGCAAGCTCAGGAATCGCTGGCTGAGCTTGTCGAAGTCATAATGCAAGTTGATTTTAAAACTAAAAGGAATACTTATGAGTTCAGGTTGGGGTTGTCAGTTTATGGGCACAAAAGACGATGATAAAGAGTGGTGTCTAAAACTCCACCATCACTGTGAACCTGGATGTAAAGGCTGTATCATAGCAGGACAAGTAGAGTTTAGCGAACCTAATATATCTGAAGAACAAAAGAGAAAAGTAAAGAAGAGGTCTGATAATCCTTTGGAGAGATAGCCTTACGCCATCTCCTTCCCAAATTTTGCCTTCAATTTCGCTAATTTTGGTGGTATAACAGCCATACAATACCCTTGTGCTTGGTTTTGTCTGTAGTAATCTTGATGGTAGGATTCTGCTTTGTAGTAGCAGTCTAGAGGTTCTATCGTGGTGACTATTGAGTCACTATAATCTTTTTGTGCTGCTTCTAGTGCCGCTTGTGCTGTTTCTTTTGTCTCTTCATCTGTATAGAGAATGGTAGAGCGGTACTGTGTACCTTTATCTGCACCTTGTTGGTTGAGTGTAGTAGGGTTGTGTACTACAAAGAAGATGTCTAAAAGTGTATCTGAAGTGATGATGGTATCTTCATAAGAGATTTTAATCACCTCTGCATGTCCTGATTCACCTGTACAGATGTCTCTGTAGGTTGGATTGTCTGTTTGCCCGTTGGCATAGCCACTCTCTACGTCATTTACACCTTTAAGTGTTTCAAAGACTGCTTCTGTACACCAGAAACATCCACCACCTACGATTAGTTCTTTCATTGCCATATGTATTCCTTGTTAAATAGTTATTTACTTTATTTGCTATAATACCTAAGAAAATAAAAAACAATCTAAATATGGGGGTTTTATTATGAATGTGAATGTTGTTTGTCCACATTGTCTCAAAGTAAATCGTATTCCTAAAAAAGAATCGTATACAAAAGCGAATTGTGGTGAGTGTAAAAAGTCTTTACTTGATTCAAAACCAGTGAGTGTTGATGCTGATAAATTAGGTATATTTTTAGAAAATTCTGACATACCTGTAGTCGTAGACTTTTGGGCACCATGGTGTGGCCCTTGTTTACAAATGGCACCTGCATTTGAAGAAGCAGCACTTTCTATGCCTTTACAAGCACAGTTTATTAAAGTAAATACAGAAGAGCAGCAATCACTAGGTGGACAGTATGGCATACAGAGCATACCTACACTCATCGTGTTTAAAAATGCTAAAGAAGTTGAGAGACTTAGTGGAGCATTGAGTGTTTCACGTTTACAAAGTTGGATAAGGCAGTATATTTAATGGGAAAAATTTTATTATTAGAAGATGATGCAAATTTAAATGAAACAGTAACAGAGTTTTTAGAAGAACTAGGGCATGATATTGTTTCTGTTTATGATGGTCATGAAGCACAAGAGAAACTTTATGAGAGTAAATATGACTTACTTTTGCTTGATGTTAATACCCCTGGTATTAATGGGTTTGAGTTGTTAAAAGAAGTGAGGAAAGAGGGGGTCGTTGCCCCAGCTATTTTTATCACTTCGTTAGATTCTGTTGAGGACTTAGAAAAAGGATTTGACAGTGGATGTGATGACTATATTCGTAAACCTTTTGTACTAAAAGAGCTAAAAATACGTATAGAAACACTTTTAAAACGTGGATTCTTTCATGAATCTAAAGAGATGATACAAATCTCAGATACCATTGCGTATGATATAGAAAACAATGAACTTGTCATCAATGATAATATTGTATCTTTGGGAAATAAAGAGGCAAAATTACTTAAACTATTTATGAAAAACTCAGGCTCTGTAATAGCACACGAACGTATCTATGAACACCTATGGGATTATGATGAAGAACCAAGTGATACTGCACTTCGTACATATATTAAAAATTTACGTAAAATTATAGGCAAGGACAAAATTGTTAGTATCAAAAAGCAAGGTTACAAATTCACTTCTTAAAAGTGAAAAGAAATCATTACTTAGGTTTTTTGCACTATATATTACTATGATAGTGTTACTTATATCTATCATTTCTATGTATTTCTATCAAACACAAGAAAAACTCATGCTTTCAAATCAAAGAGCAACACTTTTTAAATATGCCTATGTCCATGCAAAACGTCTTAAAGTTTTACATCATTTTTTTGATGAACGCAGAAAGTATCCTCGTGATCCTCGTTTTACTTCGGCTATTTATGATATAGCCTATAAAGAGCTTTTTTCATTATTAGACGATAAACATGTACATTTTGATAAAGAGATATATATTACAGGTAAACATATACATTTTGTAAAGAGTCTGGATGATTTTTATTTAGGCACAAAGTATATTATTATTGAAGTTGAAGATGATGGCATATGGAAAGAAACCATATGGAAAAATATTCTTGGCTATGGATTGATATCTTTCTTTATTTTTATTTTATTTGGATTGTATCTAGCAAAGTTATTTCTGAAACCTATGCGTGATTCTATTGTATTGCTTGATAGGTTCATCAAAGATACGACACATGAACTCAATACGCCATTGTCAAGTATTTTGGCAAATATTGAAATGATGGATACAGAAGTGATGGTAGATAAAAACAAAAAAAAGTTAAACCGTATTAGTATTGCTGCAAAAACTGTTTCTACTTTGTATAAAGATTTAACATTTTTAACACTTGAACAAGAAAAAATGAATAACAATGAAAATATAGATATCAAGGTATTACTGCATAACAGGGTTGAGTATTTTTATATTTTAGCACAGTCTAAACAAATAGCATTTCAATTAGACTTGCAAGAAGCGATGATTTTGATGGATAAAGAAAAACTTACACGGGTGATTGATAATTTATTGTCTAATGCGATTAAGTATAATAAGCGTGGCGGTGATTTAGGGATTATATTGAAACAAGGAAAACTTATAATATGGGACACGGGTATAGGTATTGTTGAAAAAGAGATACCTTATATTTTTGATAGATATATCCGTTTTAATCAAAGTGAAGGTGGATTTGGCGTGGGATTGAGTATTGTCAAAAAAATATTGGATGAATACCATATTAAAATAGAAGTCCTTTCTAAACAAAACCAAGGAACAAAGATGGTGTTGACATGGTAAAAAAATTATTCCTTGTACTGTTATTATCAGGTACCGTATTGGCAGAAAATAGCTATGAACGTAATTGTGTGCATTGTCATAACACATTATCTGCTAGTTTGCAGGAGATGTTTAAACGGTATTTATTGGTATATAGTAGCGAACCCAATGTCAAAGCAGGTATAAAGCATTATTTGAAATATCCTTCTAAAGATATTGCAAGGATGTCTGATTTGTTTATAGAAGTGTATGGTATTAAAAATAAAAGTACTTTAAATGATAAAGAATTAGATGAAGCTGTAGATATTTATTGGGATGAAATGAAAGTATTTGGGAAATTAAAATAAAGATTTACTTCATTTTGTATAGTTTCACAATAGTTTCACAATTCATTGTTATCATCAGTCTGTAAATCAATTATAAGGATGAAATATGAACACAATGACTAAAATAGCAGTTTCTGCTTTACTTGGAATGGCTGTATTATCAACTGCTGCAACTGCAGATGTTAATAAAGGTAAAAAAGTGTATATGAAAAAGCTTAAAGCTGCATGTGGATATAACGGAGCTAAATTTGCACGTGCCCATACGCAAGATGAGTGGGAGTCGATTAAAGAAGCTGGTAAAATGGGTTCTGCCGTGAAAGAAATATGTCCAAAATCAAAATTGAAACCTAAATATGAAAATGATATTTACGATTTTTCATATGAATATGCAAAAGATTCAGGAAATGTCCCTTCTTGTTAATCACTTTAATATAATCTTAAGTTAAATATTATATTATTTTTTGTTATAGAATTGAAATTAGAGGTATTGACAGTCAATGAAAAAAACTGTCAATAATATAAATTATTAAATAAAGGAATTAAAATGAAAAAATTAGCAATTACAATGTTACTCGCAGGATCTACACTACTTATGGCTGACGGTGCAGCTTCTTTCGCTAAATGTGTTGGTTGTCATGGTGCAAATGGAGAAAAAGCGGCTCTAGGTAAATCTGCAATCATCAAAGGTCAAGATGCTGCAAAAACTGTTGAGCAACTTAATGGTTATAAAGCTGGTACACTTAACCAACATGGTATGGGTGCACTTATGAAAGGTCAAGTAGCTTCTATGGATGATGCTACAATCAAAGAAGTTGCAGATTACATCGCAGCAATGAAATAAAACTTAAGTTTCAAAAGCCTTTTGGCTTTTGAACCCCATATTACATACCACTCCCACATTTCCCAGCTTCACACTTCATATTTTTATTTGTAGTCGTACTACTTTTTACCTCTTCATATACATATGTAGTAAAAGAAAATAAACCCAAAATAAATATAGCCAATACACTATATTGCAGTTTAGTAATCTTTTGTATGGGTTGCTTAGCTTTTATTTCACATACATTACCCGGACAGTATTTAGGTTTAGATGCTTGTGTCTTATGGTAAACAATACACCCTAAACAAATGCCAAAGGCTGTCTCCGAAAAAAGTAAAGCAATACATAGAATACATATAATAATTTTAATGGGGGTCATTATCTCCAAAACAACGATGATAAAAAACATACTAATAGATAGTATTAATCCAATAGACCATGCAAATTTTTTTTGTTTAGCCCCGACATATTCAGGATCTTGATTCTGTACAAATATTCTACCTAGTATAAGACTTGGTGCATATTTGGGATTAATAAAAATCCTAATCATAAAATCAATCATAAATAGTGTTACAAATATTTTAGTAAAGTAAAAATCATGTGTGAGATATGCATTTAAAAATGAGAAGATAGCGGGTAAGAGTAATATACCTGCACCTGCTCTAGCTTCTCTTTCATTCAGTACGGGTATATCATAACCCTTGACTTTTTCCCCAAAGTATCTATATTTATTCATTAGCTATTTCTCCATATATTTAGTTAGCGGTATTATATATAAATTCTGTGTACAGAGTGTGCAAATAGTAAATAAATCCATAGATTTATTTACTATACAATCTTTTTAGGTTAAACTATACTTATATTTTATTATAAAATTTAAAATGTAATTTTTATTTTAGAACTTGAAAATTATCAACTTAAAGCTATGCAAACACTTAATTACTCAATATAGGAACAAAAATGAATAACTCGACAGACTTTGACTACTTTAATACACTCCTTGTTCACAGTGTAGGTGCAAGTACAGGTCCCATTGCCCCTAGCATTGCCCCTTCAGCTGCCTTTGGCTATGAAAATGCAGAAGAAGCAGAAGGTATATTTTCTGCAACAGTGAATAAGCCACTCTACGCAAGAGTAGGAAACCCAACCAATGGAAAACTAGAAGG
>Ga0256844_10000293_pt1 | contig 19446 bp, 13 predicted proteins | sample MusselsmetaG_FD_189100 | JGI IMG/M metagenome (GOLD analysis project Ga0256844, IMG submission 189100) | Mussel associated microbial communities from hydrothermal vent at the East Pacific Rise, Pacific Ocean - Mussels | ecosystem: Host-associated > Mollusca > Shell > Unclassified ... | reverse complement strand
TTAAATAATTTATAATACGGGTGTAGCTCAGTTGGTAGAGCTCTGGTCTCCAAAACCAGGAGTCGTGGGTTCGAGTCCTACCACCCGTGCAATAGAAATAATACTATGGCAAAAGTAGGTAATTACATCAAAGAAAGTTACGAAGAGCTGGTACACAAAGTTTCTTGGCCCACATGGGCTGAGCTACAAAACAGCGCAATCGTTGTATCCATTGCTTCCCTTATTATAGCACTTGTTGTGTTTATGATGGATATAATGTTTAAAAATGCGTTGGAAGTGTTTTACCAGATGTTCTAATTTTATATAAATACAATTTTTCAATTTAACCCACATTTTAAGGTTAATAATCAATGAGTGGACAAGAAAGAAAATGGTATGTGGTTCGAGCCATTAGTGGCAAGGAAGCTAAAGTGAAGGAATATATCGAAAGTGAAATCCGTCGTCTTGGCTATGAGAAATACATTTCTAAAGTTTTGATTCCAATGGAGAAGGTTTACCAACTCCGAAAAGGAAAAAAGATTAGTAAGGAACGTAATTTTTTCCCTGGCTATGTACTAATTGAAGCTGTAATGGTAGGTGAGGTTCCACACATGCTTAAGGAAGTACCAAATGTAATTGGATTTCTTGGTGGCGAGCGAGGAGGAGCACCTCTTCCATTAAGACCCGCTGAGGTAAATCGAATTCTCGGTAAAGTTGATGAACTAGCAGAGCAAGGGGAGACTGTAAATATCCCTTATATTGTTGGTGAAACAGTTACCGTAGTTGATGGTCCTTTTAATAGTTTCTCTGGAATAATCGAAGAGATTAATGAAGAGAAACGTAAATTAAAAGTGATGGTTAAGATATTTGGTAGAAAAACACCATTAGAATTGGGGTTCATGCAAGTTGAAAAAGAGTAACATTTACTTTTAAGTTGCAAAAAGTAAATAACATTTAATCAAAATCTTTAACATTTAAGAAAATGGCAAAAGAAGTAAGCGGATTAATTAAATTGCAGATTAAAGGGGGTGCCGCAAATCCATCGCCACCAGTAGGACCTGCATTAGGTGCTAAGGGTGTCAACATCATGGAGTTTTGTAAGCAGTTCAATGCTCGTACTCAGGAACAAGCCGGTAAGGTTTTACCTGTGATCATTACTGTTTTCAAAGATAAATCATTTGAATTTATCATCAAAACTCCACCTGTTGCCGTTCAGCTATTAGAGGCTGCTAAGTTAAAAAAAGGTTCACCAGAACCTAACCGTGTTAAGGTGAAAACAATTACTTGGGATCAAGTACGTGTTATCGCCGAAGCAAAAATGGTTGACTTAAACGCGTTTAAAGTTGAATCAGCAATGCGAATGGTGGCTGGAACAGCCCGAAGTATGGGAATCGTTGTAAAAGGTGATTTTCCATCTGCATAAATTAACAATTAAATTATTAAAATGGCTAAATTAAGTAAGAAACGTAAAGACGTTTTAGCAAAACTCGACAAGGACAAAGCCTACTCGATTACTGAAGCTGTGGCAATAGTAAAACAAATTACTACTACCAAGTTTGATGCATCAGTAGATCTAGACATACGTCTAGGTGTAGACCCTCGTAAAGCCAACCAATTGGTGCGTGGTTCAATCACGTTACCTCATGGTACTGGAAAAACGAAAAAGGTTTTAGTGCTTTGTACTCCTGATAAAGAGGAAGAAGCTAAAGCAGCAGGAGCTGATTATGTTGGTTTGGATGAGTATATCCAAAAGATAAAAGGCGGTTGGACTGATATCGATGTCGTTATTACAATGCCTAGTGTGATGCCTAAAGTAGGTGCCCTTGGACGAATTCTTGGACCTCGCGGTCTAATGCCGAATCCTAAAACGGGAACTGTTACTATGGACATTGCTCGTGCAGTAAACGAGGTTAAAGCTGGAAAAATCGACTTTAAAGTCGATAAATTTGGTATTATCCATGCTGCAGTTGGTAAAGCTTCATTCAGTGAAGAGCAACTTGTTGAAAATGTAAGTGAGCTTATTAACACTGTAATAAAAATGAAACCAGCAGCAGCAAAAGGAACTTATATGAGAAGTACTTTTATTTCTAGTACTATGAGTATGGGAGTTCGAATTGATGTCAAATCACTTTAATCACAAATTTTCTAACCTTTTAGCATATTCACTATGAAAAAAGCTGATAAAACACAACTAATAGACACGCTAGTTGAACAATTAAAGGAGAGTGAAATCTTCTATGTGACCGATATCTCAGGTTTGGACGCCGTTCAAACAAGTGAATTACGTCGCTTTTGTTTCAATAAAGGTGTAAAACTTGCAGTTGTAAAGAATACATTGCTTCGTAAAGCAATGGAAAAGGTTGAGAAAGACTTTGATGATCTGTATGATGTATTAAAAGGAAATACAGCCCTAATGTTCACCGATACTGGTAATGTACCAGCTCGTTTAATTAAAGATTTTACTAAGAAGCACAAATCTGAAAAGCCTGAGCTCAAAGGAGCTTATGTTGAAGAGATGTGTTATGTTGGTGCAGAGAATTTAGAATTCCTCTCTAACATTAAATCTAAGAATGAGCTTATCGGAGAAATCGTTGGATTGTTACAATCACCTGCTAAAAATGTAATTTCTGCACTTCAGTCTTCTGGAGGCGGTACAATAGCAGGTCTTGTTAAAACATTATCTGAAAGATCAGAATAGTTTTTTTGAATTAGAATAAAATAAGTAAACAATTTTAAACCGTCCCTTTGGGACATAAAATAGAATAAAGATGGCAGATTTAAAAGCTTTCGCAGAACAGTTAGTTAACTTGACAGTAAAAGAAGTTAATGAATTAGCTGAGATTTTAAAAGATGAGTATGGTATCGAGCCAGCAGCAGCAGCTGTTGCAGTAGCAGGACCAGCAGCAGGCGGAGACGCAGAAGCAGAGGAAGAGCAAACTGAATTCGATGTAATCTTAAAAGCAGCAGGATCATCAAAATTAGCAGTAGTTAAATTGGTAAAAGAATTAACTAGCCTAGGTCTTAAAGAGGCTAAAGGTCTTGTTGATAGTGCACCCGCAGCTATCAAAGAAGCAGTTAGTAAAGATGAAGCTGAAGCGCTTAAAACTCAACTTGAAGAAGCAGGAGCAGAGGTTGAAGTTAAGTAAGAAGATTAATTATATACAATTAATTGCATAGACCTTCCCCCGCATATGCGGGGGCAAGGTCTTTGGCTGTATAAATACCTGTATAATTCAATCGTATTTTTTTCACTTACCAAAACTTTCATACATTGACATCAATTAACAATAATAAGAGAATTAATTTTGCGTCCGCACCGGTGCATATTGAGTATCCAGATTTTCTTGATATTCAGTTGAAATCTTTTAGAGATTTCTTTCAATTGGCGACTACACCAGAAAATCGTTCAAACGAAGGTTTGTATAAGGTTTTCGATGAGAATTTCCCAATTACCGATACGCGAAATAATTTTGTCTTGGAGTTTTTAGACTACTTTGTTGATCCTCCAAGATACTCGATCGAAGAATGCTTAGAACGTGGTTTAACCTACAGTGTTCCACTTAAAGCGAAACTAAAATTATATTGTACTGATCCCGAACATGAGGACTTTGAGACCAAAATTCAGGATGTGTATTTGGGAATGATTCCCTATATGACCCCAAAAGGTACTTTTTGTGTAAATGGAGCCGAGCGTGTTGTTGTTTCTCAACTTCACCGTTCTCCTGGTGTGTTCTTCGGAACTAGCCGTCACGCAAACGGTACACAGTTATATAGTGCTCGTATTATTCCTTTTAAAGGTTCGTGGATAGAGTTTGCTACTGACATTAATAATGTGATGTATGCATATATCGATCGAAAAAAGAAATTACCTGTAACTACATTGCTTCGTGCAATCGGTTTCCAAAGCGATAAAGATATTCTTGAAATATTTGACCTTGCTGATGAAATAAAAGTTAGTAAAGCAGGATTAAAGAGAGTTTTAGGTCGACGACTTGCAGCGAAAGTTCTTCGCTCATGGGTTGAAGATTTCGTAGATGAAGATACTGGTGAAGTAGTATCTATTGAACGTACAGAAGTAATTGTTGATCGTGAGGTAGTTCTTGAAGCTTCTCATATCGATGATATTATGGAATCAGGAACCAAAACCATTATCCTTCATAAAGAGGAGAGTGAGGCAAATGATTTCTCTATTATCTTTAATACGCTGCAAAAAGACCCTTCAAACTCTGAAAAAGAGGCTGTGGAGTATATCTATCGTCAGCTACGTAATGCTGAACCGCCAGATGAAGAAACTGCAAGAAGTATTATTAACAACCTTTTCTTCTCTGACCGTCGTTATGACTTAGGAGATGTTGGTCGTTATAAGATTAATAAAAAATTGTCTTTGGATGTAGATCCACAGACACGTGTATTAACTAATGTTGATATCATTGAAATCATTAAGCATTTAATCCGATTGATTAATGCTAAAACTGAAGTTGATGATATTGACCACTTGAGTAATCGTCGTGTACGTACTGTTGGAGAGCAATTGCACAACCAATTTGGTGTTGGATTAGCTCGTATGGCTCGTACTATTCGTGAACGTATGAACGTTCGTGACAATGAGGTGTTTACTCCACATGAATTAATTAATGCGAAGACCTTGTCTTCAGTAATTAATTCGTTCTTTGGAACAAATCAGCTTTCACAATTCATGGATCAAACTAACCCATTGTCTGAAATTACGCATAAACGTCGTATTTCAGCTCTTGGACCAGGTGGACTTTCCCGTGAGCGTGCAGGTTTTGAGGTTCGAGATGTTCACTATACGCACTATGGTCGTTTGTGTACAATTGAAACTCCTGAGGGACCAAATATTGGATTGATTTCTTCACTAGCTGTTTTTGCTCAGGTAAACCATCTTGGTTTCCTCGAGACTCCTTATATGAAGGTGGAAGATGGTAAAGTTCAATTAGAAGATGGGCTTATTTATTTAAGTGCAGAAGAAGAGGAAGATAAACTAATTACGCATTCCAAAATTAAGTTTGATGAAACAGGCGAACTTGTACCGGATCGTATTAAGGTGCGTCAGATTGCTGATTATCCAATTATAGATAAAAAACAAGTAGATTTGATGGATGTTGCATCCAATCAAATTGCATCAATTGCCGCATCATTGATTCCTTTCTTGGAGCATGATGATGCCAACCGTGCTTTGATGGGCTCGAATATGATGCGTCAGGCTGTGCCTTTGATGCAACCAGAAGCTCCTATCGTAGGTACAGGATTGGAAGCGCCAGCTGCAGTTGATTCTCGAACTAATGTTCGTGCTGAGGCTGATGGTTATGTTGAGTTTGCTGATGCAACTCGTATCGTAATGCGTTACAATCGTACTGATACTGAGCGTTTAATCTCTTTTGATGATGAAACTACTGAGTACAGACTTACGAAGTTTAAGAAAACCAATCAAAATACTTCTGTTAATATCAAACCTTTAGTTCGTTCGGGACAGAAAGTTGTGAAAGGACAAATCCTTACTGAAGGATATGGAACAAAAGGTGGTGAGCTTGCTTTAGGACGTAACTTGAAAGTGGCATTTATGCCTTGGAAAGGTTACAACTTTGAGGATGCGATTGTAATTTCTGAGCGTGTTGTACGTGATGATATATTTACATCTGTTCATATTGATGAATATACACTTGAAGTTCGTGATACCAAACGTGGTGTTGAAGAATTGACTAGTGATATTCCAAATATTAGTGCTGAAGCTACTAAGGATTTGGATGAGAATGGTCTTATTCGTATCGGTGCTGAGGTTAAAGAAGGTGATATTCTGATTGGAAAAATTACTCCTAAAGGAGAAACGGATCCTACACCTGAAGAGAAATTACTTCGTGCTATCTTTGGTGATAAAGCGGGTGATGTTAAAGATGCTTCTTTGAAAGCTTCACCGTCATTACGTGGTGTTGTTGTTGATAAAAAATTATTTGCTCGTGCAATTAAGGATCGTCGTTCGAAGTCGAAGGAGACGGAAGAGGTTGCAGTATTGAAACAAGAGTTTGATATTAATTATGCGAAACTGAAGTCTCAATTAATTGATAAACTTTTAGTGCTAGTAAATGGTAAAACATCGCAGGGAGTAACTAATAATTATAAAGAATTAATTATACCTAAGAAGGTTAAATTTAACCAAAAGGTATTAAATGCTGTTGAAGACTATATCAATATTAGTCCAAGTAAATGGACAACGGATAAAGAGAAAAATGAACTGATTCGTCAGTTGATTTACAATTTCAATAGCAAGTATAAAGACATCCTAGGTGTTTATAAACGTAAAGAGTATGCTTTAACTGTTGGAGATGAATTACCAGTAGGAATTATTAAGCTAGCAAAGGTTTATATCGCTAAAAAGCGTAAGCTTAAAGTAGGAGATAAAATGGCGGGTCGTCACGGTAATAAAGGTATTGTTGCTAAGATTGTTCGTCAAGAGGATATGCCATACTTGGATGATGGAACTCCAGTTGATATTGTATTGAATCCACTAGGTGTACCTTCGCGTATGAACTTAGGTCAGATTTATGAAACGGTATTAGCATGGGCTGGAAATGAATTGGGATTGAAGTTTGCTTCTCCAATTTTTGATGGTGCATCATTAGAGCAAATCAACGGGTATATGGATCAAGCAGGTTTACCACATAATGGTAAAATTCGTTTGATTGATGGTGAAACCGGACGTAGATTTGATCAGCCTGCAACGGTTGGTATCATTTATATGATCAAACTTCACCACTTAATTGATGATAAGATGCACGCTCGTTCTATCGGACCTTATTCGCTTATTACACAGCAACCATTGGGTGGTAAAGCCCAATTTGGAGGCCAGCGATTTGGAGAGATGGAGGTTTGGGCTCTTGAGGCATTTGGTGCAGCCAATATTCTTCAAGAAATCTTAACCATCAAGTCGGATGACGTGGTAGGAAGAGCTAAAGCTTATGAAGCAATCGTGAAAGGTCAAGAATTCCCTGAACCGGGTATTCCAGAATCATTCAATGTATTGGTTCACGAATTAAGTGGTTTGGGTCTTAATATCCAGTTTGATTAAGCCTAACGGCAGTAATTAGTATTTTGTATTATCATTAATAAACATGATATATGGCTTTTAGAAAATTTTCAACAGAAAAAAGCAATTTTTCTTCAATAACTATTAGTTTGGCTTCTCCAGAGATGATTTTGGAGAAATCAAGTGGCGAGGTATTGAAGCCAGAAACAATCAATTACAGAACTTATAAACCCGAACGCGATGGTTTATTTTGCGAGCGTATTTTCGGTCCTGTAAAAGATTACGAATGTCATTGCGGTAAATATAAACGAATTCGTTATAAAGGAATTGTTTGTGACCGTTGTGGTGTTGAGGTTACTGAGAAAAAAGTGCGTCGTGAACGCATGGGACACATTAAGTTAGTTGTGCCCGTTGCCCATATTTGGTTTTTCCGCACACTTCCAAACAAAATGGGAGCCCTTTTAGGAATTCAAACCAAAAAATTAGATACAATTATCTATTATGAAAAATATGTGGTTATTCAAGCTGGTATTAAAGAGGCTGATGGTGTTAACTACTTAGACTTCCTTAGTGAAGATGAGTATTTTGATATTATTGACGCTCTACCTCAAGATAACCAATATTTGGATGATAGTGATCCAAATAAATTTATCGCTAAAATGGGTGCTGAGGCAGTTCATGATTTATTGATGAATTTGAATTTGGACGAATTATCTTATACACTTAGAGATAAGGCAAATAATGAAACTTCACAACAACGTAAAGCAGATGCCTTAAAACGTTTGAAAGTTGTTGAAGCTTTCCGTGATGCGAATACTCGTGTCGAAAATCGTCCTGAATGGATGATCGTGAAAGTTGTTCCTGTTATTCCTCCTGAATTGCGTCCTCTAGTACCTTTAGATGGTGGTCGATTTGCAACTTCTGACTTGAACGATTTATATCGTCGTGTGATTATTCGTAATAATCGTTTGAAACGATTAATTGAAATCAAAGCGCCAGATGTAATCCTACGTAATGAAAAACGTATGCTTCAGGAAGCAGTTGATTCATTATTTGATAACTCAAGAAAAGCAAGTGCAGTTAAATCTGATTCGAATCGTGCTTTGAAATCTTTGAGCGATAGCTTGAAAGGTAAGCAAGGTCGTTTCCGTCAAAACTTATTAGGTAAGCGTGTTGACTATTCTGGTCGTTCGGTTATTGTGGTAGGTCCAGATTTGAAATTGAATGAGATGGGATTGCCAAAAGGTATGGCTTCGGAGCTATTTAAGCCTTTTATTATCCGTAAATTATTGGAACGTGGTATCGTGAAAACGGTTAAATCGGCGAAGAAAATCGTTGACCGTAAGGATCCTGTAGTTTGGGATATTCTTGAAAACGTATTGAAAGGACACCCTGTGTTACTTAACCGTGCGCCTACATTGCACCGTTTAGGTATTCAGGCTTTCCAACCAAAATTAATTGAAGGAAAAGCGATGCAGCTTCACCCATTGGTTTGTTCTGCATTTAACGCCGACTTTGATGGTGACCAGATGGCGATTCACGTGCCCCTAGGGCATGCTGCTATTTTGGAAGCCCAGATTTTGATGTTGGCCTCGCATAACATCCTTAATCCTGCTAACGGTGCTCCTATTGCAGTACCTTCTCAGGATATGGTTTTGGGTCTGTATTATATGACTAAACAGCGTCGTGATACTCCAGAATATCCAATTAAAGGAGAGGGAATGACTTTTTATTCACCTGAAGAAATTAACATTGCTTTTAATGAAGGCATTGTTAATTTGCATGCAATCATTAAGGTTCGAATTACGGATCCTGATGGAACGGGTGATGATAGTGATGTTCGTTTGATTGAGACTACCGTTGGTAGGGTTATTTTTAATCAGTTTGTTCCAAAAGGAATTGGTTATATAAATGAACTTCTTACAAAGAAATCGTTACGTGATATTATTAGTGCAATATTGGAAAAGACTGATAATTCTACTACTGCTAATTTCTTAGATGATATTAAATCTTTAGGATATAGAAATGCTTATGATGGAGGTTTATCATTTAACTTAGGTGATATTCTTATTCCAGATATTAAAGAGAAACTAGTAGCTGATGCAAACACTAAGGTTGATGAAGTGACTCAGAATTATAACATGGGTTTCATCACTAATAACGAGCGTTATAATCAGATTATTGATATTTGGACACATACAAACTCGCGTTTGACTGATACTTTGATGAAAGAGATTTCTACAGACCGTCAGGGATTCAACGCAGTATATATGATGCTTGACTCTGGTGCTCGTGGATCTAAAGAACAGATTCGTCAGTTATCAGGTATGCGTGGTTTGATGGCCAAGCCTCAAAAATCATCAGCTGCAGGAGCAGAGATTATTGAGAATCCAATTCTTTCAAACTTTAAGGAAGGATTGACCATTCTTGAGTACTTTATTTCTACTCACGGTGCGCGTAAAGGTCTTGCCGATACAGCCCTGAAAACTGCCGATGCGGGTTATTTAACTCGTCGTTTGGTTGATGTTGCTCAGGATGTTATTATTTCAGAGCGTGATTGTGGTACACTTCGTGGACTTGTTGTAGGAGCGTTAAAGCGTAATGAAGATATTGTAGAAACACTTTTCGATCGTATTTTAGGTCGTACTTGTTTGCACGATATTTATAACCCTGTTACAGGTGAATTAATAGTTCAATCAGGAACGCAATTGACTGAAGAATATGCGAAAGCAATTAATGACTCAGGAATAGAGCAGATTGAAATACGTTCAGTACTTACTTGCGAATCTAAGAAAGGTGTTTGTGCTAAGTGCTACGGACGTAACCTTGCTACTGGAAGAATGGTTCAAAAAGGAGAGACTGTTGGTGTAATTGCTGCTCAGTCGATTGGAGAGCCAGGAACACAGCTTACCCTTCGTACTTTCCACGTTGGAGGTACGGCATCTAACGTTGCTGTTGCAGCAAGTGTTGTTGCTAAGTTTGCTGGTAAACTGAAGATTGACGAGTTACGATATGTTGAATATAAAGATGCTGAAGGTGAAGAATACAAAATTGTTGTAGGTCGTTCAGCTGAAATGAGAATTATTGATCCTGAAACGGGTGTTGTTTTAGCATCGGATCAGGTTCCTTACGGTTCTAAGCTTTATGTTGATAATGATGTCGATGTAAAAAAAGGTGAGTTGATTTGTGAGTGGGATCCGTATAATGCTCAGATTATTTCTGAAACAAAAGGTAAGGTTGCTTTCGAAAATATTGTTGAAGGTATTACTTTCCGTACAGAATCAAATGAACAAACAGGTTATCAGGAAAAAGTAATCATTGAATCTCGTTCTAAATCTAAAAACCCAATTATTAATATCTTGGGAAAAGATGGTGGCGTAATCAAGAATTATGATATTCCAGTGGGAGCTCGTATTGTTGTAAGTGAGAATGATAAAATTAAGTCAGGAGATATTTTAGTGAAAATTCCACGTGCCGTTGGTAAAGGTGGTGATATCACAGGAGGTCTTCCACGTGTTACCGAGTTGTTTGAGGCGCGTAACCCTTCTGATCCAGCTGTTGTTTCTGAAATTGACGGAGTAGTATCTTTCAGTAAGAAACTGAAGCGTGGTAATCGTGAGATTATTATTACTTCGAAAACAGGTGAAGAGAAAAAGTATTTAATTTCAACTTCGAAACAAATTTTGGCTCAGGAGAATGACTTCGTGAAAGCGGGAACTTCTTTGTCAGAAGGAGCAATGACTCCAGCAAGTATCTTAGGAATTAAAGGTCCTACTAAAGTTCAGGAGTATATTGTGAATGAGGTACAAGAAGTATATCGTTTACAGGGTGTGAAAATCAATGATAAGCACTTCGAGGTGATTGTTCGCCAGATGATGCGTAAAGTTGAGATTGAAGATCCAGGAGATACTCGCTTCTTAGAAAATGAAGTGGTAAATAAGATTGACTTTAACGAAGAGAATGATTGGATTTACGGTAAGAAAGTTATCGTTGAACCCGGTGATTCGGACCTTCGTCCAGGACAAATCTTAAGTGCTCGTAAACTTCGTGATGAGAACTCAAGTTTGAAGCGTCGTGATAAGACACCAGCTGATGCACGTGATGCGAAAGCGGCAACTGCTCGTCAGGTATTACAAGGTATTACCAAGGCTTCGTTACAGACTAAGAGCTTTATCTCTGCGGCATCATTCCAGGAAACTACTAAGGTGTTAACTGAGGCAGCTGTGAATGCAAAACGAGATTACTTAACAGGTCTTAAAGAGAACGTTATCGTTGGTCATAAGATTCCTGCTGGTACTGGACTTCGTGAATATGAAAAATTAATTGTTGGTAACAAAGAAGAATTAGAAGCGTTAGAATCTCGTAGAGAAGAGCGGATGTCTAATAATATTGTTACAGAATAATTGATAAATAAATAATCTATAAGAAAGGTGCATGAAAATGCGCCTTTCTTTTTAAAAACTATTTTTATTATGGCTGATAATAATCAAAACCCTAATCAAAACGAATTGAATATTGAATTACCTGAGGAAATGGCTGAGGGTACGTATTCAAATTTAGCAATTATTACACATTCTCCTTCGGAGTTTGTTATTGATTTTGTACGAATGATGCCAGGTGTGCCTAAAGCAAAGGTGAAATCTCGTGTTATTCTTACCCCACAACATGCCAAACGATTAATGAAAGCACTTATAGATAATGTGCAAAAATTTGAATCTATGCATGGTGAAATAAAAGATGTGGATGCCATGGGTCTTCCGATGAGCCTAGGTCCAAATGCACAAGCGTAGTATCTCTAAGGTAAATTATTGAACCTTGTCTAATTTTTCGTACATCGAGTTTTTACTCAAAAATTCAGGGACAATCTTTTTCATCTGTTTTACGATTTCGAAATTATCTTGAGAGTCAAATAGTTGAATAAGGTTGTCTATTTGTTCTTGAATGTAATCTAATTCATATTTACGAACTTTTGCAATCAGTATTTTCGAATTATCAGTGGGTAAAGTATTTTCATTGGTTGCCAAAACTTCTTCATAAAGCTTCTCGCCAGGTCGTAAACCTGTGAAAACTATTTGAATATCTGTTCCAAGATTTTTACCAGATAGTTTTATCATCTTTTTAGCCAAGTCTAAGATTTTCACCGATTTTCCCATGTCAAATACAAATATTTCTCCCCCTTTACCCTTTGCACCTGCTTCTAACACTAATTGGCAAGCCTCGGGAATGGTCATAAAGAAACGGGTTATATCAGGATGGGTGATGGTGATTGGCCCACCTGTTTGAATTTGTTTTGTGAATAGGGGAATAACAGAGCCGTTAGAGCCAAGTACATTTCCAAATCGAGTAGTAATAAATTTAGTATTCCCTTTACTATTTAATGTTTGAACGTAAATTTCAGCAATGCGCTTTGATGCGCCCATTACGTTGGTAGGATTGACAGCCTTATCAGTTGAAACCATAATGAATTTAGCGACCTTAAATTTGCAGGATAAATCAGCAAGTGTTTTTGTGCCATGAATATTAGTCATTATTGCTTCGCTAGGATTGTTCTCCATGAGAGGTACATGCTTATAAGCAGCAGCATGAAAAATAATGTCAGGTTTGAAAATGGATAATATATTTGTTATACGCTCTTTATTTCTAATATCAGCAACAACAAATTCAATATTTTTAATGAAAGGATGTTTTGTAAATTCTAGTTCGATATGATAGATAGGAGTTTCGGCTACATCTAATAGAATGACTTTTTTAGGATTGTAGTCAATAACTTGCCGTGCGATTTCGCTACCTATAGATCCCGCTGCACCCGTTATTAATATGGTTTTTCCAGTAAGCTGTTGTTTTATTAGTTTCTTGTCTAAGCTTATTTCTTCACGGTCAAGTAGTTCGAGAATATTGATATCTCGTATTTGTTTTATACTTAATTCTCCATTAATCCATTTTTTTACTGGAGGAACATTTTGCACTTTAACATTTTTTGCTAAACACATTTCTGCAATTTCTTTTTTACGTTTAGCACTAATATTTTGAATGGATATAATTAATTGCTCAACGTGATTTTCATCAATAAGCTGTTCCAATTTATTGGAATGCTTAATCACAACATTTTCAATTTTTCTACCGACTTTATTTTTGTCATCATCAATAAATGCAATTACCTTAGTATGGTCTCTAGTGTTCTGATTTAAGGCTTTTTTTGTAATTAGGGCAGCTTCTCCAGCACCAAAAATAATCACATTTCGAGCCTTACTATTCGGTGTTTTCAATTCCCAGTATGTTGATTTAACAAGAAGTCGAAAAGCAATCATTCCAACAGTTGAAGATATAAATTCGATAATAATTACAGCACGAGGGATTATATATACATCGTAAATTAGATTAATAATAATATCGGATAAAACAATTGCGACGGATCCAACGGTGCTTATTATAAATATCCGTGTTATATCTTGAGTTTCGGTGTATCGAATAATTCCCGAAAAAGATTTTGTGATTAGAAAGCTAATACCGCGAATGCCAATAAATATAAGTAGTGCATAAGGGATAAGAACTACTTCACTTTGGGGTATGTTGAAGTTAAAACGAAGAAGAAAGGATATCATCACCGAAAAGAATATGATAATCAAATCAATTAGAAGAATAAAACTTCTTGGTGCACTCCTTTTAAATTTTTCCATGTGTTTCAAATAATTATAAAGTGATATAACGTTTAATATTTTATTTCATTTAATAAACTTACAGCTTAACTAAAGTTCCGTTAAAGGCTAAAATTTATAACGTTTGCTACATATGCTATTTTTTGCATGATAAAGGTTTTCTAAGAAAACACGGTATGTTAAATTAGTAACGTATTTTAACATGCACTAATTACGCAAAAGTACAAAATTAATACTTTGCTTTTTATTCAAAACAAGATTGTTAAAGAGCAATAAATCCACTAAAAAGTAAGGCTTATATTTCTAATTATAGTACATTTGCGGTCTTATAAATCATTTAATATAGAATATAATGAAGAATACAGCATTTACTGAAAAACATATAGAGATGGGGGCCAAAATGGTGCCTTTCGTTGGTTTTAATATGCCTGTTCAATTTGCAGGGATTAATATAGAACACGAAACAGTTCGAAAGGGTGTTGGCGTGTTTGATGTTTCACATATGGGTGAGTTTTGGGTTCGTGGACCAAAAGCATTTGAATTAGTTCAAAAAGTAACTTCGAATAATGTTGCTGAGCTTACGGATGGTAAAGTTCAGTATTCATGTTTCCCAAATGAAAATGGTGGAATCGTTGATGATCTATTGGTATATCGCTTTTCTGGCGAAGAGTATCTATTGGTGGTTAATGCTTCGAATATTGAGAAGGATTGGGATTGGTGTAATAAGCAAAATACCATGGGAGCGGAATTGGAAAATGCCTCTGATGCAACAAGCCAAATAGCTGTTCAAGGTCCTTTAGCATTGAAAGCTATGCAGAAATTGACAGATGCAAATGTACTTGATATGGAGTATTATACTTTTCAAGTAATTAATTTTGCTGGTGTTGGTGATGTTCTGTTTTCCACAACAGGTTATACAGGATCGGGTGGATGTGAGATTTATATGAAGAATGCAGATGCTGTTAAGATATTTGATGCTGTTTTTGAGTCAGGAAAAGAATTTAACATTCAGCCTATTGGTTTAGGTGCTCGTGATACTTTACGTTTGGAGAGTGGTTTTTGCCTTTATGGAAACGACCTTAACGATGAAACTTCACCAATTGAAGCAGGCTTAGGATGGATTACAAAGTTTGTTGATGGAAATGATTTTGTAAATCGTGCTTATCACCAAAATTTGAAGGAAAATGGTGTTAGTCGTCGTTTGAAGGGATTTAAAATGATTGATAAAGGAATTCCAAGACACGATTATGAAGTATGTGATGCTGATGGAAATAAAATTGGTGTGGTTAGTTCAGGTACTATGTCGCCAATGCTACACCAAGGAATAGGTATGGCTTATATCAATACGGGGCATACAAAATTAGGAACAGAAATCTATATTCGTGTTCGCAAAAAATTATTGAAAGCAGAAATCGTTAGAGCTCCTTTTTATAAAGGATAAGAAAGTGATATTGAAATTGAAAATCCCGAAACGTTGAGTTTCGGGATTTTTTTGTGCGTATCTTTGCCCATACAAAATGTAAATCATGGATAAAAAGGACTTTTATTATTTAGGAAAAATAACCAAACTATTTGGTTATAAAGGTGAATTGGTTTTTTACTTTGATGTGGACGATATTACCGAATACCGCGGCTTAGATGCGGTGTTTATTGAAGTAAATGGTGACTTGATTCCTTTTATAATTGATAAATTTCGTTTGCATCAAGGGAGCACGGCTATTGTGCGTATTCAAGATGTTGTCGATTTGGAAGAAGCCAAACATTTAGTTAATGCAGATTTATACTTACCCTTATCTACTTTGCCAAAGCTTGAAGGCACGAAGTTTTATTACCATGAAATCATAGGATATACTGTGGTGGATGCTGATACAGGGGTAGTTGGAGTGGTGGAAGAGGTAAATGACCAAACGGCTCAGGCTTTACTGGTTATAAAAGAGGGCTATAGAGAGGTGCTGTTCCCCATTGTTGATGAATTGATTGATAAAGTGGATCGTAAAGAAAAGCGAATTTACGTACGTTTTCCAGATGGTTTACTTGAATTATATAAGTAGCATATGCGATTTTTTCGTTTTAAGCAATTTCAAATTACTGATGATCATTCCGCAATGAAAGTGGGAACAGATGCTGTAATTCTTGGTGCATGGACTAAATTACAAAATATAAATACGGTGCTTGATATTGGCAGTGGAGCTGGTTTGCTCTCTTTAATGCTTGCCCAAAGGAATTCTGCTTCAAGCATTACCGCTGTTGAAATTGATAAAGGTGCTGTTGATGATGCCAAGTATAACTTCAGTAATTCTCCATGGTCAAATCGCTTGAATGTTGTCCATTCAGATATTCGTAGCTTTCGAGCGGAAGAAAAATTTGATTTGATAATTAGTAATCCTCCCTTTTTTAAGAATTCGCTGCTACCAGATTTTTCTGCTAGGGCAGGAGCGCGGCATGATTCGAATTTGTCTTTAGATGATCTGCTTATATTTGTGAAACAAAACCTTGCTCACGAAGGCCATTTTGCTCTAGTTTTTCCTTTTGATCGTGAAACTGAGCTCTTGAATTTGGCGAAAACTATAGGGCTATTTCCCTGTAAAATAATGCATACCAAGAATAAATCATCTGCACAAATAAAAAGGTCTTTTATCGAGTTTAGTTACAACAAAAATGAAGCTGTTAAAATGGACTTACTTGAAATAAGGAATGGTGAATCTGAATATAGTGCAGCATATAAAAGGCTAACAAAGGAATTCTATCTTAAGTTTTAACACGATTAATTTCGTCTTAGAATAACCATCTTGCTTGATCTTTCAATCCAATTTCCATCAGAGTTTAGTGCTTTTAAGCGATAAATATATACTCCTGCGGCTAGTCGTTCTCCCTTACTACTATTTCCATTCCATACAAGTTGTCCTGCACCTACACGATAACCTGTTGAGTTTACATTTGCTTTTAAAATATGAACCAATTGTCCCATGGAGTTGTAAATTTCAATTTCCACATTCATATTATCACAACTTTGATTGTGCTCAAAAATAAACGAGGTACGGTCGGTAAAAGGATTGGGTGCATTAATTAAATGGTCAAGAGCCATTTCTTCGCCATCGGCAACGATAAACTCAGTATATGCTGTTGCAGAATTATTATACACATCCCACACTTTAAGACTTAATGTATGATTGCCGACAGCTAATTTTGAGAAAGGATAACGTATTTTACCATGCTGATAATCGTTTAGTGCACTTTCATAATAGTCGTTTAGCACGATAGGGTTTGTTGAATTTTCATCTAATGTAGCGACGATATCATGCCCTATTCCATTCCCAACAGTATTTATTCCATGTTCATCAAATACAAAAGCTACCAAATTTGGATTCTCATCAGTAATACCTCCTTTTACAAAATTTGTATCGTTGATAAAAAGTCTAATTTCAGGCCCCGAAATATCTATGTCAGCATTGCTTAAAGACCCACCAATAAGTAGCTTGTCGTAATAGCCATTGGCGTCAGTAATTCCGTTATGAGCATAATAAGATATTTTGCCATTCCCCATTTTATAACTGATGTCTTTAGGAACAACAAAAGTAAAGTTGAATTTCCCATTCACTACCTTAGCTTTCCCTTTATATATAATATTTTTCTGAAGTTTAAATGTATAAGGTTTACTTTCTGAATCGTTTACCAGGGTTTTGAATTCTTGACTTTTATCATAGATAGAAGGGAAAATATATCCATTAAATGAAGTTGCTAATGCACCATTTTCATGAACTTCGCCTTCAATTTTTACTTTTGTTAAGGCTTTTAAAGTATCCAATGAAAGATTACTATTAGCATCTAAAATGGCTGTAGTAATAATATCATTTTTTGGGTATGATAAGGTTAACGCTGGGTCGCCAAGTAAAACAAAGTTTTTATTGGCCGAAACATTTCCGGCTCCGTTTTTTGAAATTCGCACGATATCGCCAAGGCAATAGTATGCTCCATTATTTTTCTCAAATATGTGACGATATACGACCTTACTAAGTACAAAATTTGTTGAAGAATAGGTTACTCTTGAAGTTGTAAGTAATGCAATACCACCCCCGTTTGGGTTGAGCAGTACTAATTCCCCTGCAGATATTCTCTTGGGGTCATCGTATCGACTAAACTCACAAGTTGCAGTAACAAAAAGAGGCATATTATTAGTATTGCTCCAATTATTAATATCGGAAACTTCAAGTACTGATTCATGGGCCCAACCTTCTTCACCTCCATGTCCTGTATAATTGATAATAAGAGCACCTTTTTCTACACGGTTTTTAATAGCATCTTTTACATCTGGATAACGTTGTCCTCCTGGTGTAATGATTTGTGGGTAAGCATCGAAGAAGATTTTGTCAATATTATAAATTGGGTATTTATTCCAAACATAATTTGCTAGATAATCGGACTGGATTAAATGCGTATTACTGTCTTCGTCGTCTCCAACAAAACATGAAATATTGCGCCAATCGGCCAAGTTAGAAATACCTCCATTTCCATTTGAACAACTAGCGCCATTGCCATTATTAATGCCTGGCTCTGCATGATATCGAAATACTTTTGCGATAACTTCTTGTGCTTGTTTTACTGTTGATACAGGGAATCGACCTATTCCGATATCGAGCCCTCCGTTGGCATTTGCTCCCTCATTGGCATCCAATAAACCATAAAAATCATCAGTGGCAAACGACACCGTTGGTGAAAGTGAATTGCTAGATTGATAGGTTAATATAAGATTTGTATTATCAGGAAGTCGGTCCAATGGGTCGTAGGAGGCATCGCCAAATAGTAATAAGTATTTGGGTTGTAATTTAGGATCACCATTCGCTTTATCGTAAAGCATTCGCATAAAATTTCGAAGTGCTCCAATGTCTTTTGCTCCTGATGAAAATTCATTATAGATAATGCTAGGTTCAATAGTGAGAATATTTAAACTGCCTCGCGAACGATGAAAATCTGCTATTTTTTCAGCTTCATTTTTGAATTTTGGATTATATACGATTACGTAATCGATAGCATCCATTTCATGTAAATCTTGATTAGCAAGTTTGCCAACAGTTTCAACAGAAAAATAATCACTCTTATGTGCTACAAAAGTCCGCAAACTATCGGTATGTACTTTTATTTTAAGCTTAGTGTTTGTAAGTGATGGTTTGATCTTCAGTGGTTCATTATTATTACTTATATCCCATATTTGGATGTTGTTGTCCGCATTACTCAATGTGAATTCCGTAATATTTCCAGCTCCAATACAAGCGGTATTTCTAAAACTCATTTGTCCGCCTTCCATTCTGAGGCTTCGCACTACGTTTAATTCAAAATAATTTAACCAAGCTTGAGAACTTGAAGTTGGTTTAATATAAGATACAGCTACATTGATAGTAGAACCTGAAGTCTTAAATAAAATCTGATCGGTAGAAGACTTAGCATAAGTTGCCAAATAATCGTTTATTACAGGGCTAAAGTGCGAACTCATATTATGACCGTTAATGCTAAATTTTAAGGTGCTCGTAGAATAGGACCGAGCAATGGAATTAGCCTTGAAATAGACATCCTCGTTGGGGTCGATATTCGGGAAATTATATGAGAAATTATATTTTAATATAATATTGAAGTTTTCACCATACCATGTTCTTCCACTTTTAATCAAATTTGTTGAGTCTTTCTCATGATAGGCATAATCAATAAAATTGTGGGCAAAAGTTGTAGCATTTTGACCAACCACATTTTCTGTTTGTATGCGTTTTCCTCCGCCAT
>Ga0256844_10000292_pt1 | contig 19473 bp, 36 predicted proteins | sample MusselsmetaG_FD_189100 | JGI IMG/M metagenome (GOLD analysis project Ga0256844, IMG submission 189100) | Mussel associated microbial communities from hydrothermal vent at the East Pacific Rise, Pacific Ocean - Mussels | ecosystem: Host-associated > Mollusca > Shell > Unclassified ... | reverse complement strand
CAGGGAGTAACAGTACATTACACTACACCTATCCCTCCAATAAACGCAGACCTAGCTTCGATGGCTGTCACAGCTGTTAAGAGCTACATTAAGTCAGTCAAGAAACCGGCTAATAAAGCACTAGGCAAAGTCTTCATTGACCCAGCTTTAGCAGACTTAGCAGTTCAGTACTCTGGAGCAGAGTCAACTGACAACCAAGTATCTGGTAACTTCCTAACACCGGGCTCATCAACTAGTATCCCAGAGGATACAAAATTTGTACGCTTAGGGGTAGTATGGAGAGACGTGGGTAAAGGTTCGTGTGACGTAGATCTTAACACTTCGGCAGTACGCGGTAATACAGTACATCAATGTTACTACGGCGAACCAGCACTCGAAATTAGGTACAAAGGTGAAGCAGCGATGCTCGCAGTATCCTCAGGTGATGTTGTACACTGTGCTAAAGACACGTACTCATCCGAGTTTATAGACATAGACTACCAACTAGCTAAGAGAATAGGCGTAAGCACGTTTCTCAATACACTAGTGCTGTACAGCGGACGCACATTGGCTGATTACGATGTACATTTGTTCATCAACTTTATCTCAGCTGCAGATCGTATCATGCCAAGAGAGATAATTAACATTGACTTATCAAGACAAGTGTACGCTACTAAAATAAATGACTCTGCAAAAAGTTACATAGGAACTTACATAGACGTAAAAACAGGTAAATGTCAATTCGTGTCTAAATCTCTATCAGGTACTAGACATGACTACGCAAACATAGTATCCGAGTACAGTCAGATAACCAGCATCCTAGAAAACCTACCACAGCGTCTTACTGTAGATTACATTCTACGTAAGTCACTTAAAAAGTCACAGGTAGTAACCAACAGAGATGACGCAGATATAATAATTACTGCGGATAACTCGGGTACACTCAACGTCTTAACGCACGGCGAGGATCTTAACAAGATTATCTTCTAATGGCTTTGTCAAAAGAAGCTGTAGTAGATGCATTTAACACACTTTTATTTGCTTGGGGTGGAGACACTCCGAGTGAAGCGACGTGGGCTGCTAACGAAATGATGGCAGCACTCACAGGAGTAGCTACCGAAGATTTGGTACACCAGCTTAAAGAACTGGATAACACAGAAGAAGACTACAAAAGCTTCTTCAATCAACTATAAAGGATTAACATGACGTTAATAACTATACTTACACTTACATACCTACTAGGCATACTAGCTTCACTTGCAATAGGATTCTTTGAGAACCGCTCACTAGCTGTAGATGGGACTGTGTCACTTCACGGTGCACTACTTATGTCACTTACCTCTTGGCTATTTATAATATACGTCGCTATATTGCGAATATCTACAAGATTCCCAAATGTATACAAAAAGCTTAATGCTTGGTACATCGGATAGACCCATACACATCTAAGGATACTAAATGTCACCACTACAAGCACTATGGGTATACCTCGCAGGAGTACTAGTTACTATTGCTGTAGGGCGCCTAGAAAACAAATACAGCCCAGACCACAAAGTTTCACTGTCAACAGTCGTTCCTCTGGCACTACTTTCGTGGATAATGGTTGCAGCGCTCACACTGTTCTACTTATTAGACGCAGTACCCATACAAAAAATGCTCAAAGCCATCAACGACTGGTACATGGCAAACTAAGGAATTCTAATGCAATCTAAAACCGACTCACTTCGAGAATCTTTTCTCAACATCCTCATCGGCTATGTGGTAGCAATCCTTAGCCAGCTATCAATCTTTCCGTTATTTGGTATACACATACCACTATCAGATAACCTCTTGATCGGCCTTTACTTTACCGTAATTAGTCTTATCAGGAGCTACACTCTTCGTAGAGTATTCAACAAAAAGGCTAAACATGACACCGAACTTTGAAATACGTGGCGTAGACTCACACGGACATATTGACAACATAAGATACAACGTACTGAAATTCCCGTCAGGAGAAGTACAAGTAGCGTTAGACGTCCATAGACCCTTAGACTACAAGCTTTTGTTAATCTATGGTAATGTACTATCATCAGACCATGTAATGGAGTTACTGCAAATTAATTCTATACTGCAACCAGCTGAGTGCAAAGTACACCTAACGATGCCTTACTGCGCTTACAGCAGACAAGATCGTCATATGTTACCTGGTAACGACGACGCATTCGCACTGAAGGTATTCGCACAACTGATTAACTCATGTAACTTTGCTAAAGTAACCACGTGGGATAACCATAGTGATGTTTCTACAGCACTGATAGACAACTGTACAAGCGTTGCAGTGCACGATCTATTTCGTTCTTCACGACATAAAGATAATATGCTGATGGATGTAGAAAGATATAACTACTTCATCTCACCTGACGCAGGAGCAAACAAAAAAGTCTTTGAATGTAGTAAACGATCCCACGTACCGATGATTAGAGCCGATAAGACTCGTGACACCGCGACTGGACATATTACAGGTACCGAAGTGTACGCAACGCCTGAAAAGCTAAATGCTACACGTGTACTCATAATCGATGACATCTGTGCAGGTGGAAGAACTTTTACAGAGCTCACAGAAGCTATCAGAGCAATAGCTCCTGACTGTACTGTAGATCTCTATGTGACACACGGCTTCTTTTCAAAAGGAATTGACTGTCTAATAGACGCAGGGATCAGCCATGTGTACACAACAAACTCAGTTTGTACTGTGAAGCATAGTCGGCTTACACTAATATAGAGAAACAAAGGAAAAAAATGAGTTTAACAGAAAATCATGACGTAGTGACAAAAGTCACAGTATACCAAGTTATCACCGACTGCGGGGATGGTTCAGCAACTACACAAGTGTATTTAACATACCCTGACGCAGTAGCTGCTGAAGAGCAGGAGCTTCGTGAATGGGGGGTAGGATTACTATCAGACAATCCTGAAGCAATTGAAACATACGTTGGTTCAAATATCTACATGGACGCTGTTGCACAATGAAAACGCTAGAAGAAGTACTAGAAGCACACGCTGCATCAATCTTTAGTGGCTACATGGGTGGAAGCGACGTCGCATTCTCAGAAACCGCAGTAACTATTGCCTGTATTTACGAAGTACCGGAGAAAGAAGTACTAGAACAACTCGTCGATAAACTTGACAAACTTAAGGATCTTAAATGAATAAAGTAGGAGATACTGTCTACACTAGAGGACCAACATACGACTACGAAGAAGCTGAGATTTTATTCAGTGCTGAAGCAGAAGGAAAAACTTACCATACGGTAAGAACTAAAAACTTTCTGACTATAATACTTGACGATCACATAGCTTCACCAGAGAAAGTGCAGATTGTAAGAGAAATACATAAAGCTAAAAAACAAATGGAAGTATTAAGAGAGCTTATAGTAACACTAGAAGCTAAATTGTAAGGAAAAGAGCATGAAGACTTATTCATTTAAGAAAGCAGTACTTAAGGTACAGTCCATAAATGTGGGTGAGGACGAACCTACTCACTATGCAATACGAAAAGGCTATCATGCTAACATTAGGGACGAGTGCAATTACGCGTTTACTGTAGAAGAATTTGATCCTATTTTACGGAGTGCTTTTTGTAATCCGTTATTTGACGATACATTCGTAGTAACAGTAGACGATATACAGGGCCAATGGCTCATAAAAAAATATAGGAAAAGAAAATGAAAATATTTATAACTGGGGTAGTAGTAATGCTAGCGTTGGCGGCTTTGCTTCTGCAAACTGTGTTTACTAAGATAGACAACGCAATCGCGGAGAGACAGGTTCAGATAATTACACGTTTTGAAAGTAACCAAAACGTATACTGTAAAAGTGACATTTTTGGCTCAAAAAAATACATTGTCTCTAAAGCAACCGGATACGTACTAGTAGGAAAGCAGTTCGTTAACACGTCTACAGACTACGCCTACGATCTTACAATAAGCTGTTTTACTACAGCCAACTAAAGGAAACACTATGAAAAACCCGATTAACTGTACAGACTTCTACAAGACTGGACATAAACCGATGTACCCAGAAAACACGACGTACATCTACAGTAACTTTACACCACGTTCGACTAGACTGTTTAAAGGCGGTAAGGACTACGATGGAAAGATAGTTGTATTTGGTCCGCAGATGTTTGTAAAGGACTTTTTACTAGACGAATTCCAAAGAGGATTCTTCGACAAGAAACTTACTAAAGTACTTATGCGTTACAAACGACGTATGGACAATGCACTAGGTGAAGGAGCTGTTAATGTCGATCACATTAAAGCACTACACAAACTAGGCTATCTACCAATTCGTATAAAAAGTATACCAGAAGGTAGTCGTGTACTAGCAAAAGTACCTGTACTGTCCATAACGAACACACACCCAGATTTCTATTGGTTACCGAACTACCTAGAAACTGTTTTGTCTACAGAGTTGTGGAAACCGATGACTATCGCAACTGTAGCATTCGAGTACCTCCGTACACTTCACCATTATGCTAACATAACTGGTGGTGCAAAAGAGTTTATTCCTTTTCAATGTCATGACTTCTCTGCACGTGGTTTATCGAACCGTGAAGATGGGTACAAGGCATCAATAGGACATCTGCTATCATTTGTAGGTACTGACACGATCAGAGCTATAGACGGTGCTGAGGACTTCTACAATGCTGACTGTACAATGGAACTTGTCGGCTGTAGCGTACCAGCAACAGAGCACTCAGTTATGTGTCTAGGTACACAAGAATCTGAGATAGCTACATTTAAACGCTTAATCACAGAACTACACCCATCAGGTATCATCTCGATAGTATCTGACACTTGGGATTTCTGGAAAGTCTTAACAGACTATCTACCTGAACTAAAGCAAGATATTCTAGATCGTAAACCAGACGCACTTGGTAATGCCAAAGTTGTAATCAGACCAGACAGTGGAGATCCAGTAGAGATTATCTGCGGAGCACACAGACCAGGGATGCAAGGTACACCAGAATTCAAGGGAGCAATCCAGCTACTGTGGGATACATTCGGTGGCACAGTCAACGACAAGGGCTACAAAACCTTAAACCCTCGTATAGGATTAATCTATGGAGACTCTATAACATTAGATCGCCAGGAAGAAATACTATCACGCCTAGAACAACAAGGCTTCGCTTCAGACAACGTCGTCTTCGGTGTAGGCTCGTTTAGCTACCAATACAACACTCGTGATACGTTAGGATTCGCAATGAAAGCTACGTACGGAGTAGTAGATGGTGAACCACGTGAGATATTCAAAGACCCAATTACAGACTCTGGAGTCAAGAAATCTGCTAAAGGGTTACTATGTGTACACAACGACAACGGTGAGTACATACTGGAAGATCAGGTATCCCCTGAACTAGAAGCATCAGCAGAAAACGCTCTGGAAGAAATATTCATAGATGGTTGTATAGGCCCGGAAGTATCCTTAGCAACAATTAGAAAACGTCTTATAGATAGTTTGTAATGTTGACACCTGCTAACATAGGTGCGATACTTGGGTACACCCCACTACGTGTACTGGACACAGGGGCTGGAATAGTAAACATTTACTACGAAGGAAACCTGTGCCAGTCATACAGCAAAAATAGCCTAATAAGACTACTACTTAAGGGACAACAATGAAAAGATACACAATATACTACGACAAAGACAAAGAAGGAATACTATACCAAGGTACAGACAAAGAAGAGTTTATAGAGTGCTTAGTAGATGACATAGACCGTGACAAATACCCAGACACTAACTCAAAAATGTCTATAGAGAAGTTACTGAAAAGATCGGCCGTAAGTGACGAAGGAGGGGGAATAGACCCTGCACTAGTCTTTATTGAGAACATAGAAGACTTAGACTTTGTACTAGTAAGTTACGAAGCTAACTGGGCAGACGAGATGGACATAGAAGGGCATTACGTATGTACAGCAGACGAATGGGCTGTTACACAGAAACTATTCCGCAGTATTAAAACAGAGATTAGCTACTGTATTGGCACTAATGAAGAAATAGAATACAGCAACGGCACAAGTGCATTAGCAAATTTCTCCAGCAGACCCCTAACAACAAAACAGGCAGAAGTGCTATACGAACTTGGCCTAGACACAGCAGGCTTCACAGGACCTTGTGCCGAAGAAGAGCTAGAGATATTGGATGATGACTAAATAATTAAGGTGCCCTCTAAAGGGGGTTCCTTCCATCCGGTAAAAGTGCACTCAGAGTAGGCCACGAGAGGACTGGTGACCTTCAGGCAGCCGAGGTTGGTTCGATTCCAACTGGTCGAAGAAGTGTATGTCGTGAGTTCACATCACGGTAATCAACAGACGGAGTACCGCCTAGGCTTCGATAGCAAATTGGGCACCATATTTTCAATACCGACGGATCTATACTTACCAACACAGATTACCCCAGAATTCAGGTACGACTGTTGATACGTGAGTGAGAGAGAATGATTAGAAGAAGTTCCTGCTAAATCGTACGTAACATAAGGAACAGACACTTTTCAATAGAGAAGGGGCAACCCTTCCCCGTCGACCGTTAACAAACTAAATTTAACCATACATACAAGGAAACACAATGACAAAACTACATGAGATATTAGCAGTAGAGCAAGGGCTCGGAGAGACTGCTAACAGAATAACTAAAGAAGTTGCTAGTACACTAGCTAATAAGAAATCAATCTTCGCTGGACTTACAAAAGAACACGAAGTATTTGCTGAAGACAAGCAGCACTTAAAGCAATCAACAGAAATTAAAGAAGTAGAGTCTACAGTTGACGAACAGCTCAGCTTTATGGGTACCCATGTAGCACAATACTGGGACGTGTCACTGCAGAAAGAAGCTGCTAATCAAAAAGCTGTAGCTGACATTGTTGTAGACAACGTAACTCTAGCTTTTAACGTACCGTCAATCGTACTACTAGGTCTTGAGAAGAAACTTACAGCACTACTATCGGTGTACAACGCAGTACCTACATTAGATGCGGCTAAAGCTTGGGAAGAAGATCCTGGATATAGTAAACGTGGGGTATTTAGAACAAAGCACACAGCTGAACGCCAGCAGGCAGTAACAAACAAAGTTTGGAAAGAAGTATCAGCAGCTACTGTACAACACAAAGCACAAATCGTACAAGACGAAGAAGTAGAAGTACTAGGTAAATACACAATCAGTGAATTTTCTGGTGCAATATCTTCATTTGATAAGGCTGAGAAACTTTCACGTCTTACAGCACTTATAAGAGCAGTTAAAACAGCACGTCAAAGAGCAAATGGCGCAGAAGTTGATACGTCGCTAACAATCGGTTCAATACTTTTGGACTACATCAACGGATAAGACAACGTTGTCACACTACAGCCTCTATGTGGAGGTTGCTGTGTGGCAAACTAATCTTTAAATTAAACGTGTACTTACTTTAATTAGTACATTAATTCTAATACTTATTCTATTACCACAATAGACTAAGTTCTTAAGGCTTTTAAAAAGACCTACAAGGTCGCGTCAGTACCAGTTAACTACAAGATTGAGACATGGGTTCGAATCCCATCTCGGGCACCATTTATCTATGCCTGAGTAGCACTAGCGGTTATGCATCTTTCTTAACTTACTTTAAAACCTGGTAACTAGACAGTAATAAGCTGAACACCATTCTAACTTTCGTACGTAGGTTCGAACCCTACCCCGTGCTCCACTTACACTGCACGGGTACCCAAGAGGCTAGGGAAAAGTTAAAATATAGGTGGCCCATTATATAGGTATAGTTTGGGCCACTCCTTTTGTAATATGCCTGAGAGGTCTAAAGAAAGACTAAGTAACTTCTTCTGATGAGCCTACCTACGTTTCGCGTAACTCCGGGTAGGTTCTTCAGAGGTAGTTCCTCTGCCAGTAATCTACGCTAGAAAGTAGACGTGTTTATTGTGTAACGAAACTACACAATGCTCCGCCGGATGAGATGCAATCCGATAGTTTGACACGCCAAAGCTGCAGACAGGTCCACTACAGAACCTGCGAGCTTAGTCCAGACTCACTACCTGGACGTTACAAAATAAATAACAAGGAATTTTATATGTTCAACTACATACGACGCAGTTACGAGTACTGTCTAACTTCACATAACGGGATCTTAATGATAGTCGGTGTTGTTGGTCTATTCGCTACCATACTAATAATAACTATAGGAATAATGGTGTTTATATCTTTTTCGCTACCAACATCAGCAGTGAGTATCAGAACAGGCATAATACTAATTGCTATACACAGTATACCCCTAGTTCTCTTTTATAGAGAAACACATAGGAGTATTTAATGGCAACTATAAAAATTAAAATAGACGATCGGGTACAAGCCGTATTCGGAAGCAGACATAAAGGACACAGAGGCAAGGTAATAAATATCGATGGCCCATATCTGACAGTACGAGCAGAAGAGCCGTACCCAGAAACAGTACATACATCGGCACTATACGGAGAGCATATATTCTACGTAGACCGTGACAAAGTTAAAATATTAAAGGCGACGTAATGGGTGATATGGCTGAATACTACCAAGAGTTGGCGGAACAAGACAAGTTAGGCTTGAGCTATGGCACTCGCCCTTTATCGGAGCATAGTTGGGTAACCCAAGACCTTAAAACAATAGCAATATGCGATATGGATACATCTCATATACGTTATTCTATCGCTAAATGCAAAAGAGATAGGTGGCGGTTGGAAATGATCCCTTACCTAGAACTAGAGCTAAATAAAAGGAAACACCATGATCGGTAATGTAAGAATGGAAATAACTAACGATCTTAGTAGAAGAGTACAAGAGATCGTATTCGCAAAAGGCGGAAGCTGGTCTTCAGGACATACAGATGTACATGATACAGATGTGAAGTATCTATATATTGCAGAGAATAAAACCATAAGCCTGGGAACTTCCCATTCATGTTTTGCTGCTGCAAAAGAAGAGGAGATATCGGCATATGACTTCGTCACCTCTCAAGGTCAGCAGAAATGGCTACCTAAGTATGGTGAAGAAGTTCATATGTGGAATTATGATGAAGAATGCAAAGAAAAAGTTAAGTTTTCTTCATATAATTTTACCTCTACAAGTAAATACATCTCTACTGGTGGGGTTTGGTACAGACATTGTGCACCAATACGAGACAAAGAAATATCGTTTACAACTGTATCAGGAGAAAACATCTATGTCACGATCTCTGAAGAAGAGATGCTGAAACTCATGAGCCAGCTATATAAGGATACATAAAGTTATGGTTACAATTTTAAGCAAAGAAGTACTAAGTGAGGTGCTAGGCGTTGAAGCTAAAATAATTAAAATTTATAATGACGAATTCTGGATTGAACTAGGTGAAGAAGATGAGAAAATGTACAACATGTATCAGCTTGCCCATCTGTGTAAAGTATGGGCTTATAGAGTAAATGAGTATTCAATCGAGTCAGGCTGTGATAACTGCTCAGGATGGGCGTATATACGTGATAGGAATTCCTGCAGCGATGATCAAGCCATAGAACGCGTGATTGCAGACACAGAAGTGGAAGCTATTTTTAAAGCTACTATGTGGATATACAACAAGGAGAAAAACAATGGCTGCTAGAATAACATACGTACTGTGGGTGTTAATGTTCACATTTACAATAGTGTTTCTACTACCAGTAGACGCTAACGCAGAAGACTTCTGTTGGACTGACACAGGAGAGAATCACATATACTGCAAGGTTGAGAAAGACCGTATTTGGCTAGAGCCAATCGGCTGGACAACTAGCTTTGCAGTTAGTGATAAATACGTAGCCGATGATGAATCAACATTTTATCTACTACTACTAAGGAATAAATAATGAGTAAGACATTTACGCTAAACAAGAGACAATTCATAGAGAGAGCTATGAATGGAGAGGTGTTTCTACATGATGGGATTAGACTTTTCTACGATAAGGAAAAACATACCCCATTCAGAAGTGGCAGTTCTATGCTAGCAGGAAATTGGGGACTATTTAATGGAGAATATCCATTTACACTTGAAGAACCAGAGCCAGTAATGGAGAGGCGATACATATGGAGAATAGACCGTACACATCATACTGTAGATTCACATTATATGACAGACGCATGTGCAGCATCTGGCAGCTATGTGGAAGATGGTTGGTACAAGACAAACATATATATAGATGTAGAAATAAAAGGATAGAGAAAATGAATAGTGCAGGAGCAATGTACGTCGGAATTATTGTAACGGGAATAGTTATGTTTATAGTTGGGGTAGGTTTAACTCAAGAGATAGAGAGGGCTAGCTTCGTAAAGACTCCCTGTGCTCAATACAACCCACAAACAGCAGAATTTGAGATAGTACTAAAGGAGAAGCAAGATGACAGATAAAGAAATTATAGCAGTAGTCCAGCATCACGAAGATGGTGGAGAAGTAGAGGTACGTTCCAAGGAAGGGAGTGCGTGGGTACTAGCACATATGCCTATTTGGGATTTTTGTGACTGTGACTACAGAGCCAAGCCTGAACAAAAGAAGAAGGTGTGGTTTTGGAGTTTACTTGGTATAAATGGTAGATGGTTTATGTCGACTACTATGTTCACAGAAGAAGGTGTTAGAGAATACCATAAAAGCAGTAAAGAGTTTGAGAAGATAGAAGCACTAGGATATAGGTATGAAGACTGATATAACGTACTGTGTAGCAACAGACAAATGTAAAAAGAGGTACTTCTGCAAACGTTACTTAGGTAACTACACAGTGGGTGAAAGAGAACGTGAGAGCACGGCGTTATTGACGATGCCACAAAGCTCTTGCTTATCTACAGCCTACTCAATGTTTGTAGACGTTAATAGTAAAACCGCACCACAGAGTGCTAAGGAAACATAATGCAAATAGAAGTAATATTATACCTACTCGTAGCCCACTTCATTGGTGATTTTATACTCCAATCAGACGCTATGGCTAAGGGTAAATCTAAAAGCAGCAGAATACTGCTAATACACGTACTAGCTTATACACTCCCATTTATAGTGCTAGCCATAGTACTTCCGTCAACTATCAGTGAGACTACTTTTCTAGGATTCCTAGTATTTAACATAGTAGCACACTTTGCAACTGATTACGTTACCTCACGAGTAACTAGTAAACTGTGGGCTGAAGGTGAAGTACATGAGTTCTTTGTAGTAATAGGCTTTGACCAGCTTATACACATAGTCACGCTTGTACTATCATTTCACTACGTACAAGGGATGTAAGATGACAGTAACACTACTACATAACACTCCGTTGTACATAGCTGCAAAAGCTATACGCAAGTGTTGGGCGTCAGAAGATAAGTCAGACACTATCGTAGACGAAGACTGCTACGTTGAGATCGGTGACTCAGGTAATGAGGAAGACATTAGTATATTCACAACAAGGATAGGAGCTAAAGATAAAGCTCTTATTGAGCGTGTAGGCAATAAGAATAAACACGGCTCGACTCTTGAGCACCTCAACTATACCTTCGATATAGATGGTATTAGTAGAGCACTCCTACAAGAGCTAGCCAGACATAGACACGCATCACTGTCAGTGAAGTCATCACGCTACACACTCGGCAAGTTAAAAACTGAAGCAACATTCATAGGTTCAAAAACAGATGAAAGAGATATGACTTCAGTAGCTTACGATTACGTTAGAGCAGAGAACTATATAGTGCTGACAGGAAGTAACAACAGTGGTGCACAAAGAGTCGATAGGTATAGCGTAGACGCACTAGAAAATCTGAGAAAACTGATAGAAGCAAATACGTCGAACGACAAAGCAAAATACTGTCTACCGGAGTCCTATAAGACTTCACTGACGTACACAATCAATGCACGCTCGTTACAGAACCTACTAGGCCTGCGCACAGCGCCATCAGCCCTGGCAGAGTTTCGTAAATTAGCACAAGCTATGTACAACAACCTACCGGAAGAACATAAGTACCTGTTCACAGATTCTGTATACAAGGAGCCAACATGCGAGGACTAAAACAATTTTGGAAACGCCTTAAAGCTTCTATGCTACATAGTCCATTAGCGTATACTATGTATGTAGTAGCAGTAAGTGCAGGTGTAGGGAACTTCGATAGTAACCTCACAGCCGCTTCTTGGGCATTCTTATGTGCAGCCTGGGTAGGCTTTACAATTACAGAACGTGACAGGAACATAAGATGAAGAATTCAATATACGAAATATACGGCGGTTATATGACTATAACTTTAGGGGGTACCATCCTCGCAGCAGCAAAGTCCTGTATCCCACGGCTGAAACTCAGACGAGATGAGCTCGTACACAAAGACTTGCACGATCCGTTAATACCGGTAGTGACTAAAGCCTTGAAGTACTGGGAAGATATAGCTCTAACGTACAAAGCTTACCTTAGACAAACGTGTATGATATACGTTGGCGATAGGGAGGATTTCCGCGGAGAATGGGCGATACGCTCAGTTTCTGAAGATGGATGTTACGCACACTGCAGTAATGAAACGACAACACACCAATGGATAAGTATGAAAAATTTAAGAACAAAGGAAAACAGATGATACATTACAGACACGTACGTAGGTACACAGAAAGTAGCAGACTTGTAGCAACGGGTGGTACCACTTATGCAATAGAACAAGACGGCGAAAACTTCAAAGTTGGCATTGCTGAATGTTCAAAACGTGATAGCTACTGCAAAAAAACAGGTAGAGAACTTGCAGCTAGTAGACTAGCTCAAACCAAACTACCACGCGATACTATTAACAAAGTACTAATAGACAAGACTTATTTTAAACCACTAACCAGAGAAGGGCATGCTAATATGATTATAGCATTACCTACAGAGGCGATAGCAATTACGACTATCTTTGAAATTCTACAAATGTTAAAGGAATCATAACATGAGAGCAAGACGCAATACAACAAACACAGAAGCAAGACCACGCAGAGCAAGACAATACATAGGCCATCAAGAGTCTCCTTACTACAATAAGAAGAACTTGTCAAAACCACAAATCCAGCAGATCATATTAAGAAACAAAAAACAGTTTGTACTCGGTAAAGAAATTGCTGAAAAGAAACTAAGAAAATGGTATACAATCCCTGAGTTAGCACTAGATGGATTATCAGCAATAGACACTGTTACAATGGTTCGTTCACACGACTTATGTATGGTAGCAGCGTACATCGCGTTCAACAGAGTGTTGACAAGACGTGGATTAGTAATCAGAAGAATCAAAGGCAAGTATATGATCCAATCATTACCTAGAGCTGAAGTACGTGTTAAACAACTAAGACACGAAAGCGTCCTTAAGAAGGTATCTGCTAAACGCCTAAACACAGGCATCAGACGTTACCAAGGTATTTTTTCAGCACTATCAGAAGAAGAATTAAGAAGTTAACCCCCGGCGTGACGATGACGTAGAGTCTAGATCAGTAAGCCCAACCTTATAAGGAATACTCATGAGTAATATCAAGAGCGAAGTAGCTGCAGCACTACAAGAAATGCTAGCACCAAAGAAAGTGAAGAAGGCATCAACACCGAAATTCATTTTAGTAGTTAATGGAGCAGTTCTACAGAATAGACCTGCAACAAAGAAAGACTTAATCAAAGCGGCTAAGGCTATTGTCTTAAGAAACCCAGAAGCTAAGATTGAAGTATACAAGTTCAGTGGTGAGATCAATGTAGATCTACCAGTTTCTGGCCCTGTACTAGATAACGAAGAAGGCGCATAAAATGGCTGATAACGTTCAAGACACAGAGGAAACATTCGACCTAGACGCGTTGATCGCGGAAATGGCAGAGAATGAGGAAGAAGTTGTAATTTCAACAATCGAAGGCGGAGTTAGCGAAGCTAAATCTAAATCTGGGTTACTGGCTTAACGGTCTCCCTACACCGAGCCCTCTTAGGAGGGTTCTACTATAAGGACACACAAATGACAATACAAATAGCACTATACGACAAGATTACAGAAGCGAACGACTACCTTGTAGATAAGCTAGCATTATTCTTGTCTGGTAGTTTTACCAAAGACGCAACTTACCGCGGCGACACGGCATTTACATCCGGCTTCAGCGTAGACAAAGATCACGAACTTGAGGTAGGGACAGCACACTACATGTTAAGGGTCGATGACCATGGTCAAGAAAACCTCAGACACATGGACAAGGTCGTGTTTAAATACAGTATTCACGATGAAGAACTGGCGTCACTACTTCTTAGCGTTCTTCCACCGATGTACAAAGTACTTGATCCAAAAGGACTGGCTGACTACATATTTGAGGAGAACAGCCACGAAGCGTTGGGATTTCTATCCCATCCAAATCTACTTATTAGAAAAGTTGATATAGCCGAAGACGAGCATCGTTTCGTTTTGCTTGATGACTCCTTTTACAGTTTTTACACGAAGGTACCGAGTAAATACATCGAGGAAGTACCTAGCCATCGACTGCTAGACTATCACCCAGAAATTCTATACGCCGATAAAGATTACAATACAATCCCATACCAACTTACTAAGACAAGAGTTGTTGCACGTCCTTACAGAGGTATACAAAAAAAGCAACCGAGTTACTTGATTAAAGACAGGTATGGTTATTACAAAACGGTAACTTCTAATACAACACACTTATTTAGCACATACCTAGGGGAGCAGATCCGTGTACGTTACGCCTTCTTTGATAGACCATCAAGCGGCCTTTCTAACGTCATAATGGACAGTTTTTTCCCACGCCTTATGTACAAACATGGAGGAAATAGGGAAAGACTCCGTGAGGAAGGTCTGCTGTTACCATCGACTGCTGTCGCTATATCACCGTACGTAGCTGAGTTTTTAAACGTAAAAAAAGTACCGACTGAACAGCTATGCCGTGTTCTTGGGTACACCACGAAAGACATTAAGCAGCTGCTGGTAGCCGTTAAGGCAAAGCAGAAAAACTTTGTATTTGTAGGTGCAGGTGGTACAGGTATGAACACTGCGTACTGGCTATCAGAGCTTATGCAAATGACAAACACCTACAAGATCTTCAGCAAAGTAGCAGTATTTGAAGATGACGTAATTGAACATTCGAACATGTTACGTTTCCCACTAAGCAGCGGAGCATACGCAGTTGGGAACAGAAACAATAGTAAACTCGAATTGATAGTACCGTTAATAAAGAACCTAGGTTCACGTAAGCTGGAGGTAGTAAACTCCTATCTTACTAGAGGGCACTACATGCGTAGTACACTACTACAGAACTACCCAAGCTTAAAAACTGTACCTAACACCGTACTTTACGGGGCTCCAGGTATTGGATACCGTGACGATTTAGCGGAGATAGGCCCACTAATCTGTGCTACACACGCTGACGTATCTTGCTCTATATGGATTAATCCTAAACAAAATATGGACATACAAGTAGAAACATATGGAATTATACAGCTTGGATCATTCTTTATGAATCAACTACAGATGACGTTAGAGCTACTAAAACTACTAATCTCAGACCAAGACTTATCAGAACAAGACAAACACATAATGGACTTCAGTTTTGACGGAACACTGAAGCTAAGACCGGATAGAAACTACCACTGGCAGCTAGAACATAATAACCTAGTAATGACAGACACCGAAGCAAATAACTTTTAAGGATAATTAATGTATAACATGAACAGAGGCATAAAACGCTCAATGCTGGAAGTAGCTCACTCAGACGAGTACGACGTATTCCTAGCACAAACAGCAGTACCTATGTATGGGGCACCAATAGTAGGCAAAGAGCCTCTGATGTTTAGAGAGAAGGGTGTACCGATAACACCAATTTACACTAACACTAACATAATAACGGAAGCCCTCAAGACAAGAGGTGCGATGGGTACAGAAATCCAACCATCGAACAGCAACGGTGATACCTTCTTTACACAGGTAACACAAAACATTATGACTATCGATGGGGAGTACACAATAGCCGAAGCACTACGTCTGGTACAAAAGTTTATAGTTAAAGCAAAGAACAACTTCTACGGCGTATTGCTACGAAGTACCACTAAGGGTAGCATCATACTTAATCCGTTGCATCCGTTAGTGGCAACAGCATTAATATCAACACAAAACTTTAAGACGATGAAGTTCAAGATACTTCTGTACTTCTATCCAAACAGAGTTGACATGGACGTACTCTATAAATCATATAACACTACAGTAGAAACTGTACAGTCATCTGTCACTAACCTACTTAGGTTGTCAAAAAGAAATACAGAAGTAAAAATTGACATTGGGGAAGTACTCAATGTTGAAAAAGATGACAACATGCTAGACGTACGTATCATCAGAGGTCAAAGTTCACGAGTCAACCATGTAGGTAGGCATCACCCAGAAATGACTAATGCTCCGTACTATACGTTACCGCACCAACTGCTTACGCGTGGAAATATTGCACCATACTACGGTACATCTATACTACGTTTAGCGGCAGGACACACAGGGGAGTGTTGCCCAGTTTCACCGTTTCTAGCAGCAAACGTGTCTAACTCATCAGCAGTCACACCGAACCAGATTAGGTTTAACAACGTGTGTACAGGTAGCCAATCAAAGAAAACATTAGAGGGCTTATCTTCACTAAACCACGCATACCTAGGATCACCACTGAACAAAACACTGATCAGACCAGGTGCGCTTATGTACGCTGATCAATGTATCGATACGTCTATGTTCCTATATCATAAAGCTGGTATAGTAGAAGAGCACACACCTATCACTAAACCACCGATACCAGAAGTTACGTTTCCGGACGAACACACACACACAGTAAAAAGCCACCTATCAATCTTTAGTGCTGTAAAAGAAATTCGTGAGTCCACAAACCAAACGTTGGTAGAGGCGACCAAATACGTCCTCACCATCAGGAAGTATTTATCGAAACAACCAGTCATAACAGACGTATTTACATATACACAAACGGAAAGTGGCGAACCTTTCCACGTAAGAATAGACGTACCTCCGTTAGTTACTGTGGAACTTTTTCGAAATATGCTTGAAACACAGCGTAAGGACACTACGCTGGTATGGGTAAACCCATCAGGTCACATAGAGGTACACCCTACGTTAGGAAGAGAAGAGACTATACCCATGAACACACTACTCTCAACCGACATAATGGAAAGAACACAAACACAATACATAGCATTTCGTATGAAGGAGCTAGGGGTAGATTTAACAGCATATATAAAGGAAAGAGAAAATGGTTCAACTGAACAACAAAACTAAATACGAAGCGAAAGCAGTATTCGATACAGCAACATCAACAAAGCATCATGGAGTTCTCCTATTGAAGCAGAGTACGTTGCAGACTATTTATGACAACTCAGGATCTGCAGCAGTAGGTAATGAGTTTCAGGCACATTACTCGGCTATAGTCTTCAGACATGTCTTCGAGGATGACTCGATACTTGACGTGGCTATACCAACTGTATTCTATAATTACACACAGGCAGTAACAGGTGGACACGTATCATTCACGTTGAAAGACGTGAAAACGATGTCAACTAAAGTACGCCCAGTGCACGACTCTATGGTGTCTACACTACTAACACAAGGGCTGCAAGCACAGGTAGAAGAAATCTTTGGCTTATCATTCACACCGTCAACATCAACAGTAAACAGTATACACAGACATCCCGGAAGTTCCGCAAGACAGGGATTCTCAGGTACAGATCTAGATCGTACTATAGAGGAACCGGGCGTAGTATATCCATTAGTAACCGGCAATAATACACCAAACTTCGCCTCTATCATGGCTGTCGATAGTGGCCGTTGTAACCTAGCCCATACAGAGTATAGGTTAGTAACTACAGATGGCACACAGACAACATATACAGAAGCACGTGCACACTCTATCTCAGTAGTGAAGGTTGATATCTCTGAAGTAGAAAAGTCTCTAGGAGTTCCTGATATGACTACAGAAGTACGAGGTAGCAACTCAGCTGTATCTAGAGATATTACAGAGAAACTTAGTACTCTAGCGTATTCCCTCCCATCACCTCATATGCTTATCAACCCTGCAAATGTAACAAAAGCAGTCTCTGTTCCCTATGAAGCAAGTCAACTTGCAAAGTATGGCAGAACACAGAGCTTTGATTTCGGCCCTTCTTTCGAATTCCCATCACCTTTTGGGGACGACTACTGGGGAAAACCTACAGTAAACACGCCAAGTAAACCGGCAAAAGTATACCACAAACCACTGGTTATGATGCCCGCAAAAGAGTTGAAGAACTGTACGAAAGCTAGACTCCTAGAAATTATAAGCGACGTTGATGAGTTCTTTGGCCTCAGACCATCCGACTACGGTACGTATAACGACGCGGAACTTCTTGAAGCTGTACAAGAAGGATACCAAGAAGTTGCTGACGAACTAGCAGAAGAGGAATGGGATCGTACTATAAAACAAGAAGAGCTAATAGCACTTGGTGCACCTAAGGAAACAGTTGTACTACTGAGCTCAGAGAAATTAGACCAACTACACGCACAAGCGTACCCAGAATAAAGGAATGAATAATGACATACAGAGAATTTACAATCAAAAAGAAGAATGGTAAACACAGAAGAATCTGTGCACCGGACGCCCCACTTCTATCTTTTCAAAGACTTAGACTTCCCGAACTAAGCGACCTTTTCCACACACGAGAAGTAAATACGGTAGGCACCGACGTGTTCCACGGCTTTATAAAAGACAGGAACTGCGTTACAGCTGCAACTGAACATATAGGGTACCACCATACCATCGGACTGGATATATCAGCATGCTTTGACTCTATACAACTAAGAGATGTACCAGGGGTAGAATTTTCAGAACACTTAGCGCACAAAGACGGCTCCCTTGCACAAGGTTTTGCAACGTCCCCTATGTTGGCTAACTTGTACCTCATTAAGCCGATATCAGAGATTATGGACATCCTTACAGTTATGTACGGAGACTACAAACTCACAGTATACGCAGACGACATACAGCTATCGTTTCCACAGAGTACATATGAGAAACTGAACGAAGCAATCGCAATAGTCACAGAAGTACTGGCGACGTACAAACTGACAATTAACCCAGCGAAGACCAGAATCCATCACGCCAAGTTTGGAAACAGACGTGTACTAGGAGTAATGGTAGGACAAGACTCGTTGAAACCCACAAGAAAAATAAGAAAAAAGATAAGAGCAGCTAGATTTCAGGGAAACGGACCATCACTTGGTGGACTAGTTACAGCCTCTAGACTACTGCTACCAATCGCACGAAGACCTGTCTTCGAATAACCGAAGAAAAAAAACCTGGACAGCCCAACCTTTCGAGATTTGACGCTATCGTCAATCGATAACCTCAACAAGGTAAGATACAAAGAAGTAAACTAACGCTTTCTCAAAAAGGCCAACGCTTATAGTTTACAGAAAAAGCAGGTTACAAACACACACAGTACTTCTTTAAGAAGTTCACGTA
>Ga0256844_10000291_pt1 | contig 19504 bp, 16 predicted proteins | sample MusselsmetaG_FD_189100 | JGI IMG/M metagenome (GOLD analysis project Ga0256844, IMG submission 189100) | Mussel associated microbial communities from hydrothermal vent at the East Pacific Rise, Pacific Ocean - Mussels | ecosystem: Host-associated > Mollusca > Shell > Unclassified ... | reverse complement strand
TACTGCCAGAGAAATTGGTATTTGTCTGGGCGATTAAGAAGCGAAATACCATAATAATAGAATACTGAAACTTGACGAATGGAAACAGGCGAAGAAAATAGAAATCTTTTTTTAAGGGTTTATGACAGACTCTATGACCATTATGGCCCGCAATACTGGTGGCCAGGGGAAAGCAATCTGGAAATAATGGTTGGAGCAGTATTAACACAGAATACGAATTGGATAAATGTGGAGAAAGCCATTGATAACCTTAAAAATAGCGATCAGCTTTCTTTCTCCTGTCTCCAGAATATGCCGATTGAGGAACTCGCAGAATACATTAGACCTGCCGGATACTATAATATCAAAGCTCGCAGGTTAAAAAATCTGTTTCAGATGATTGAGGATGAGTATGAGGGAGAAATCACTTTTCTGTTTGCGGACAGTCTTGATGAATCCCGGGAAAATCTGCTGCGGGTTAAAGGAGTGGGACCTGAAACTGCAGACGCAATTCTCCTGTATGCTGCAAAAAAGCCTGCCTTTGTGATAGATACCTATACCCACCGGGTCTTTTCTCGTCATGAGTTAGTTGAGGAAGATACCGACTATTATAGCCTGCAACAGGAATTTTTAGATAGTTTACCAGAAGATGTATCACTCTTTAATGAGTTTCACGCACTAATTGTGGCAGTGGCCAAGGAGTTTTGTAAGAAAAAAAAACCTCGCTGCAGCAATTGCCCGCTGCAACGGGTGGAGGAAAAGTAGACTGCACACAGGCCCGAGGGAGAAGTTGTAAAAAAGGCAGTTTATGCCTTGATGTTTATAAGGCTCTCAGTCATTTCATCTACTGTTTGCAGTGTTTTTAAGTTTGCCTGATAAAAGCGACTGTTTAGTTGTGATTCTGGTAATTCCTCTGCCAGATCAACATTTGAAAGTTCAACAAGCTCACTTCCTTCATTCGTTTCATCAAGCCTCTTTGTTCCGGGGCTGTCCACTCTTTCTATAGACGCCTTAACTCCCTGAGGGGCTTGGTTTGATAATGTTACGCGCGTTTTCTTGTATCCTTCCGAGGAAACATTGGCAATGTTATTGGCGTTTGAATTCATTTTTGTGCCAAATGCCTGGAGCCCTGAGAGTGCGGAATTTACAGCTGGTATCATTGTATCACCGTATAAAAAAGCAGATCTTGAATATTATTATAAAGTTCTTGATATGAATTATGCGAAAATGATGCCATTGTTGAAAATAATACTGAAAATCGTGATTCCCTGTAAAAGAGTAGTCTTTTAAATTGGATATACTTCTGGTGCGATTGTTTTCTATAGAGATGAAGGGGCTTAGGCGAATTACCAGGATGTGCCAATGATTACCTTTTTGTTCTTGATGTGACGGTGGTTATAAAAAACATTTGGTAAATGGCACACCATGGGCAAACCGATTTCCTCAGGTTTCCTATATTTTCATCAGTTAAAAAACCAGGCATGAGCAAGGTTGGGGAGTATATCTTAAGTAATACTCCTTACTCCGGGTGGCGTTTTTAATTAACGAGCAGTCACCCGATAATCATCAAAGTAAACAACACTATCAGCTTTAGTCCACAAGCCAACTTTTCCCGATACAGAATCTGGTAATTGATGGGCAAGATACTGCTTGCCATTTACAAAACCTTTAATAAGATTGCCCTTCACCGTAAGTTTTAGAGTATGCCATTTATGGCTGGGGGTTTTTACATTGCGTACCCAGCTGACAGAGCTTCTTTTGCCATGTTTATAGCGCCACAGCACCAGGTTGTGTTCCAGAGGGTTTGCGCGAATTGCGTAATAGTCTCCATTTGTTTTGAGATCAAACAAAATACCAGCTCCCTGATCGATTCTTCCGGCGACTCCTTTAAAGCGTACGTCGATTTCGCCATTCTCGAAATTATCCACATTTGCAGCCACAGCAAAGGGGTAGTAAGCATAGGCTGTAACATTATCAAGGAATTCAGCATAACGCTCGCCGTATAAGGCTTTTGCTTTGTCAGCAAGGCCTGCTGATGCAATACCTCGTTTCCATTTACGGCCATCAACAACAAGGACAGTGTTTTGATTGTCGCTTCCAATTATCCAGTTTCCCACTGCCGGAGTAAAAGTTTGTGGAGTTGAACCCACTGTTTCTTCAGAAAAGTCATAAAAGTTTGGATCTTTGTTGGCTTTTGTTGAAGTTTTAACTGCCTCTCCAGCCATCGCCACAGAAACCAGACTGATTTTTTTTGCATGTTTGGAAGAGAGGTATTCCAGCTCAGCAGGTGATGATGCCGGGGAATACGAATTTTTATAGACATAAATGCTATATATTGACAGCGCCAGAACAGTACAGGTGATAAGTGCTTTTTTTCGTCTCATGTTGCTTGCTCCATTTTATAGTAATTTTACCATTTTCCTTTACGACCATAGATACCAGCGCATAAAAACAGAAGAGGCAGAAATACATAAAACCACCATCTGCTACCTGTTGCATCAACAATATTTGGGTGCCCCTGATAGGCAGGTACAGAATCGGGAACTACCTGCAAGTCTGCAAGTTTATAAATAATAGGCAGAATCTCATTTGCACTGTTTGAATAACTCTGATCGTGCTGTCCGTTATATGCATATTCTATGACTCCATAGTTCTCATCTTCAGATGCGCTGAATAAACCCTTTTGCTCAGATTGTGCATAGTTGAGTTTTAGATTAGGCAGACTTCTTCGTAGTTTTGCGAGTATATCCTTTTCCATGTCAAGTAAACGGCTGTCCTGTGGATCAAGATGAATTGTGATGGTTAGCGGCTTTTGTACTTTTTTTAAGGCTCGGTGATCGGCAGGATTAAAAGAGTGCCTCCTGTTTTCTGTTACATCAAGATAACGTGGGACTAGTGAGGTGCTTGAAACAATAATGCCCAACAGAAATAGAGTGATAAATGATTTTCCCATTTTTAGGAGTAATCGATGTCCCGGATGAAGCCAGATAACAGTCAACAGAAAAAACAATGCTGCAAGGGAGAGGAAAGATATAATATAATTTGTTGCGAGCAATCCATTTTCAAAATGTCGCAACATGCCTGTCAAAGACAAGTTACCTAATACTTCAAGTATGCCACTTTGGCCGCTTGCTGCAAACTCAATAACCCATGAACCAAGGGTAACTGCAAGACAGAACATGGCGGCCGTTGGCAGGGAATCACTTATTGTGGCCGCAAACATGGCGATGCTGATAACCGTTAATGAATAGAGACCATGCCCTGCAAGTAAAGTGGCTATCTCAGGTACTGAAAAATAGCCACCCCAATACTGCCACAGAGTAATCGCTGAAAGAGCAGGTATCAGGCTTATCAGCCAGACAAGTCCCATGGCAGTGATTTTTAATCCACACAGTGTGAACGGGGATATCGGTAGTTGCAGCAAAAGCTTAAGTGCACCACTTTGCTTATCAAGGCCTATTAACCGAATGGCAACAAAAGGCATTAACAGAGTCTGGCTCAAGTAATAGGCACCAAAGGTGGGTACAAAAATTCCTTCCAGGGGGTTCATGCCACTTGCCATATCAGGAAAAGATAAAGCTGTTCGGCTGGCCTGACTGAACAACTCGATAGCCTGAAAAAAGCTGTAACCCACCAGCAGTGAAACAATAATAAGCATGACCCAGAGAGCAGGTGCCACCAGCAAGCCCCGGATCTCCTGAAAAAGAATAAGATTTGCAAGTTGATATCTGGAAGGGGCTTCAGGTAATGGCAAGAAACACCTCCTCAAGGGTAGCATCAGTGCTGAGGCTAGTCTGAATGCGTAACTCGTCTAGGGTGCCAATTGCCAGTAATTTCCCCTGATCCAGCAGCAGAAAACGATCACATATTTTTTCTGCCTCGGTCAGCTGATGAATGGATAGAATCATGGTACGATCTGTTCGATATTCACGCAGCAGATCCATTACAGCAAGAGATTGCCGAAGATCAAATCCATCAAATGGCTCATCAAGCATCAGTATTGCTTGTTTGCTAAGCAGAGCAATAGTAAGAAGCACTCTGCGTCTATAGCCTTTTGAGAGGTTATTTAGCGGTTTGTGGAGCATGGAAGAAAGTTCCAGCTTATTTATGAGATGATTAAGCTCTTTCTCCTCCATACCATGCGTTTTTTGGAAGAATGAAAGTGTGGTTGAAACCTGCTGGTCGGCAAAGGGAAGAATATTGTCTGGTTGATACCAGAGAATCTGCTTTCGTTTTTTGAGTGAAAGTTTTTTCCCCTGCCACATGATGGAACCGGATTCCAACGGCAACAGGCCTGTGATGCATTCAAGCAAAGTTGATTTTCCGGAGCCATTGGGGCCGATAAGGCCCAGAATTTCACCGGAGGAGACATTAAAGGAAACATCAGATAAGGCTCTGTATGAGCCAAAGCTTTTGCATATTCCTATAATGCCGAGTTCATAATTTTGTTGTTCTTTGTCCATGTTCTGGCAGGATTTGTTAGAGAAGCAAGCGTATAAAGGACAATAAACCAATTATATGTTTTGTTCCACAGTTACATAATATTATTGGTTCCTCTATTTTGATTTATGTGAGAGAAATTGCCTAAAAATTGACTGAATGAGTTTTGTTTCTTTTGATTGGAGTTGCAATCTTCCAAAGAATTGCCTGATATTACGCATGTAGTATTCGTGACTTTTTTCCTGTAAGAAGTCGATATTCTCCAAACTGTTTTCCATATACTCATACATATTTTCAACCTCATACGAAGAGGCAAGTTTAGGGTTTGGGATGATATCTTTTTGTTCATGAACCACAGCATGAAATATTTCATAGCAGTGGATAGCCACAGCTTGAGCAAGATTTAAAGAAGAAAAATCTGCCGTTGGAATGGCTGAACGGAACTGGCAATATTTGAGATCATCATTGGTGAGGCCACGGTCTTCTGCACCAAAGAGAAACGCGATCTGATTTTTGGGTAGTATGGGTAATATTATCTTCATAAGTTCCCGTGGACTGTTTCCCTGTGTCCTGTGTCTGCCTTTTCTGGCTGTGGTTCCTACCACCTGGGAAAAAGGTTGCAGTGCCTGGCTTAATTCTTCATGGAACTCCATGGAATCGATGAGGTGTGCGGCATTGTGGGTGGCTAGTTTAATCATCAACCTGTGGTCAGGATATTCTTTTGCCACAACTATTAACCGGGTGATTCCCATATTCCACGCAGCTCGTGCAGCAGATCCAATGTTTTCCGGATATTTTGGATTGACCAAAACAATAGCGATGTTTTTTAGGAGGTGTTGATTATGAGCCATATTTTTCTTGAATGCGAAGGAAAGCAAAACGGCCATAAAACAGCAGATGCTGTTTTATGGCCGAAAGTATGTTGTCGGTGAGTTATTAACTTAGAGGTTTATTTAGTAGTCATTCCATCCTCAAATGAACCTCTGCTCAATTTTTCATATTCTGCAATTTGTTTGTCCGGGTTTGTGGGCATCAAACGTTTCAAGAGAGGAACAACACCTCGCTCTGATTTTTCAAACAGTGTTTCAGCTTCTTTGAGGGTGATTTGCCATGCGGGTGCAAAACCGGGTGCTTTCTCAAACATCATGTCGAGGGCAGTCTGATACACATAATATTGACGAATTTCCTTACGACCCGGTTTTTGGTTTAAAGATTGTACAGTGATACGGAGATTGTCTCGTTCCTGCTTAAGCATTTCTTTTTCCTGTTTTCGCCGCTCGTTTTCTTTGGAATCTATTTCGAGTTTGGTGTGCAGGTGGGTACGCAATCGTAGAACTTCCTGAGCGAGTTCACGGCGGCGCATATATCCGCGAATGAGGATGACCATGCAAAAGAAGATACCTATGCCAAGTCCTTTCGCAAAAGGATTAGCAAATAATGTTGTGAGCCAGCTTACTTCCATATCAGAGAACCTCCATAAGGAAACATTTTGAGAATGCCATGCAGGGAATCATTTAACTACTTTGGTCTTTGAAGCTTTTAGGCGAAATAACCATCCAAGTCAAGGGTAAGGCAGGACGAATCGCCTTATGTTGTGTACCTTGCAAGTGTAAGACCGGGTTGCACCAACAGGAGGTGAACTAATCCTGGCAGAGGTAAGATTTTTCGGCCTTGTTTGCTTATTCTTTTTTTTCAGCAACCGGGCTGAAATAAATGCGGTTTCTGCGGAGATCAACATCAAGGAGTCCAACAGTTATCAGATCCCCCAGCTGAAAAGATCTTCCACTATGTTTTCCCTTGAGGCGGTGATGCTTTGCATCAAAAACATAGTAATCATCTTTTAGTGTTGTCAGTGAAATACCGCCACTGACAAAGAAATCGAGTAGCTCAACGAAGATGGCAGATCCGGTTACACCGGAGATAACGGCCTGGAAGCTTTCACCTATCTTATTGTGCATGTAGCGGACTTTCAGTCTGTCATTCATGTCACGTTCAGCGGTTACGGCTACTCGTTCACGGGCAGAGAGAAATGTACCCATCTCGGCGATAGAGTGTGTATTTTCTTTTTTCTTGATTTTCACTTTTGCTTTGCGTTGTAGAAACTGTTGCAGAGTTCTGTGGACGGTGAGATCCGGGTAGCGGCGAATTGGTGAAGTGAAGTGCGTATAATCTGTTGCAGCGAGTCCGAAGTGACCAACATTTTTTCCATCATAACGAGCCTGTTGCATGGTTCTCAGCAGGAGATTATTGATTACATATTCTTTTGGAGAGTTTTTTACCAGAGCAAGCACTTGTCCAAACCAGTCGGGATCCTGCCGAACAGGCGGCAGATCAAGTCCAAGAGAATGGCCAAATTCGACAAATTCTTTTATCTTTTCAGGGGATGGCTTTTCGTGGATACGATAGAGACCATCAAGATGATTCTCGGTGAAGACTTCGGCCACTGCTTCATTTGCAGCAAGCATGAATTCTTCAATCATTTTATGGGCAAAATTTCGTTCTGTACGGCTGATGGTGGCAATTCTCCCCTGATCGTCAAGCTCCATAAATGGTTCTGGTATGGTAAAGCCGATCGATCCGCGTTGCTCACGCAAGTGCATAAGTTCTGTTGCCAGCTCACTTGCCCATTTAAGTGGTGTCAGGAAATCTTTGTGCGCGCGTCGTACGTCAAGATCGTGATCAGTAAGAATCTGCCGGACAGTGGTATAGGTAAAACGCTGCGCACTACAGATGATAGATTTTGAGAAATCTTTATTTTTCAGGTGTCCCTGCTTGTCAAAATCGAGAATAGCAGTGAATGCGTATCTGTCTTCACCCGGTACCAGGCTACAGAGGCCATTTGAAAGCCGTTCAGGCAGCATCGGAATAACTCGGCCGGGAAAATAAATTGATGTCCCGCGAAGGTAAGCCTCTTTGTCGAGTTCTGTTCCCGGTTGCACATAGTGGCTGACATCGGCAATGGAGACATAGAGCCGATAGCCATTGCGTGTTTTCTGTACGGCGATTGCGTCATCAAAATCTTTGGCTGTTTCACCATCGATGGTGACGTGCTGAATATCGCGAAGATCAAGCCTGTTTTTAGAAGGTTTAATTGTATCTGGTATTGCCTCTGTCTGGGCAATAGTTTTTTCATTGAATTGGTGCGGCAGGTTGTGTTTTTCTATGACCAGTCGCATTTGGACATCCACCGAATCCGGATTTCCAAGCACCTCGATAAGTGTTCCCTGTTGATACCGGCTGTCATCGCTCTCGCCTTCAATTTTAACGATAACTGCATCGCCATCATGGAGATCATCAGGCAGTTTTCCCTGAAGACGGATGGTGAAAGGGTATCTGGTATCTTCCGGGTATACTATGGTTTGATTGGATTGAATACTCACAAAACCGGCGAGCTGCTCTTTACCACGTCCAATAACTGAAATCACTTCTGCTTCAGGACGGCCATCTCTAGTTACTTTGAAGACTCGTATGAGAACCTTGTCGCCATGGACAGCGTTACCCATATTGTTTGGTGAAAGGAAGGGGTCTCTATCGTACTTTACTGGAGAAATCCGTGAACTGAGGCCTGTCACAAAGCCAAAACCTTTTGCATTCTGGTCAACAGTTCCTTCTGCCAGGCCGTGTTTAGGGCCCGTACCATACTCCAATTTATTTTTTTGCGTCAAAATCTTCTCACTTGTGAGTCTGGTCAGAAGTTTATTGAGAGGCTTTCGGGAGGAGAGCTGGAGATCCAGTTGCCTGAAGATTTCTTTGTTCTGGAGAGGGGTTCCGGCTTTATACAGAAGTGTTAAAAGCTGATGATACAATGTGTTAGATTTTGCTTTGGGGAATTGTTTGTGTGTGTTACGGGTGAATCTTTTTGATTTTTTCTTAAAATTAGATCGTTTTTTTCTATGCATTATGCCTTTTATTCTTCCAAGAGCTTTATATTTTAGTGCAGTTAACAAAAAGAAGATGTATTCTCAAAATCTCTTGGTATCTTGCTACATCTGTAATGTTTGTTTTTGTAGGATAGTCACGATTGCTTTAAAAGCAATTTTATTCATGGATCTCTTACCGGATCTTGCCCGTTAAGTCGGAAAATTTTTAAAATCCCTGGATAAGTGCCTTGGCAGTTGTCCTAAGGTTTTAACTTTAAAACACTCCTCGGAATTCTTGTTTTTTGTAACAGATTTTCAGGAGTAAGCTAAATAAAAGAACGAGATTTTTGGTTTTTTATGCAGTTTATCCCCTTTGATCTTGAATTATATCGCAGTGAGATGCGGCAGTTATTGGGATCTAACCCCAAAACGCATGTATTCTGGGATGCTCTCGATTTTGCCACCGATGCCCATGATGATCAATGGCGAAGATCCGGTGAAGCTTATATCATGCATCCCTGTTCCGTCGCTAGAATCCTGGCAGAAGAAATGGATGTGGTGGATCCGGAGATTTTATCGGCAGCTTTACTTCATGATACGGTTGAAGACGTGGAAGAAGTTACCACTGCGCTTGTTGGTGAAAAATTTGGTTCTTATGTTGCAGCAATTGTAGAGGGCTGTACCAAAGTCACCAAAGATTCTATTGATAAACAGAGTTTAAGTAAAAAAGTACATCAAAAGATTTTCTCAGGAGCAGCACTGAGACCGGAAGTGATGCTTGTAAAACTTGCAGATCGCCTGCATAATCTGAGAACCCTTGCTGCAATGCCCAAACATAAACGGCAAAAGATATCTGATGAAACCTTGGATATTTATGCGCCGCTAGCCTCGGTTTTTGGATTGTTCAGTCTGAAACGGGAAATGTATAACCTTGCATTGATCTATAAGTTTCCCAAACAGGGCGCAAAGCTACTTGGTCAGATACGCAGATTGAAAAAGTCTCCCAAGGCATTGAAACTCCAAAAAATATTGGAACAAAGCACCAGGGAAGCATGGTTGAATGCCGAGATAGCTATCCGCACCAAAGGGCTTTGGGCTTATTATGATACTAAAAACCGAATCTTAAGGAAACAGATAGATAACCCTCTTGAAATACTAATCAAAGTTGACACCCGTCAGTCTTGTTATTCCGTTTTGGGTATTTTAAACCAGACTTTCCCGCCCATTCCGCGAACCATGCGTGATTTCATTGCCAACCCCAAGCCCACCGGCTATCAGGGCCTGCATGTTCGAGCTATTATTAAAGGAATCAAATACCTCTTCAAGATTCGAACAGAGAACATGGCACGTCGGGCCCAGCGAGGCTTGTTTAAAGACTGGACATCTAAAAGCAGTAAGCAAAGACACTTTATCAGGGATATCCAGGAACTTTTTGATGTGATTGGCTCGGGTGAGGCCGGATCCTACAGAGACGTGATTGCGGCCAGTGGAAAGAAGGAAATATATACGTACACCCCGGATGGCGATCTTTTTTGTCTTCCTGCAAAATCCACTGTACTCGATTTTGCCTTTAGAATACATACAGATGTTGGACATACCTGTACCGGAGCAATGATTGGAAGCAGCAAGGTTTCCAGTAAACACAGACTTCGTGATGGTGATGTGGTCAGGGTTTTGCGCGCCGACCATCCATTACAGTTCCAACCATTAATGCTTGAACTTTGTCGTACACCACGAGCCAGAGCTGAGCTTTCTAAAACCTTTCGCATTCGAAGGCAGTTGTTGTCGAAAGTAATTGGTTTGTCGATTGTAAGTCAGGAAATGCTCAGATACGGTCTGCCTTTTGATCTTTTGCAAAGGCCTGGTCTGGAAAAGGTTCTCGATCATTTTTCTCTGGCCAGTCTTGATGAGTTATATGTTGGTGTGGGAGAAGGGCTTGTGCGTTTATCCAATCTGATTCATCAGATTAAAAAGGATCTGTATCAAGGGAGATCTCCTCTTGTGAAACCTACGGGCCAATTGAACAGGGTTGAACTCAGTACCCTTGATCCGGTGACAATTAAAATATCTGCCTGCTGTAAACCAAACCCCACCGATAAGGGCCTCTATGCTTTTTTTAGTAAACGAGGACTCTCGGTTCATCAAAAAGATTGTCCCAAATTGAAAAAGGTGAAGTTTCAGCGTGAAGATATTGTTAATTTACGGTGGAAACTGAGAGAAACCAGAGTGGAAAAACTCCAGTCACTGGTTATTATGGCCGCAACTCAGCATAGAGTTATGATGCTTCTTGGCGTAGCACCTGAAGAAATGAGAATTGTGGACATCGCCCTCCTTTCAAAAACCCCCACTCCCAATTCGGCCTGGGAAGTAACTTTCCATGTGCCCACCCTCCATGTCCTTAAAAAAGTGCTCCGTCATTTTGACAGGTCTGCACTTCCTTATGAATTTGGTTTTGAATATTAGTAGGATGCAGGAGTTTCAGAATCAACACCTTTTTCATAGCTACGCAGCACATTTGTGAGCATATCTGGAAGATCATTTTTTTGTCTTGAACTTCTATGCAGCTGTTTAATAGTTTTCTCAAGGGTGAGTACTTCACCAAGAAAGACATTTCGAAGGATCAAAGAGACAAGCCTTGTAATGGTGGTTAAGTTGGAAATACGGGACTGCAATTGGTCATCTCTGTCAAATGCGGTGGAGGCAAAAATCTCAACCGGATTACCTTCAAGCTCGCTTACCGAAACATACCAGGTGTTCAGTTCCCGGTCACGTGTACGAAAACGAACTGCATCAAGTACTTCCGGGAGATCCCGAATCTCTGTAATGTGGCTGCCAGAATCTTTATCCTGATTATCCCTCAGGCTTGATTTGATAAGACTGCATATTCGGTTTATGGTTTTCGGTTTTTCTTTAATGGCGGTTGCAAGCTTCATGCAATCTTCACAAAATTCATTTCCATGGGTGTCTTTTAGATTAGTGATTTTCCCACAGCCGTCACATCGTTCTGTCTCGGTTTTTGTTGTCATTGTCTTATTTCTTTTGAAATTTGGAAAAAGGTATATGGAGGTGCAGCAGATGGCGAAATTCGATGCCGTTTATTTCACGGGCACCAAATGTCAGCAGATGCTTTGTCGTCATCTGGCAATCTATCAGCTTTACGCCTTTTTGTTTTAATAAATCTACGAGTGCAACCAGTGCAGCTTTTGAACCGTTGCTTATTGTTGTAAACATGGATTCTCCAAAAAATACGTGACCCAGGCTTACGCCATAAAGGCCACCAGCCAATTCTCCGTTTAGCCAGCATTCCACAGAATGGGCGTGTCCTGCATGGTGGAGCCGGATATAGGCTTCTTTCATGTCATCACTGATCCAGGTTCTTTCCCCTTTATTAGTTCTGGTGCTGGCGCAGGCATTTATGATTTGTTCGAAGTCCGTGTTGAAAGTAATACGAAAATCAGTATTCCTTAAGGTTCTGGCTAATCGTTTTGAAACTTTGAACTCATGGGGGAATATTACAAGTCTTGGGTCTGTAAACCACCACAGCGGCGGTTCACCTTCAGAATACCAGGGGAAAATCCCTTTTGAGTATGCTGAAAGCAGCCTTTCCACAGAAAGATCTCCACCCACTGCTAATAGGCCATTTTCTTCTGCAAGACCAGGGTCTGGGAAAACGTGGGTATCGTTAAGCTGAAAAATTGACATACACCAATTTACCGAGAAGCGGTTCCCTTGTCAATTATCGGTTTGAAGAGGAGGGGAGAAAGAAAGACAAGAGAAGGAAATGGAATTAATTGCTACTTCATTCCATAAAATTGCAACAAAAACAAAAAAATATTGAAGGGGGCTGCACACAGATGTTTGTTAGGGACACCGGGAGATTCCATCCCGCAAGGGGATACCCAAATAAGCCGGTGTGATAGCAAATAGAAGTTTTAGTACATTTCCACCGTTTTATTACTGATAAAATCTGTTAGTTTTTTACGCTGTACTGGTGTCAGTTCTAAAAATTTTAAAGAGCACTCTCGGGTGGGAGTTTTTAAGAATGCTGATCCATGTGAAATGAGTTTGTCAGCAATGATTTTTGTTGGGAGCTTGTCGATGAGAATATTTTCTGATCCAAGAAATATACCAAGTCTGTCCGAGATTGACTTGGTCGTGTCGGCACCCATGTAGCGAAAAGATAAGCCACCCATGCTGATGTTGATCACAGGACCCAATGCATGGTTATTAACTGCCATTGTTCCATCCTTAGGACGAAATCGTGTGGACTGCCGACGTTCTGTGTGGGTAAGCATAAATCAACCTGTGGTGAAAGCTATAATTACTGTATCAAAAGACAATCTAATGCCTGTTGCTCGTAAAATACAATGCTGATTGAGAAGAGGCAATAGGTAGATTTACCCATTTTGCTGTTTCTGGTTGGTTTTTGCGGCAGATTGAAGCGCCCCTTGCAAGGGGATTACTGTTCAGTAACTTGATTGTGAAAATTTTGTTGTAATGGCAAAGTGATAATAAACGTTGCCCCTTGTTCGACTATCCCTTCAGCCCTGATAGTACCCTGGTGCCGCTCAATGATTTTTTTACAAATTGAAAGACCGATTCCTGTTCCCTGAAACTGTCTTCTTGTGTGAAGTCTCTGGAAGATGTCAAAAATAGAATCCTGATACTCTTTTTCGAATCCTATGCCGTTGTCTTCAATACTGAAACGAACATTGTCAGAGGACCTGGGTTGATCCGGATATGTGATGCGTTTTATTGAAATTATCGGATTACGCTGTTGATGGTGATATTTCAGGCTGTTGCCTATTATGTTCTGGAATAGTTGTCGCATCTGCAAAGGATTTGCTTCTAAGGCAGGAAGCGTGTCGTCGACATGGATAGTCGCATGGGTTTTCTGGATTTTGAGTGCAAGGTCATCAAGAACCAGAGTAATAATTTCTTTTAATTCCACTTGTTCAAAAGGAGTGGCCTTGCTGCTGATTCTTGAGTAGATGAGCAGTCCATCAATAAGGCTTTGCATTCTCCTGCTGGAATTTTCTATCTGCTCCAGATAGCGTATCCCTTTCTCGGGAAGTTTATGGGCACCCATTGCGCGAATCTTGTCACTGAAAGCCTGGATGAGCATCAGAGGCTCTTGCAGGTCGTGGGAAATGACATGGGTAAAATCTTCAAGCTCAAGGTTTCTTGCTCGAAGATTTTCAGCGGTGTACGATAGGGATTTCTCTATTTTCTTCCAGTCACTGACATCCCGTGTGACTTGTATCATGCCCGTCAGTGCTCCTCCGGGTTCTCTAAAAGGTGTTGCGGTGATTATACAGGGAATTTCAGTTTTGTTATTATAAATATCTTGTGTCTCAATCTCTACTCTTTCTGCGCCACAGCTAATCTGGCTGAGGGGACACTCGTCTGTGTGGCAAAGTTTTCCGGGAAAGACTTTATAACATTTGTTGCCCTGGATATCCTTAGTATCTTTGCCTGTGAGAATACATTGGGCATGGTTTACACGGATTAAGTTGAAGTTTAGATCAATTACCAGCATCCCATCCGGTGCGCTGTTAAAGATTTGAATAAACTCGTCATTAATGGAAACCAGGGCAGCTTCAATCCTCTGTTGTTCTTTAATCTTAGTATCGAGTACAAGATTGCTGCTGCGAAGTTCACGGGTACGATTATAAACAATCTGTTCAAGATTTTTCTTAATGCTGATGAGTTCTTTTTCTGTCTCTTTTCTTTCTTCAACTTCTCGTTCAAGTTGGTTTTTACTCTCAAGGATATTTCTTCTGCTCTGTGCAAGTCTTCCGCCAAAAAACAGAATCCCTATGATACCTGTCATGGCCACAAAGAGATGGCTGAAAAACAATGGCCAGACTGATTTATGAAAGGGAATGGGGAGGCTTATTGAAATGGCGCCCCTGATATTACTTCTGGTTCTTGCTGCCGCGGAGTGACAGGGGTTGCATGATTCCCGGTGTGGCAGGGGAGCCATGTAGTGAAAAACTTCCTCGCCTTCTTCTTTTGCAAAGCTACTTTTTTCATGGCTTCCACGTGTAAATGCTTCGAGCCATGGAATTTCCCAGGAATAAGGCTTGTTCTCGGGCCGTAGTGGCTCCAGACTGGTTATATGAAATTTTACCAGCCCTTTTCGTCGGCTTATTTTTGCAATTTGCCGGGTCATGTAGGAAGGATTCATTAAGGTCAGGCTTTTCCCATGTTCATCTCTAATGAATTGCTTGTTTTTAGGGAGGAACAGGTTGGGAGGGCTTAAAGCCGTGGAATATACATAGACTCCTCCATGCATGAGGTTCCATTGTCTGGTTGCGAGGATTTGCCCATGGAAGGCGCGGGCGGTTATTATTGCAATGGAATTTTTTTCACGGACGTTATCAACCGTATTCCAGATCCAGGATGTAGCAACAGCCAGGAGCCAGATGGTAACTGCGGTGAATCGATAGTGAGAAAAGAGTCCAGTCATACGTTTGCACGTGATGTGAGTTGAGACCAGGCTTTATTACTGCAGAGCGGTTTTAGTTTTGTTCAGGACCTGCACAAAACATTAACACTGACGAACAGTAAGAAAGCCAGTATAAGTACCTCCACCGAATTCTTTTCAGCAAACCTAAGATAAGTGTATTCTTCGAAAGAATTTTTGAGGCACTAAAACAGACATGTCTTGTTTTGCAACTCTTTTAAAAAAACTTTTTCATTTTCAGAGTAGTCCACCGGTACTTCTATAAGGTGGACACCGGGGGTGTTAAGGCAATGAGCCAGCTGGTCCGTAAAGGCACCATTTTTAGTGACTCGATAGCCCTTGGCGCCGTAGCTTTCAGCATACTGGATAAAATCAGGATTGCCAAAATCGAGGCCGAAAACAGGGAAATTCATACCTTGCTGTTTCCACTTGATCATGCCATACCCGTTATCGCGCAGGATAATAACCACGAGATCCAGCTCAAGGCGAACAGCTGTTTCCAGTTCCTGTGAGTTCATCATGAATCCACCATCCCCACACACCGCAATAACCTGTCTCTCCGGATGAACCAGTTTGGCACCAATGGCCACGGGAAGACCTGCTCCCATGGTGGCAAGGGCATTGTCCAAAAGAAGAGAATGTGAGTGGGTGGCTTTGTAGTTACGAGCAAACCAGATCTTGTACATTCCGTTGTCCAAAGAGACAATAGAGCTGTTATCCACAGTTTTTTTAATATCACTGACAATGCGTTGTGGTGTGTTTGGAAAACAATCGTGACCCTGATCCTGAAAAACATGATCATTTATTTCTTTTTGGATTCGATGGAAAAATGCGTTATTGGGTGGAACCAGATCGGATAATGCATCTTTTAGTGCAAGCAGAGTTGCAGCAATGTCACCAAGTACTTCATGCTGTGGAAAATAGACTTCATCAATGTCAGCTGGAGCAAAGTGGATATGAATCACTTTCATCATGCCATGATTCATGAAAAAAGGTGGCTTTTCAACCACATCGTATCCGATGTTAATGATGACATCGGCACGATCTATTGCGCAGTGAAGATAGTCAAAATCAGAGAGTGCTGCAGTTCCCAGGCAGTTTGGAGAATGTTCATCTATGACTCCTTTTCCCATCTGAGTTGTGAAAAAATAGAGCCCGGTTGTTTTTATTAACTCTTTGGCTACGGGGCAGATAAGAGGTCTGTTCGCTGCTGCACCAAACAATACCAGAGGGAACTTTGCATCCTTAATTAATTGTGCTGCGTTAAGGATGGCTCCCGGGGCAGCAATAGGATAGGTGATGGTGGTTTTGGGAAAAGGGGCGGCATCTATTTCTTCTGCTGCTATATCTTCGGGTAACTCCATGTGTACCGGGCCTGATTTACCATTTACTGCAATGCGAAACATATCTCGAATCATGGCTGGGATTGTTCCGGCATTCACAACTTGTTTGGTGAATTTTGTGAGTGGCTCCATCATACTGACCACATCAAGAATCTGGAAACGTCCCTGTTTACTTTTCTTGATTGGTTTCTGGCCAGTGATAAAAACCACAGGCATTCCACCCAGCAGTCCGTAAGAGACGGCAGTTACAAAGTTGGTGGCTCCTGGACCAAGGGTTGAGAGGCACACACCTGGTTTGCCGGTGAGACGACCATACGTTGCAGCCATAAATCCCGCGGCTTGTTCATGGCGAGTCAGGATTAATCGAATATTTGACGTTCGCAGGGCTTCCAGGAATGCAAGGTTTTCTTCTCCGGGAATACCAAAAATAGTTGTAACACCTTCGTTCTCAAGACATTGAACCAGAAGTTCTGCTCCGTTCATGATATCCTCATTAAAAAGATTTACCACCAAACATCAGAATTCAAAAAAACTGAAATCAGTTACTGTTTTCAGGTGTTGCAGGTTTGTTTACTTTTCCTGTTCGTTTTAATGCACATTAATACGGACAGGGAAATTTAACGAAAGTGTGGAGGTTTGGAACATTTACCTCACGTAAATATCATCATGATACCCATTACTGTCAGAAACGCAAATATGATCTGTAAATATCGTTTTCTGGGAATTTTGCCATAACAGATAGTTCCAAGCACAGTACCAAGTAAAACGAAAGGAGCCGAGATCATAAAATAGGTAAAAATTTCGACAGTAGTTAGGCCTTCAACCGCATGAACGATGGCTATCAGATATGAATTAAAAAGGAAAAAACCACTTAATGTTGCCTTGATGGAATCTTTTTCCCAATCATTTAAAGTGGTGTAGATTATGGTTGGTGGGCCACCTGCACTAAAAGCTGCTCCGATTGCACCCGATAAAAATCCGGCAAGGTAGGACCATGCTTTGTGAAGTTTTCTGGGTTTTGGAGTGGTGAGCAGACTGTAAACCGAATATGCAACCAATAAAATACCCAGCGACACTCTAATGATAGTAGAACTCACTTGTTTGAGGATTGTTGATCCTGCAATGATTCCTGGAACTGCTGCCACACAAAGGGGGAGGATTTTTTTTGTGTCCAGGTGCCTGCGCATTTTAAAAGAAAGATAAGTGGTGATAATCAGCGAATTTAATATGCAGAGAGGGACAGCAGCTTTTATATCGACGATAAGAGTAAGCAGGGGGATAGCCACCAGGGCTGATCCAAAACCGCTTACTCCCTGGATAAAACCAGCAAGAAGAAAAATGATGCTTATAAATAAAGGTGTGAGCATGGGCATAATTTCCTTGAACAGAATAATTGTTATGTATACAGTTCTGTAAAAATTTTATAAAAGCTGATAATATAATATTGTCCTGCTTGTTGCAGACTATTTTAGTAAAAGTTTTCCGACTTGTCGGGTTACTATACCGTTTTTCTTATTTTTGATACAGCAAGGGTTTTGCTGCAGGGTTTAAAATAATCATGACAGAAGTTGAACAAAATAATCATGGCGCTGCTCCATTTCAGGAAGAAGCGAATACTGAGCAGTTTTTTACAGGTGGCGGTCGAGGCGCTATTTTAAATGATGTAAAGACCGCTCTCGTCGAGAAGGTGGAACTTGTCACTTTGATTGGTGAAGAAGGCAGTGGGAAAACCATGCTCTGCAAAATGTTGCTAGAGCAGTGGGACACAAATCATAAAATCATTCTTCTTCCACAGATCGTTGAGTCGTTTGAGGATGTTGTCCGTGTTGTTGCTCAGGAGTGTGGTCTGCAATATCCCGTAGATGCAAACAGGGCCGATACAAAAAAGATCTTTCTTGATTTGGTCGCATCGTTACAGGAGGAAGACAGGAATCTTCTGTTAATTTGTGATGAAGCTGAAGCGATGTATTTGGCAACCCTTGAAAGAATTCGTAAGATTCTTGATGAGGTGAATGATCAGGGCGGTGGCTTGCAGGTGCTTCTTGCGGGAAGAAAAAACCTTGTTGCTAATCTGGAGCAGCTTGATCTCTGTGATTTTAAGGAGATTAGTGAAAGGCAATTTTTTCTTTCCACACTTGATGATACAGAAACCTGGAATTATCTGAATTTTTGTGTGCAAACTTTTCGTGGCACTGAAGAACAGGAAGTCTTTACAAGGGAAGCGGCCGCTAAGATTACTTCAATGAGTCGAGGTAATTTGCGGATGATAAACATGTATGCAGATGAGTCTTTGCAGTCATCCAACGCAGACACATCATTCCTTGTACTCCTTGACCATGTGAAAGATGGTGACGTTGCTGAAGCTACTATCTCTGGAAAATCCGGTCTTGCTTCACGGTTACCCTTTCCTATTCAATATTTGCTGGGGGGAGGACTCCTTCTGGTTCTTCTGTTCTTCGTTTTTCTGTTTAGTGGAGATAGTGATGACAACGTTGCGAAACAAAGACCAGTTCCGCAGGAATCGCCCAAGGTATTAAGTAATTCTTTTAAACCATTGGGCAACTCAATGGCGGAAGAAGTACAGCTAAGAGAAAACGTGGCGGAGTCAGTTGCTGTAAAGGAAGATCTGGTTCACGAACCTGTACCTGAGCCCGTTGTCGATGAACAGGAAAAAGTTGTTGAAAAATCAGAAAATACTGTTCGTGTTGAGATTGAGAAACCGGTGGAAGTTTTACGAACTCCAGTGGATATCTCACCAGTTGAAATTGTAGAAAAGACACCATTTGCAGATGATCCCGAAGTACCGGAATTGTACACACAGAGTAAAATTGTTGCAGAAAAAACCAAGCGTATTGTGAGCCCTCAACTTGTGATCGGTAAAAACCGGGAGAAGAAATTTCCTGTACAGTCTCATGTTTCTGTTGTTAAGCCCAAGACTTCCTGGTTACTGAACGATCCGGTACTGGGTACCTTTGTTGCAAAAGGTGAAAAATGGCAGGCTGGAATGATGGGCTCAAGTTTTAGCATTCAGCTCATGTCATTAAAATCTGATCGGGCAGAGAAAAATCTGAAACGAATTGTTTCCCAACCAGACTATCAGGCTATATCCAATAAACTGGTGGTATTAAAACGATCGTCCAGCCCTCCAATGCTTTTTCTGTTTTATGGTGTGTACCCCACCATGGCAGCTGCAAGAAATGCCCGGAATACCATGCCTATATTTCTTCGTGATCGTCATCCGTATCCTATCTCTGTTCGTGGTGCGTTGGAAAAAACCCGTGTTGAGTGAATAACAGCCAGTTGGTCAGACGGTGTAACATCGATAGCACTTTTGAAAAGTTGCGATGAATTGTATGCAAAGCAAGATACTCTTCTCCCCCCCCCCTCCCCACAAAAAGGACTTTAGAGCTCAG
>Ga0256844_10000290_pt1 | contig 19505 bp, 10 predicted proteins | sample MusselsmetaG_FD_189100 | JGI IMG/M metagenome (GOLD analysis project Ga0256844, IMG submission 189100) | Mussel associated microbial communities from hydrothermal vent at the East Pacific Rise, Pacific Ocean - Mussels | ecosystem: Host-associated > Mollusca > Shell > Unclassified ... | reverse complement strand
TAGGTGCAAAAGGTAAAGAAACTTTTGTATTTAATGGTACGCTTGATGCAAGCATGGTATTATTCTTCTATGACAAGTCGGCGAAGAAGTATCAATTTGTGAGTGTTACAAAAAAAGGCGTAGCTAAGGCTGTAACTGCAGATTTTAAAAAACTTGCAGCAGATGGTTTCATAGCACAACTGGGTGAGCTAGAAGATATTTCTTCAGCACAACCACAACTTAAAAAGTAAAAGGATTTACAATGGCAGCAGCAGTAACAGGAAAAGGTGTAACTTCACCAAAAGCTCCTCTAGTAGGAAACGTAAAAGTTAAAGTAAGATCACTCAATAAGGGTGGTGTAGATCGTGACTTCGTACTTGTAGAAGTAGAAGGAAGAGATCTTAGATTTGCATTCGAGGTATCTCCAAAAGGTACAGTTGACGCAGCAGTAGTTGAAACAACTATTCCAGCTCAGCACGAAAAAGCATTCAAAGCAGCAGTAGAAGCTAAAAGAGAAGTAGTTATCGAGCAGAACCCTAAGTGGGATGATGTGAAGACTGACGACGGAACTGACGGTGACAAAACTGCAGACGACGGTAAAAACGAAGGTACAGAATACAACTGGGCCAACGACGTAATGAAGCCAGTATACGAAATCGTATAGTGACTTGTCACCTCGAAAGGGGTGACTCAAACAAAGGTGATATAATGTCAAGTAGATGTGAAGCACGAAGAAAAAGAATTTCAGCAGCGATTGCAAAGTTCCGCAAAAGATACAGCAAATAGAACCATCACCGGATGATTCTTTTGGCTCTATGCCTCAACTAAACAAAACAAAAGGAATCAACATGACTGAAAGAGAACAACTGCTACAAGAAGCAGGTGAGCTTGGATTGACGTTTGCGAAGAACATAAGCACAGATAGACTTAAAGCTGCCGTAGGGCAAGCCAAAGAGCTTAACGTAGCAGAGGATGCTGTTATTGATGCTGGTGGAATACCAGTTACTGATAAAGCAGCTCCTACAGAAGCAGAGATAAGAGCACAATTGGAAGCAGAGTTTGCAGCTAAACTTGAAGAAGAGAAGCGTAAAATTACAGCTAACATGGAACTCAACATGGCAAAAACATCAGAGAATGCCACTGTTAACAAAGTAACCGTAGGACAAGCTAAGCTCAAAGCTAGACGTGATGCTCTTAAGCTTATCAGAGTGAATATTACTTCAAGAGATCCTTTGAAGATTGCATGGGAAGGTGAGATTTTCACTGTATCTAATGATGTTATTGGTGATGTAAAAAAATACATTCCATTCAACACAGAAGATGGATACCATGTACCACAGATAATCTTGAACGCATTAAAGAACAAGAAGTGTACTATCTTCAAGCGTAAAAAAGGTAGAGACGGAAAGTATGTAAACGAAGCAAAGCAAGTAAGTGCTTTCAACATTGAGTATTTAGAACCACTATCTGCTGGAGAGCTAGACGAACTAGCAAGACAACAGAGACTGGCTCAGGGTACAGAAGATTAATTACATATAGAATCCCCACTTCATTGTGGTGGTTCTCTTATGTAATTACAAAGGATATTTTATGGCTACAAAACATTGTGAATCGAAACCTATATTTGACAGCAACATGGGCTGTGATCATCTTCCACCTGACTATCTGCATGAAATAAAAAAGCATGATAAGCCAGATGAACCAGAAGGCGGGACTCTAAACCTAATAGAAGAGTTCAAGAAGATGATGGGTGCGATTCGATGTGAGTTGGACATTGAATATGATAGAGGTAGAATTAAGGGTGCAGACTACGCACTCATGATAGAGAAACTCATGGATCCAATCATGGGTAAAGCTGTACAATACACAGTTGAATTCAGTAAGACAGAACTAGAAGTAATGATGCTACAGCATCAACTAAACACTGCTGGTGACTTACATAGAATGGAAATGGATCTCAAGCAGCTTGATATCGTACACAAAGAGGCTCAGACTCACTTAACCAGAGCACAGACGATGGAATCTATAGCTCAAGCAGACCTAGTGTGTGCACAAGAAGTTAAGATGGAGACAGAGATCATGAAGCTTACTGCAGACATGGATCTTGTGTGTGAGCAGATTGGAGAGCTTAAACTTAACGGTACTTCAGAGAGAGCACTTAAGAAAGCTCAGGCTGCAACCCAAGGAAAACAAGCGTCACTATATGGTAGACAGGCTGCAGGGTTTGATGACAAGGCTAGAAATGATGCATCTAAAATCCTACAGGACACATGGGCTGTTAAAGCAGTTGAAGAACCAGCTTCTTCTTATGGTGATGGAGATGCTGTAGCCATAAGTGCTCTTGGCAGATCTGCTTCTAAGTAGATCTAATGGGTAAAGTAAAAAGTCAAGCAGGACTCGCAGTAAACCAGGTTGCACCACAGCGTAAGACAAAGAATACACGCTTTGGTGAGATAATCAGGATCAATGCTGTCACTGGGGAATCTGTTGCTGACCAAATAAGAGAAGACTTGTTTGAAGGTTCTACTGCAAGAATGAGAAGATTCATTCACTATGGAGAGAAGTATGGTTCTAAGTATGGAGTAAATACAGTAGGGCACTATAGATTTCCAAACGGAACACACTCAAAAGCTCCATTGATGCCAATTGTTGCACTCAAGGATGACTTCCTTCGTGGATACCAAGGTAGAGAAATGCCTTATGAAATGCTTCCGTGGGAAGATCCTCGCTACAGATACAAAAAGAAATTGCTAAATAAATTCGGTGTAGAGTTTGGTCCAATGTCTAGACAGATGATAGGATATATATACCCCATGAACACTCCAGGATGGAGAGGTACATACGGTAGACAGTACAGTCTTAGTCCAATGATTAGAGCCAAGTATCCTACAGAGGCAGAGTATTTTCAATTCCTCATAAAGTATGTGAATCTACCACCGTTTGGTTCTGAGTTATGGGAAAAGAACTATGCTAGATCATGGAAAGCAAACATTAAAAATTGCTGCAAGAAAAGAAAAGCAGATGGATCTTGTGCTGGTGCATTCGATAATGAACCAAGAGAAGAACAAATAAAGTTCTGTCAAGACTATCCTACTGAGCAGATATACTACAATAAACTCAAGAAGGAAAAGGGTGAAGCATGGAAGAAGAATGATGTCATTTCTGATATACACTTCGGATTGTTTGCTACACCAAAAACTCTAGACGAAGAAAACAATACAGCACTCTTGTATACCCTTGCTCCACTGCTTGTGAAGGCAAAGACATTCGCAGTTGAGGTTGGTTCCTTTGTTATAGATCATAAATTTAAAGACTGGTCTCTATCAAGAAGGATGGGGGTTGCTGATCCGATAAGATACCCTCCTGCAAGAAACCCAAAGATAGGTCACTCTACAAGCGAAATATACCACGGACAGAAGACTCCACCATCATGGGCAGACGGTGATCCAATAGATCACTCCTTTACTCATGAGCATCAAGAAGGCTCAACAACAACAACCGCACCAATACCAGGAGTTCCTGGTGGTGGAACAAACAACCTAATGATGGAACTTAGGGTTCAAGACAGACCAGATGCTTCAGGTAATCCAAGATATATATGTATGAGGCTATACAATCCAACATCTAAGGTTAAAGTAGACACAGTAAAAGGACAAAAAGGTAAAGGTGCAAGGAAATATATTGACTGTTCTTTGCGAAATTTTGACACAACAAGTGACGATAAGCCATACGTAGATGGTTTAATTTATCCGCTTTCATACGAAGCAATGCGTATGGTAAAGATATTTAAGAGAGAGCGTCTACTTAGAGAAACAGCGATTGTTGTTGTATCAATAATGCAACAGCAAAAGATGAAGTGGTATCAGAGTACATGGATGAAGATTGTTATGATAGTTATAGCAGTTGTTATTGCCTGGTTCTCTGCTGGTACTATGGCTAAATTTGCCGTTGCACTATTGAAGATGGCTGTTGTTTCTGTAGCACTTACCATATTGTCTAAAGTGATAGAGAATAAATTCTTGCTTGCAATTATTCAAGCAGTAATCTTTCTATATATGGGATATGCAGATACCAACACCTGGTTCCAGAATGTTGCACTTATGGTTGAGGCTACAGGAACTGTGTATCAAGGTTATGTTGTTGATCAAATGATCAAAATGGAAAAAGAGTACGCCGAGTTCAGAAAAAAAATGAACGAAAAAGAAGAGGAACTCAAGAAGCTTCAGAAGGAAGCAGGGATGAATGAGGAGAGACGTGAGTTTTTAAGATACTTAGCGTCACTTCCTCCATACGAAACTGCAGATGATTACTTTGAGAGAACCATGAACCAGAATCTAAATGAATCTGATTACCCTGAATCGGTATTGACGGTAGACGTAGATGCTTAATCTGATATCCAAGAGATAATAAGATATAATAAAAAAAAGACACACAAAGGAAATACTATGGGCGAAAGAAAATACGCACAAGGATCATATGGACAGAAGCCATTTAATCCAGGTTCAACAATGGATCCAATCTCAAAGAATATAATCCCAAATACGCCTAGAGTACAGGTATACGATGGTGCGGGACAAGCAAATGCATCCAGTTCTGGTATGCTTGCAAGTAAGAGCATTGTTGATAGGGTTTCTCCAATGCAAAAACAACTAGACAAACCATTCGAAATATCAAGCCTTTTGAAGAACGATAAGGGTAACTATACAATGAACTCTGTACTTGGACCAGCAAAGACTGCGTTTGATGCATGGGCTACCTGGGAAGGGATTCAGACATCCAAAGACTACATGAAAGAGATGACTGAAAGCCGTGAATTCCAGGAGATGGATAGAAACCGTCAATTTGCCCTACTTAGTGATCAGTACTGGAAAGATAACAACAGACGTATGGGATCTCGTGCAGACTATGATAAGAGACATAATGGTGGTGCAGGTTTCACTGGTTCAGAGTATGATCAACATATGGCAAACAGAAACAGTGGTGTAGCTACTGAAGGTTTCTATAATGGAATCAATGATAGCAAGGGATATATTCCAGCATCAAGTTCAGCATTAGCTGGTTCTCCACAAATAGCACCAGTACATGGTCGCCCTATGAATGGACAGAGTGAAGCTCTAGCAATGGCGGACACAAGAGCCAATGCAGTTCAACCTACGCATGCAGACAGACAAGGTAGAATTGTCAAGAAGAAGCGTAAGAAGAAAAAAGCACCAAGCGAGAGTCCAGAAAGCGGAACTTCAAAAGATAGTGCAGAATTAGTATAAAGGATGTACCATGGGAGCAGCAAATAAACTCACCTTACTAGGTGGATATAGCGACAACGGAATTGGAGCCACAGCAGGTAGACTTGGTCAGACATATCTTGAGATGGCAATAAAGAATGGTCAGAAGATGTTCTCTGACATCCAGGAAAGAAAAGACAAAGAAGATGCAGATGCTAGAGCAAATGCTGCAGAGAAGCTTCTTTCTCTCTCTGAGAAGAGACCATTGACTCAACAAGATTATGATCTTGCTGGAATGATAGACAGAAAAGCTGTACGTGAAGGTATGGAGGATAGAACCAAGCTAGAGGCAACCATTAAGCACTGGGACAACTCTGATCGAAATAATGATCCTGTATTGCTATCTGCACTTAAGCGTGAAGAAGCAAAGTTCAATATTGCTAACGGAATGACTGCAAAAGGTGGCTCTATAAGCTACGGCAGAAGTGGTTCTGGATATAGAAAATCAGGTGGTGGAGCAAAAGGCATGAGCCTTACTAATGCTGCTAAGATGTATGAGACTATGGGTTTAGACTCAGGAGATGCATTGAGATTAGCCACACTGAGAGAACAGCGTTCTGCTGCACATGAAGATCCTACTGTCGTAGATAGATATGTACAGGAAAAAGGTAAAGGTGGAATCCTATGGGGTGATGTAGATATGCCTAATACCGGATATGCTGGACCATATGGTACAGATTACAATAAGCTAAAAGAAGAGCTTGGAAGATACGCAGTTCAAAGTCAAATGGGACCAAACGTATATAAATAAATAGGAGCATATAATGGATTTTAATGATCAACTACAGCGAGAGATGGATGGTATTTCCGCTGGTGCTGCTGAGTTTATGAGTACAGAAGATAGAAAAAGATTAGGTGTTGAGCGTTCTGCTGCTTCAAAAGCAGGGAATATCTACCCTGAGCGTTCTGAACCAGCTAGGCTGGCAGAAGTTAATTACAAAACTGGCAGAGAGAGACCTCTTGAACAAGGCGTTAGTGGTGGTATAGGCTATAGCAATATGGACGGACACAACGTAGTAAATCACAACAAACAATACAATAACGCTTCTCCAGAAGAGATGCAAGCATTCATGTCGTATCTAGCAGATAACCAAGTACATGAAGACCCTTATGGAAACAAATATAAGATACACACAAAGACTGGCGAGAAGTTGTTCCTTGAGCCAGGTGTTGATACATCTAAGTTGTATATGGGCCCTTCACAGACAGATCCTAATGAGATGAAAGTCGGTGTGAGTAGATTTGGTGTAAAAGAGAGATATACTCCAGGTTTAGCTCGTAACCCTGATGGTTCTATGGCTATGCAAAAAGGTAAGCCTTATGGTTGGGCTCCAGGCCCAGATGGGATAGATGCAGACAATGCAATCCTAAATATGAACCTTACAGCAGGTATGGCTAACAAGGCAGAAGCATTCTTCCACGGAAACAAGCAGAATCTAGGTGCTAGAAAGATGTTTGATGATGGTACTCCTGAAGCAGCTAAGTTTAGAACAGGACATGGTTCTGGTTCTTCTGAGTACTATGACCGTGACAAAACGTCACTATTTAGCAATGCCGATCCATCTAAAGATGTGAACATGATGAAATTGCTAGAAGGAATGGGTATACCAGTCAATGATGACGGTAGACTATGGTCTGCTACTAAAGGTGCTGCAGCCAAGTTCGGAAACATGGGGCAAAACGCATTAGATAGAATGAATGAAACAACCGCACTTCTTGGTGAATCTACTGGACTCATGAGTGAGAAAGAAGCAACCAGACTAAGAGAGAGCGATAATAGTTCTACTGAAGACTGGGAAGAAAGCTTAGGCGTTCAGACTAGATTTAGAGACAGAGCTAACGCTGATCTTAAGCAGAAGGTTGATAGTGGTGACTATATAGGTGCAGGAATGAGTGTTATCAGAAACCTAGATATACACCTATCGGAATCTGCTCCTGAAACTATGGCATTAATGACTGGTATTCCAGGAATAATGCTTGCTCTCAACTCCAGAACCAAGGACAATGAGAATGAATACAAGAAGACCAATGGCAAGGAAGCCTCTCTAGCAGAGAAGGCAGGCATGTGGGCAACGAATGCTGCAGTACTTCTTCCTGAACAACTCTTGATAGCTGGACCACTTAAAGGTATCTTCAGAGATGCTGTAAGACGAGCCAGAGGACTTAAGGTTGGTTCTGGATTCCAACATGCAGGTACAACTCTAGGCAAAAAAGCTAGAAATATCGGAATCGGTGTTGCTGGTGAAGCTGTTCAGGAAATGGCTGACCAGACACAAGAGAACTTCTGGAATAAAGGTGGAGCTGAAGATATCGGTGATGCCATTGACAAGCTCAAGTCTGGTAAGATTATCAGCAAGAATGAGATGATTACTGCTGGTATTGCTGGTGGTGTTATGGGTGGTGCTATTAGAGGGGCCGTAGAGACTCCTGGGCTTGCGAAAGCAACTAAGAACACATATGAGCTACATGGTGCTAAGAAATCCTTTGAAGAGGCAGACAAGTACCTTGACGCTCAAGACAAAGAATTTGCACAAATGTCACTAGATAGTGACAATGAAAACTACCAAATGAAGAGAGACGAGATAGCTACGGCTAGAGCAGAGTTGAAGACAGCTAAGGCTAGTGCTTCTCCTATAGCATCAATGTCTGCATCATCTAGCCCGTTGGTTCAGGCTGTTGCAACTGGTATAAAAACTGGTCATATAAACATGACTGCAAGTTCTATAAACCATAAAGCTTCTCCTTCTGTGCAATCTACAATAGAGAGTGAAGTTGCTACTTCACCTGCTATGCAGAGTGCCCTCGGCGTTAGTACAGAAGCTGTGGCTAACATGAGTAAAAAGGAGATTAGTAAGGCAGTGTCAACTGCAATGTCCAAGCAGGCGACTAGAACCAAACTCATACAGGCATTGTCTGATGATGGCAAGATTAAGATATTTGATTCAACCGTTAAGGGCAAAGAGCTTAAAAAGGTTGAAAAGGGCATTGTAGATCAGGCAGATCAAAAGTTTGAACGTATGGACTATGCTGATGAAATCAGAATGGATAACAATAAGAGAGCATCTGCAATAGTCAACAAGACAAAAAACAAGCCTCTCAAGCAAGGGGATATAGACTTTGAGAAGTCATCTACAAGTGCTGTGCCTACTCTTAAAGAGTTCATGTCTGCACCATTCACAAGACAGAAAACAAGAGCATTAGAAGAGATATCAAAATATGACAATCAGTCTATCCGTGATGCTATTGATATTGCTGCAACACCAAAAGAGCGTAAGTGGCTTCAAGCTGTTCTCGATAAGAGAACCAGTGCGAAAGAGACTGCTGGTATTGGTGGAAAAAATGTATCTAAGGTTGGTTCTAAAGACTACGTTAGAATACAAGATGATGAATCTCTCGGTAAAGACAAGCACGAAACACTCCAGTCATTGAGATCAATGGCAGCAAGAACTGAAATGGAAGATGTCGCTGAAGTATCTAATGCTAAGAAGTTTATAGAGAAGGCCAAGAAGGCTGGACACATAACTGCCAAGCAGGAGTCTATACTTAAAAATAGACTTAACAAGATAGACAAGAAGACTAAGTTTGATGCCGTCGAGGAAGACAAGGCTGTAAGAGCACTTAGAGCTAAAGCAAAAGGTGCTATGGATGACTTCAACACGGCGAAAGCTTCTGGTGTTAGTTCATCTACTAAGCCTAAGTTTTCTGCAGACGAAGGTGATGTATTCAGGGTTAAAGACAACTCTGGTAAAGAAGTGGATGCAGAGATTATATATGTAGATGATGAAGATATAATTGTTGAAATCAACGGCAAGGATTACACGTTTAACCTTGCAACAGGAAAACAAAGTCTACTTCTTGGTGAAACAGAAGAGTTCTTTGGTGGCAGAATACATACGCCATCTTCATCTAATAAGTCATCGCAGAACCAGGGCGGTACATCTACGGATACTGACACTGATACTGAGCTGGATGACAACGAAGAGCAGGACGAAGCTTCAGCCGAAGCGGCGATGAAATCTACTCTTGAATCAATGGGTGAGGATTTCGATCCTTCAACACTAACTGATGAGCAATTAGATAAACTATCTCCAGAATTACAGAAGTTATTCGATTGTTAATATAAGGAAAAAACATGGCATGTATCAAAACTAAAGCTGACTTGAAGCGATATATACATTCACGAAAACAGGGAACTGTTAAGCAGAATAAAGCTAGAGGCAAAGACACTGAGCGATTTGATCGCTCAGATATAACACCGAGCATGATAGTAAATTTCTTCACAAAGAAGAACAACGATAAACAGAAGCGTAAGAAGCTCTTTGAAGACATGTATGATGTCATCAAGAGAGGTCAATACGATAGTAGAAGCATTGTTCCTTCTTTTTGGCGTAAGATCAAAGGACTCAAGGACCTAAAACAAGACGATATGACAATCTTCCATGATAAAGATGGAGATGACGCTAACATGACATCACTTGATGCCATCCAGGCTGGTATATCGTTCCACCATGTAATGGGTTCAATTAAGACCGAGATGGATCTCATGAATAAGTACAACCTTTCTGCAGAAGAAAGAGAGCAAATCATTCCTCCTGGAGAGCTGGTTCCGGGCATATCAGGCGTAGGAGCTTTCTCTGCTATTGGTAGAGAAGTAGCTATGTCACAAGGTATTGTTCTTGCTCCAAAGAAGACTATGAAGAACCAACAGAAAGCACAGTTTGACGTAGAGTTAGCCTATGCTGAAGTTGGTCTCAAGGCAATGAAAGTCTTGGAGGAAAGAGGTTTCGTAACCATTGAAACAAAAGAAGATAATGATTCAAATCCAAAAGTAGTAAACCACCGATACAAGACAATGAAGGGTGAAGACTACTCAAGATCAAAGACTATCGACGCTATTGTTATTAGAATCAACATGAAGAAGTTACTCAAGGGTAAGACATTTGATAGACTTACTGAGCGTGAGAAGAGTATTATTCCTAAATATATCATGGGTACTGCAGGTTTTGGAGAGAGATCAGAAGTTGAAGGTAGCTTCAAAGAACTAGCTGCAAACATCAAGGGTGCTACATTTATGAAGAGATTACTTATCCCTTCTAATACAATCGCACCATTTACAAGTAACGTAAAGAATGCTCACTACAATCACGATGTGAATGCAAGTGATACAACTAAGAAGGTACTTGATAGAAAAGAAGCAGGAGAGATCCGTATACCAAAAGACCTCGAAGAGGTTTTTGACTATATCTTCCAAATGATGGAAGACAACGAGATGTCTTTCGAGGAAGTTGCTAAGACTCTTAATGTTAACGAATATAAGGATCTTATGGGGTTTGCTGAGGAGTTTGACTCCACTGCAGCTACAAGAGCATCAGACCGTGGTGTTTCATTGTCTAGAACCACTCCTATATCAGAGTTCTTCGATAACTATGGTTCTGTCAAGCACATGCCTCTACATCTTCGTGAAGAGATTAAGAGAAACGGACGTGGTCACTACATGACTACATTCCTTAATCCACAGACAGATAAGTTCTTCTCAAGATATGTAATGCAGATTCCTGAATATACTATACCTGCAGTAGAGAATGGAAAGATGACTGATACATTTAATCACCTATTGGCTGGTATAGCTGATCAGGCTGGTGTTAGTGCCAGTGACATCATGAACTCTGGACAGAACGCTGAGTTAGATGAAGTGTTATCTGTATACGAGGCACACATGAACAAAGGAGCTGAGTCAACACTTGTTATGATCTCACGAGGATTTAAACAGCAAGATGGCGGCTTATCTGGTTCTGTATGGCAAAAATACGACTCAATTAAAGCTATATACCAGGTTCGTAAAATGGTAAATGAGGGCAAGAATGGAAGTGCTGAATTCAGTGGTACATTCATGCCTAAGCCGGATGGTACTGCTTCTGGAGCAATCATTATTGCTATGCAGATGGCAGGAAAGAACGATAAGAATGCGTCATTATATGATGCACTTGGTCTAGACTCAGGAGTAAAAGGAACCATTGATGACGCATACGGCGTAGCAATGAATGCGTTCTCAAACTTTTACAAGAGCTCTAAGCACGAAAATACAAAGACAGACATGGAGAAGGCGTTTGACTTTATGCTTGCTTCTGGTCCAGTAAGGGGCCCTATATTTAAAGGTCTCAGAGATTTGGCTAAAGAGTCTTCTATGCCAGTCATGTACTCTCAAGGTAAAGAATCTTCAATCAAAACTGTTGCAAAGAATCTTACAGACAAGGTATATAAAGACCTAGTCAAATATCCAGACGAGTATGAGAATGTAGACACTATCCTTAACTGGGTAAAGGTTGCAGATAAACGTACATACAGAATGTTGAAATATGCAAAAGAACAACAGAATGGTCTAAACAATAGTAACTATGGTACTCTCATGACTAATGATAGATTCTCTCAGAGTGTATATTCTGCAATACAGAAATACATGGAAGAGAACGTCACGAATCAAATGTATGAACTGATAAATGACAAGTTTGTAAACAACTACATGTCTGAGTACAATAATGTAACTACTGCTACGTTCTCTGAGATGAAAGATATCTATGACGAGAATAGACAAAGAATTACTCTTATTCCACCTGAAATGCTATTTGATCAAGTAAGAAGAAACATGGGTGGTGTATTTGACATTAAAAAATTCAACCCAGCAACTATTACTACGCAGATGGTTCAGGACTTAAAAAAGAACAATAAGGGTGCAGTGGTTGCCAGAGGTGTACCGCTAATGAAGCTGTTCGAGACAGTAAATAATCCTGCTAAAAACTCTACAGTATCAAAGTGGGAATTCCCACATGAGATCAACGTAAGAGTAAACATGATTCACTCTATTGACTTTGCTATCCTGAATGAAGCATTTAGACGTACATTTGCAGAGGCAGACAGTGGCACAAAAAACAAGGCACTTAGTGACCTGGATCTAGTAGCTAACGGTACTATATCTGTGCATGATGCTATATCTGCTCACCCTACATTCTCAGCAGCGTATCAAGATCACTACAGAGAGGCAGCAAGGGACATTAATGCTGTTTATGACATACACTCTATCTTGGCTCTAGAAATGGAATCTATGCGTGGTTATGAGCCATTAAACGATACTCGCAAGAATGCAAGAAGAGATGCACTAGTAAATGCAAAGAAGAAAGCTAAAAAGCTTGCAGATATGGACTTCTCTGGTAAGAAGATATTTGGATTCGAAGAAGTTTCTGACGCTGAAGTTAATCTCGGTAAAGAGATTATTCCTGCATCACAAAGATCTAAGGGTAAGAAGACACAACAACAGAACCAGCAGTCTCACAGCAGTAACCAACAGGTTGCATACAAGATAGATGAGGCTACAGCAAAAGAGGCACATGACGATATTATGGCTCTTAAAAACTCTGGAGACAACGTGGTTCTATTCGATACAGAAACAATCGGTGATGAATCTGTCGGTAAGGGTGCACACTCACTACCATGGCAGATACATGCAGTCAAGATAGTCAATGGTAAGAGAGCAGAGCAAACATTTTACTTCGAGGTTGATGGAGAGTCTATAGACCCAGGTGTCGTAGCATTCAACAACTTTAAGTCGGAGAGAACATTCTCAAATATGATTCAGAGAAAGTTTAATGCTCAAGGATTTAAAGACAATACAGAGGCATACAAAGCGTTCTCTGATTTCGTAGGCAAGGATGACATGATCGCATTCCGTGCAGACTTTGATGCTGGTGTAATAAAGAAAGCCAATAACAAGTGGGGTTCTAAAGTTAAGTCTATCACACACGATATGGCTGCAGCAATAGCTTACGAAGAGCGTATAATCAAAGGATACAAGGGTGGCACTGATGCTCAGTGGGAAGTTCATAACCGTATGGTTCTAAACAATGACAAGAATCATAAAGACTACATAAGTGGTAAAGATGACAAGCGTTTGCATGATGCAACATTTGACACTAAACTACTTACTGGAATCTACGATGTTCTTGGAACCAACACTAAAACAGTCCCTAACCCTAGTCCTTTTGCCGTAGGTGGCACAAGTGAAGTTAAGCTTAGCGATAAGAACACTCTTCTGATCCCTATTGATGTTTCTTCTGTTAGAGGATACTTAGATAGACTAAGAGGAAAAGACAACGGATTCGTATTTAAACCTGAATTCCACTCAACTGTTCTTGGATTTAGCTTCAATAAGATAATGAAGAATCACCCAGACAAGAGAGATGAGGTTCAGGCACTTATTGATAAGTCTGACTTTACTTTTGAAACTCAAGCAGAAATGTACAAGATTAGTAAAGACTACAAAGGTAATCCACAGTGGAACACAAAAGATCACACTAGAGAATCTATTGTCGTTAAGTTAGACATGCCTGGAGCAAAGGTCTTCGTTGATGACCTAAATAAGCTACTTGGTGAGAATATACCTGCTCCATTCCCTCATGTGACGATAGCTACCAAAGGTCACAAAGACGGTATAGGTATTACATCTGAAGCTGATTTTGAGAGTATGAACCCTGAGCTTGTAGACAAGATGAAAGACAAGAAGAACAAAAAGCAGCGTACTGATGATAGTTACCTTAGAGAAGATGGTAAGTTCTTTGAGCCAACTCCTATCACGAAGACTGCATTAAATGCTCCTCGTCACGACATAGAAGCATTTGAGAAAGAGCCTATGGGCGAGAGAATGGTTGAGTCTGACTGGAAGAAGATCATGGAGAGAGTAACTAAGGTCGTTGATGTCATTAGAGAAGAGAAGGATGCACCTGAAGATCTTGTTGAGCTGTATTCTCAAATCATGAGCCCTGAGTATCAGAAGCTAATGCAATCAATGCTTGACAGTGCACAAGACAAAGATCCTATGATTAAAGCGTTCTTCAAGCAAAATACAGTGAAGGTTGCTGCGAACTCATTGATTCCTGCTTATATATCAAACGTAGATCAGATGATGTTGCCTCCTCTTCCAGGAATGGTAGATGAGAATGGTGTAGTTACCGAGACTGGTCTTCTTGTAATTAGACACGAGATAGCACACGCAAAGTCTCTTGCATTCATCCAGGAGTTTGACAAAGATCCTGCAGTGCAGATTCTAAGACATGCTGTTGAGAATATAGATCTGTACAGAGATGCACTTGAAAATGCTGCTACATCACAGATGGTTAGAGATAGATTCAAATACTTCATGAACCAGGACAGCAAAGAAGACATGATGTCTGAGATGGTTGCTGTACTTGGTGCAGAGCCAAAAGTTAGAGTTGAGTTCCTCAAAGCAATGAGAGATAAGAATGCTGACATGGGTATGGTATACAAGTTTGTAAACTCTGTCAAAAAGCTTTTCAGAATGATTGCCAAGTTTGACTTCACTGACAACAAAATTAATCAAGAACTACTTATAGCATCAATATCAGATGTGTTGGTTCGTGGTGACTTACTAAACAGAAACAAGCCAGCAGAGATGGCTAAGATCAGAGATAAGCAATCCAAAGCTGCAGTTGACAACTACTTCAAGAAGCATGGTAGAAATAGACCTAACCCTTTTGTTAAGGAGGCGTTTGGTGCAACTGGTTCAAAGAAAACTGGAAAGTCAGCACTTAATGATGCACTAAACTACAACAAGAAAGCGAATACAGACTATGTAGTGTCAGATCCACTATCTACATTCATGAGAGAATCAAACTCTTATGTTGCTGACTTGCTGTGGGACAAGATGGGTCCACAGTCCATTCCTCTTGCTAAAAAGGGTGCAGTTGCTGTAGACAAGTATCTATCTGAAAGTTCAGAGACATATCTTGCATTCAGAAGCAGAGCACTTAATATTTGGGACAGTCCGGAAATGGCTGCAACAAAAACATACTTGAACCCTGCATCTCTTAAACAGAGAGACTGGTTCCAGAAGGTTTCATCACAGTTCCTAAAGGCTAGTCAGACTCATGGTAAGCTTACCTCAACAGAGATAAGAAGACTTGAGAATAGAATGGAAGGTATGTCAAAAGATAAGAAAGCTAAGCTTAATGATATCTTCTCTCTTGCTCCTACATTCATGCTTGTTAAGCATGATGGTCTCCTCAGAGAGATTGCACAGAGCAATACCACTGTCGACAGAGAGATAAAGCGTCTTGAGCGTGCATCTATTGCGATAGACATCAAGGATGCAAAAGACTTTGCAAACCTATATGTAGATGGCATACCAACAGGAAACAAGTACAGTGGGAAGCTTGTTGCTAAGACGATAGAGCGTAATAAGAATACTGAGCAGCTTACTGCACTATACTCACTGAAGAAGATAGATGGTTCTCAGGCAATGATCAGAGACATATACAGTAACAATAATGACCTTTATCAAGATCTTGTTGACAAGGTATTGTCGCTAGAAGAGCTTACTGAGAAAACATATAATGCGAACAATGACGAAAAGAACTTCCGTGGTAACATGACTGGTGATTACTTCGACGACAACATGGAGTTTAAAGTTGCAAGTAATAAAGAAATTCTAGACAAGACCTTTGATATAGACAATGGCTGGGTAACAGCGATATCTGCTAAAGATAACGGTGGATATGCACTCATGTATAGAAAAGGTGTCATGTCTCAGAACCAGGAGGGCTTTGGTACAAACGTAGGATATAACAACACGGATGTATTCATGCCTAAAGACTTCAAGCCAAATAGCAAGAACATGAAGCATGTTGTTGAGTTTGGTGTAGGTAAGAAGAAGTATTACAAGATGGTGGTTCCGACATCAATAAAGAAGGAAGCTGGATTAATCCAGAATCCTGCTCAAACGATTGTACGTTCTTATGCACACATGCAGAAGATAGAGGACACACAGGCTATTAGAGAAGAGATTGTATCCCAATCTGGGATAAGATATACAATCAAGTCAAATAAGCCACACCACATTAAAGAGATAGAGCAGATGGCTACAGAGCGTGGAGACAATGAACCTATGTTCATCAAGCTTGGTTCTGGAACCACATATGATGCACTACCTGATGCAGTGAAGCAGAGATTCTCTATCATTAAACCAAAGATGTCGAATGTTGGAGGATTTAATCATGAGGTTCACTTGGTTAGAAATGATGTTGCTCCATGGATGGTTGGATATGAAAGAGCTATGCCTTTTAAGAATGTACCTATCTTGGAACCAATCTTCAGTACCGTGCTACAGGCTATATCACTAATGAAGATACACATGATCATCATTAACCCTGCTAAGGTTGCAATGGACACGATTTCTACAACAACTCTACTTGCCTCACTTGGAGTATCTCCAGTGACTATAGCTAAGGGATGGAAGCAGAACATACCTCTTATGTCTTCAATGTCTAAGCTAAGAGCTGAACAAGTTAGATTGTCCCTAAAGGCCAACTCAGGTAACAAGGCTGCTGCAAAGCAGCTCAAGAAGGTGGAAGCTGACCTTAGAGATCATCCACTGATGGGTGCTATAAACGCAGGAGTTATGCAGTCCCTATCTACTGATATTATCACTAGAGATTACGATACGATTACTGGTCTACAGAACAATATCGACAAAGTAATAGGTGCATTGACTAGAAATAAGAACGGAAACCTAAATGCATTTGGTGACGGTGTCATGGCTCTAGCAGACAAAGGGTTGAACATAGAAGACTTGTTCATGAAGATGGCTGAGATGGGAGAGAATTATGAAACTCTTGAGCCTATGGCTGATGAGATTGCCGAGATGGGTAAGAGAATCAAGCGTATCAAGAAAGACAAGGATGTAGAGAAGTATATCTCTGAATTCTTTGGATCACCGTCATCTACACTGACGAGACTTGGTTCTATTGCTACTACATATCCAGACGCAATGTCTAGAATCATATATAGGGATCACCTTATATCTAAGACTGGTAAAACTGAAAGTCAGCTCACAGATAAAGAGATCTCTAAAATTAATGTTGAGGTTTCAGACATGATGCCTGACTATGCTATCCATCCACCTATGATGCTTGATGCTACTGGTCGTTGGTTCATAACTCCATTCGTTTCGTGGTCTGCTAGAATACAGCGTACAATACTAATGTTGGCTAAGAATAATCCGGTTTCATTCCTTGCTCCTACCCTCATACTTGAGGCAATGGGCATTGATGCTATGGACACTCCATACCATATCGTTGGTTCTAACTATATAACCAGGGATGAGTTTATAAATAATGTGTTTGATGATTTGTTTAGTCTTCAGACTATACTTCCTACGGAAGCATTTAACTTTGATGTGATAAAGTAGAGCAAGTGGGGATTACTCCCCTCTTGTCTCTTTGATTATTATTGACACGAAGTATATAAGACCCATAACAATTATTATTGGTATTATCATCGTGATGATATAAAATGAAGCGGCTATAGTTGCTACAGCTAGTACCAGCAGCATTGCTGCCACGATCATATCAGTAACTTCTTTCACTACTATTTCTTATCTAAATCAATGAGGTCTCTACGTAATTGTGGTGTAGCATTTTTGATTTCTCCAAGTGCTTTACGTACTCTAGCTGAAGCTGGTTTTTTATGCCCATCTCCATCGACTAATGCAAGGTCTGTTTGAATAGCATCAATCAATGCTTTTAATTCATCTACTGTCATAATATATCTCTCCTTAAATGTAATTACTACACGTACAGAGGTTTCGACATTCCCCTCCACATGTAATTGTGTAGGGTTTAGAACCACTCTTATCTTGTCATCATCTACCATATAGTTGTTCTCAACCAGAAGGTCTTGAAGCCATTTGTATGAAAATGCAAGATTATCACTGTCCAATTTAAAACCATTGCTACGTAGAATTGTATACTCTACAGTTGCTTTGGTATATGGGTTTTCTTCCCATGGAGGCAAGCTCCAATCTGTAAGCTCAGACTTGAATTGGTCTTTCATCTTTGTTTTTGCGAACTTGAACCAACGTGTGATGTTATTCAGCGTAGCTAGTTCGTTCTTTTTGCCAAAGGCTGGAGGAACAAATACAAATTGTATTTTGTGTTCCTCCATGAATTACCAACCAGAGCCTGCTGCTGGAGCACCACCTGCTGGAGTTGCACCTGCTGCTGCAGGAGTTCCTTTAGGTTGTCTAAGCTTCTTAAGTGGGAACTTAGCAAGTGATTCAGTAACCTTCTCATTCAGGTCTTCACCTTTAGAGTTCTTTCCTGTCTCATCAAGCCAATATTTCACATCGTTCTTTACAAGGATATCACCCTGATAGAAGTTCTCTTCTTGGTTTACACCAATCTTTAGTTTCTTACCTTGGATACCTGAGAAGCACAATGCTTTGATCTTGTCTTTGCCTCTGTGCTCAACTTCACCCTCTACTGCTGGTGCAGTTAAGCTGTCGATAGCTGTCAAGAATTTAGTAAGTGATACTACACCTGGAAGTGCAATCTCTTTACCTTGCTTAGAAGTGTACGTTGATTTGTTACCCTTCTCGTCTCCTGATAGGACACAAGTTGAATAGTGATAATCTGTACCGTCTTCCATCTTGAAGTCTACCTCAAGCATGTTAGCTCCAGAATCTGTCTTACGAATGTAAGCCTGATCTACTACTACTGTGTAAAGTCCTGCAGGTCTAGTTGACCCTTCATATACTTCTTCTGGTTCTACTTGTGCTACTGTTTCTTGGGAAATCCCAAGCATGTCTAATGCTGATTTTGCCATTAGAGCTCCTTTATGTTTGATTTAGAGCCAGCTATCATAATCGTATGTTGCTGGTTCCTGTGTGGATGAGGGAGAGGGACTCGAACCCCCGACAACGAGTACCAAAAACTCGTGCTCTACCAACTGAACTACCCCTCAACAACCCCTAATGGACACCAAGTTCATTAGGGTTCAGTAGTCTTTCCTACAAGTCAAATATAATTACATAACTAGACGTGCTATTTTCGTAAGCATAGCTGCTTTTGATTGGTGTCGTGTCAAAGCTTTAGGCTAATCCACGACATAGGTGCTAGTCTTTCCTAGCAGTCAAAAAATAAATTATTTCCTACACAGGGTGTAGTTTCCCTATTTATTCGCATAGGTGCGTATTTTGGTGGAGGAAGATGGACTCTCACCATCTGCGTTTTGCCTACGGCTATACCGTAGTCTTAGCTATTAACCCGCTATTAAATATCCCCCCGTGGTGGCGGAGAGTGGATTTGAACCACCGACCTGGGACGTATGAGGCCCCCGAGCTGACCAGACTGCTCTACTCCGCAACAATTACAACTACTTCCCTAGTTGTCAAGTATATAT
>Ga0256844_10000289_pt1 | contig 19530 bp, 19 predicted proteins | sample MusselsmetaG_FD_189100 | JGI IMG/M metagenome (GOLD analysis project Ga0256844, IMG submission 189100) | Mussel associated microbial communities from hydrothermal vent at the East Pacific Rise, Pacific Ocean - Mussels | ecosystem: Host-associated > Mollusca > Shell > Unclassified ... | reverse complement strand
AAAACTTCTTAGCCAAAATTCAAGACGACGTTAAAACCATTGGTTACGTTGAGACCATCTTAAAACGTAGAAGAATCTTCGACTACGAAAACGCCACAGGAATGCAAAAAGCAGCCTTCATGCGTGAATCAGTAAACGCCGTCTTCCAAGGCTCAGCAGCCGACCTCATTAAACTTTCAATGTTAGAAATAGAGACCTACATGAAAGAAGAAAACATAGATGGAGCAATGCTATTACAAATCCATGATGAGTTAATATTTGAAATTAAAGAAGAGATTATTGATGAGGTTGCACCAAAGTTACAACACATCATGGCAAATATTATGGAGCTTGATGTTCCGTTGGAGTGTTCTGTTAATGTTGGGGACTCTTGGGGTGAGTTGAAATAATTGGTAGGGGCGACCTCCGTGTCTGCCCACTGTTCATATTTTAATAAAATCGTAGGGTGTTTTCCCACGAAAACACCGTCAAAACCAAATTAGAAAAGAATGAAAATTTTACCGAAGAGTTAAGCTTTTAAATCTACTGTGCAATCTTCGGATTTTCAAGAAAAACTGCATTGTGTACAAACTCTTGTAGTTTTTCAAGCTCTTGAATAATAATGTTTTTTTCAGCATTATCTTTTACATAAGTCTTAACACGTTCAAGTCTCCACTCCAAGTCAACTTGTTCAGAAACCTCACTATACGCTTGTGCAAACTCTTTGTTTTTCATTTGTTCTTGAAAATATTGTTCTGCTTTAGTCATTTTGGAACTCCTTTCTAATTTGTTTGGCTTTATCTAGTTCTTTTCTTGGTAGCTTTTGTTGTTTCTTTACAAATCCATTAGTAAAGACTATCATCTGTTCTTTCTCATAAAAATAGAGACTTCGAGATGTCTTATTTTGTAAAGCTACTTTTAGTTCAAATATACCATCATCTAAATGTTTTGAAAATTTATCTGATATACTAAAATTATTGTTTTTATATTGAATTAATTTTTCAATATTTTTATAAATCAAAGCTCGTTCTTTAACAGTTAATCCTTCTAAAAAATCAATCATAGGAAAACCATCATTATATTGAGCAAAATCATATTTAAAATCATTCACTGTTACTCCTTTTATTATAGCAAAACAAGATGAATTATTCTTGTTTTACTATTTTAACAGTAAAAGTTTAAAAATGTTAAAAATATGTCAAATTGTAATGTTTTGATAAAATCGCTAGGTGCTGCCCCCTACACTAGATTACCTCATTAATTCCCTACAAATCTTCTCAATAGTCTCAATATATTGTGAATCTGCTCTATAAAGAATATAAAACTTCCGAACAATAGGCGTATTGTTAATGAGTGAAGCGTAGAGGTCGTTGTATTTTAACTCATACTCAATGGCAATCTTTGAGACAATTGCTACAGAGGTGATGGGTGCAGAGGGGCGTGACCACTTGATGCTCTGTATAATAGCCGTAGGATTGTCAACTTCTGTGATGGAATCAAAATCGTCTGGGGAGAGTCCCTGCTTTGCTAAGAACTCTTGAATAAAAATCCTACTTAGAGACTCTTTCTCTCGACAAATTAGACGACAAGAGGTTAAATCTTCTTTAACTAAAGAAGGTGCTAACTCTTTTTTAGAACACAAAACCAACTCATCATCCATCCACTCTTTGTAGACTAGAACATCATCAAAAACAGCAGACTCAATGAAACCCAAGTCAAGTTTCTGCTCTTTAACTGCTTTTACAATCTCGTTACATGGAGCAATGCTCAGTTTAATCTTTCCCTCTACCAACTCATGAATGGTATCGATTGGCTCACCTGGTAAAATGTATGAACCGATGGTATGAGAAGCACCTAGTTTAAAGTTTTTTTCACTATCTGTTGACATCTAAAACTCATTTTTAATATCTAAATTGGTATGAAATGCCATAGCCAAATAGTTGAGAGAGGTAAAAAACTGTTTTTCATCAAAAGGCTTCATAATATAGGCATCAATATTTAGCTCAGCTGCTCTTGCTTTAAATTCAGGTTCATTATAGGCTGTAAAAAGTGCAATAATCTGTTTAGGATTTAACGTCTTTATCTGCTCACTCATCTCTATGCCATTCATGTTTGGCATAACAATATCACTAAGTACAATATTGGGTTGTAACTCTTTATATAACTCCAAACCCTCTACTCCATCATTGGCAACAAAAACCTCTTTACAATGTTTGTTTAAAATCTTCTTTATAAGTTTTTGAGTAGAAAGGTCGTCTTCAATATAGAGTACGGTGGTATCATTTAAATACATTATTGTTATACCTTTTTATAATTATAGATTAATTATAACCAAAAACTATTAAAAATATAGATTTAACCTCTCTTTGCTATAATCGCCTAAATTAACACTGAGGATAGAGAAATGGAAGAGAATGCATTAATACTCAAAAAGAACAGTGAGTATATTCAATTTATTTTAGACTCTCAAGAGAATATACTACTCTTAACCGATGGACAAGAGCTAAAAAAAGCCAACCAAGCAATGTTAGATTTTTTAGGATTTAAAACCATTGAAGAGTTTAAACGAGAATATGAATGTATTTGTGATTTTTTCATTAAAGAGCATGGGTTTTTATATAAGAATATTAATGATGGACTCTGGATTAGTGAGATGATTAACAACAGAGAAAACACCCCAGATATTGCTAAAATAGAAGCAGTAGACGGGGAAATTCATCTCTTTAGAGTCACCATAAATGAACAGAAATTAGATGAAAACCTTTTCTCTATTACCCTTACAGATATTACTGAAATTGAAGCCTACAAAAGTGAGTTACAAGAGCATGTTAGACTAATAGAAGAGAAGCAAAAAATTCTTATTCAGAACTCTAAAATGGCATCTATGGGAGAGATGATAGCCAACATCGCTCACCAATGGAGACAACCACTCAACTCTCTCTCTGCTCTACACACCGTACTCATGATGGATTATGAAGAGAAAAATTCCCTGACAGTTGAGGAGATTGAAGAGTTCAAAGAGGAGTCACGACAATATATTCACAAAATGAGTAGCACTATTGATGACTTTAGAAACTTCTTCTCTCCTACAAAAGAGAAGGAGCATTTTTTAGTTTCAGATGCCATTAAAGAGTCCATTAAATTTGTTCGAGACTCCTACATTGACGCTCATGTTGAGTTGGTAGACATGACAAAAAATAGAGATACCCAAATTTGTAGCTACCGAAATGAGTTAATGCAGGTCATTATGATTTTACTTAACAACTCACGAGATGCCGTAGTTAGTAATGGAGTAGAAAAGCCCCAAGTAATCGTTAATTTTAGAGAAAATGGCGACGAGTTAAAAATCTGTATTCAAGATAATGGTGGAGGAATCTCTGAAGATATAATGGACAGAATATTTGAACCCTATTTTACCACCAAGTTTAAGAGTGATGGGACAGGTGTAGGACTCTATATGTCTAAAATGATAGTAGAAGACTCCATTGGAGGAGAGCTTACTTTAGAGAACCACGAAGATGGTATTTTGGCTTCATTGATTCTCTAGTAACAACTTAAGCAAAAATCTCTCTATGCTCAACCATTGCACAGTAGTTCTGTACAACAGAGATTCCAGCTGCTTTTACTTTGTCAGCTGCTTCGTTGTTAATGAGTGCCAGCTGTGTCCAGTAGACCTTTACATCGCCTCTTGCAATAACGGCATCAGCAATAGCACCTAAGGCTGCTGGTTTTCTAAAAACAACCACCATGTCAACAGGAACATCAATGTCAGCTAAACTTCTGTAGACTTTTTGACCTAAAATCTCATCATGTTTTGGGTAGACAGGGATCATCTTATACCCGTTGTCTCTTAAGTACTCAGCTACATGGTTACTCGCTTTTGTACCATCAGGTGAACACCCTAAAACAGCAATGGTCTTACACTCTTCAAAATACTTTTTCATCTCTTCTCTGTTTGAGTTTACTCTTGGCATTTCACATTCCATATTTAATCCTTTACGATATAATTCTGTCACTATAATACTTAGGAAACATAAATGTTAGATTTAAAATCTATAAAAAAAGCACAAGAGCGACTAGATGGAGTCATACATCATACTCCTTTCTCTTATGCACCCATACTTTCTGAAATGAGTGGATATGAAGTCTACTTGAAAAAAGAGAACCTACAACGAACAGGTGCGTTTAAACTGCGTGGTGCATTTAACAAGATTGCAACCCTTGTAGAGGCTGGTAAAAAAGGTGGCGTTGTCGCTGCCTCTGCTGGAAATCATGCCCAAGGTGTTGCATTTTCTGCAAAACACTTTGAGCTTGAATCGACCATTGTCATGCCTGAGTCTACACCATTGAACAAAATTCAAGGGGTTAAAGAGTTTGGTGCAAATGTCATTTTGCATGGAGCAAACTACGACGAAGCCTACGCTTATGCCCTAATCTACAGTGAAGAGCAACAGAAAGAGTTTGTACACCCTTTTACCGACGACGAAGTGATGTCTGGTCAAGGAACAGTAGCTGTTGAGATGCTTGATGCTCAACCAAACTTAGATGCCATTGTCGTACCTGTCGGTGGAGGTGGTCTCATTGCTGGAATGGGTGTTGCCATTAATGCACTGAGTCCAAGTACAAAAATCATTGGGGTTGCTTCGGCTGGAGCTCCTGCCATGAAGCAGTCTTATGACACAAAAAATGCCCATGGAACAAAAAGTGTACGTACCATTGCCGATGGCATTGCTGTACGTGATGCGTCACCCATTACCCTTGAACACATTTTAAGAGAGGTCGATGCGTTAGAGTTGGTCTGTGAAGATGAGATTGCAGCTGCTATTTTATTTCTATTAGAGAAACAAAAACTCTTGGTAGAAGGTGCTGGTTCGGTTGGTGTGGCTGCACTGTTGCATGACAAACTTGACTTAGCAAAAGGTTCAAAAGTGGGCATTGTGCTAAGTGGTGGAAACATTGATGTTACCATGCTTTCGCTTATTATTGAAAAAGGTTTGGTGAAGAGTTCTCGAAAAATGAAGCTTTCAGTTGTCATGGTTGACAAACCAGGGTCACTCATGATGTTTACTGAGTTACTAACCAATGCTGACACGAATATTGTTCAGATTGGCTATGACCGAACCTCTGTTGCTTTAGAGTTTGGTGACGCTGTTGTCTCTGTCTCTTTAGAAACCAAAGGGGTTGAGCATCAAGAAGAGGTACGTAAAATTTTACGTGACAACGGTTTTAAGTTTGAAGAGTTACAGTAACTCTTTAAACTTTCAACTATTTTCTAAAACAGATCCAATACATGCTTGTCCAATAGACCTTGGTAGTATTGGTTTACTTTTCCATCAATATGCGTACCATCATGCTTAAAGAAAGATTTATCAAACTTATAAAAATCATTTGTATCAATATAGACAAATTCACCTTTTACAGCTTTCTCTTTTAGTATTTTGTACCACGGAGAGGTGCTAAAAATTGTTCTACACTCTTCAAACATTGGCTCAATTACCAGAGTTAATTTAATATCTCTTTCTTGACAAAGTTTAATGATTTTGTCTAAATAAACTCTAGGAATAACTTCTACTTTTTCTGATGTTGCTTTTAAATTAACAATTCGCTTCTCAATCATCTTGTTTGTATAGTTTGCAATTGTAACTAACTCTTCTTCTTTAGAATCTATATGTTTTTTACGAACAGGAGGTCTGTATCCTCCTAGATTTAAAGCATTTTTTCTTGACTCAAAATATTTATCCAAACTAAAACCTGTGCTAAAAAGATTAGGCTTTAATTTTTGTATCTCCTCTACTTCACTGTCATTTGTAAACACCGTCTCAAAGTAAGAGTATGTCCATGATTGATTAAGGTCATTATGTAAAAAATCAGGAATAGCAAAAAAGAAAATCTCTTTAGGTGCTTTATTTTTTTTCAAATATCGTTCTAATAAAAAGTAGTCCCCTGCAATAGAAATAGCTTGGTTAGAACTCAAATCTAAAATATCATCTTTTATCTGTAATTTTTCAAAGGCATTATGAGCAAGACTGTCACCCATAATAATTTTACTATAGCTTTTATCTTTTAAATTTGCTACATAATCGTTGACTATATAGTCAACATCGTGTCTATTTCCTGGAGAAAGTTGATACTTTAACTCCATTAAAAAAATCAGTACTATAACAAATAATACAAACTTCATTAACCATTTTTTAGCATTCATATAACATTACCTCTTAAAAATTAAAATATAAAAATTCTGAAACTTTATACATAGAGAAAATCGTATATATAAAGATCACTGCTGTAAAGAATGCTGTTGAATTAGTCAATTTAAAATCATTCATTTTTTCCATACTATTCTTAAAGAAAAGAACAATAATAAATCCAGCCAATGTCCAAGTTAATGTCCAAATATTACCTTGAACATTTTCCATAAACTTACCAAACTCAATACCATAATTAGAAAGAAAACCTAATGAAGAAGAGAGTGCTGTTGGTAAAACAATACCATTTGCACCGACCATTCCTTTTAGTACTTTAATGGCATCATCCCACTCTTGTGCTCTAAAAAAGACCCATGCAATGTTAACAAAGTTAAAGGTAATAAACCAACCAAGAAGAGCATTCATTTTAAATCCTAGTTGATTCCAAATACGGTTTATGACCAATGCGAATCCATGTAGAAATCCCCAGAAAATGAAGGTCCATCCTGCTCCATGCCAAATACCACCAATGATAAATGTGGTCATTAAGTTAGAGTAATTTCTAAAATTTCCTACTCTATTCCCTCCTAGAGGAATGTAAATATAGTCTCTCAAAAAACGACTTAGCGTAATGTGCCAGCGTCTCCAAAAGTCTTGTATACTTGTTGCTTTGTATGGAGAGTTAAAGTTAGCTGGTAAAACAATATTGAAAAGCAGTGCCACACCAATTGCCATATCTGTGTAACCAGAAAAATCAAAGTAGAGTTGAAAGGTATAAGAGAATGAGGTAATCCATGCTTCAATGAAAGTTAGTACTTCAGCATGGTCAAAACCTTGTGTTGCCCAAACTGCGAAAGTATCAGCAATAACAACCTTTTTAAAGATTCCCATAGAGAAAATAAATAAACCTAAAGTAATATTTCTGTAATTAATCAACAATTTTTTTGCTTGTGCAAATTGAGGCATCATCTCTTTATGATGAACAATAGGTCCAGCAATTAATTGTGGAAAGAAGGTTACAAAAACCCCATAATTTAAAAAGTCATACTCTTTTGTTTCACCTCTATATGAATCAACTAAATAAGCAATTTGTTGAAAAGTAAAAAATGAGATTGCCAAAGGAAGAGCTAAATGAAGTAGCCCTATTTGAGAATCAAATACAAAGTTCATATTGGCAATGAAAAAATCAGAATATTTAAAATAGCCTAAAAGAAGTATATTGGCAATGATACCCACTCCTAAAAGCTGTTTTTTAGATACTTTTCGTAGCTGTTCATCATTGGTTAAAGATGTTCCAATAATATAATTAAATAACATTGACCCTAGAATTAATGGCAAATATGCGATATTCCACCAACTATAAAAAAAGAGTGAAGAGATGACTAAGAAGCCTTTAGCTGCTTCTGTCAATCTTATTTTATTGAGGTAAAAATAGATGAAAAAAGTTATTGGTAAAAACAGAAATATAAATTCATAACTATTAAATAACAAGTAGATTCCTTTTTGATTTGGCGTAAAGTGGTTTTATTTTGTTAATTATATCTCAGTTATTTTATTATTAAGTTTAATAATAAAATTTAAAATGCAATTTATTCTAGTTATTTTTAGAGAAAAACTTCTCTAAAAATAATTAACTTACTAATTCGTTAAGAGAATCAATAGCAGAACGAATAGCTTCTTCAATCATCTCATCTGTAGTAGCCGTAGAGATAAACCCTGTCTCATAAGATGAACAAGCAAGGTAGACACCTTTCTCTAACATTTTTCCATGAAACTTACCAAAAAGTTCAGAGTTATTCTCTAACGCATCGTCAAAGTTCTTTACAGGTTTATCTGAAAAGTAAAAACCAAACATTGAACCACGGACATCAGTTACCATTGGAATATTAACAGCATCAGCTGCTGCTTGAAAACCTTCCATGAGTCTTTTTGCTCTTGCTTCTAACGTTGCATAAACGTTTGCATCTGCTTTTAACTTTTTAAGCGATGCCAAACCAGCTGCCATAGCAACAGGATTTCCTGAAAGTGTTCCTGCTTGGTAGATTGGTCCTTCTGGTGAAAGCTCTGCCATAATCTCTTTTCTAGTACCAAAAGCACCCACTGGCATACCAGCACCAATAACTTTTCCAAGGGTTACAATGTCTGGTTTAACTGAACCAATACCTTGATAACCTGTAAGTGATGCTCTGAACCCTGACATCACCTCATCGAAAATCAACAATGCTCCATACTCGTCACATAAGACTCTAAGCTCTTTTAAGAAATCTTCATCTGCTGGAACAAGCCCCATGTTACCTGCAATTGGCTCAATGATGATAGAAGAGACACCACCCTCACTCTGCTCAAAACATTTTTTTACAGAGTCAATATCATTATAAGTAGCCAAAAGTGTGTGTTTGGTTAAGTCTGCTGGAACACCTGGGCTTGATGGGCTTCCAAAAGTTGCCATTCCTGAACCTGCTTGAACCAACAATGAATCAGCATGACCGTGGTAACATCCTGTAAACTTAATAAAGTCGTCACGTTTTGTGTAACCACGTGCCAGACGAATAGCAGACATGACAGCTTCTGTTCCTGAGCTTACAAAACGTACTTTTTCAATGCTCTCAAACATCTCTACAATTTCTGTTGCCAAGTCTGTCTCTGTCAAAGTTGGAGCTCCAAAACTAAGACCATTTTTAACGGCTGAAATAACAGCTGTTTCAACATCTGCATCACAATGACCAAGAATTAGTGGACCCCAACTCTGTACAAAATCAATGTATCTGTTTCCATCGATGTCGATGAGATGCCCACCTTCACCACGCTCAATAAACACAGGTGTTCCACCAACTGAGGAGAACGCTCTAACAGGAGAATCAACTCCACCAGGAATAACTTCATAAGCCTCTTTAAATGCCACTTCACTTTTATTGTAACTCATTAACTACTATCCTTTTTATCTTATATAAATTTTTTTTGATTATACTGTTTTTAATATTTTAACTTGGATTATTTATGAGGATTTTTATTGCATTTACTATTTCTTTGTTAGTTTATGTGCTTCTCATTTGGTTATTTATTACTCAATTTTCCAAGATTAAACCCATAAAACCCCATAAAAATGAGCATATTATCAAGATTGATATTCGTGATATTCCTCTTCCTGTAAAACCTAAAGCTGTGCCAAAAACAAAGAAACCAACGGTAACAAATAGACCAATAGCCAAAAAGCCTATTAAAAAAACTATTCCAAAAAAGAAACCCGTTAAGAAAAAAATCGTTGTTAAAAAGAGACCTATAAAAAAGGTCATAAAGAAAAAGCCCATTAAAAAGAAAACGATTATAAAACAAGCTGAAATTATTAATGAACCTATAGAGGAGATACTCTATATTCCAGAGCCGATTAAAAAAACTATTATTACGCCTCCAAAACAAGATGATTTGGCATCGTTCTTCTCTACACCTTCGGTAAATAGTAGTCAGAGACAAAGCTACCCAAGTAGTAAAGTTAAAAAGCTTTATGGTTCTAGTTTTCATAGTTTTACAGCTACGCAAAAGGCGTTCATAAAAGAGAATCTTGATACCATTCAAGAGATTACCCAAAGAACATTGACCAGACGAGGTTACCCAGAAGGTGCTGGAAATACAGGACAAGAGGGAACAAATGTGGTTTCATTTAACTTACACCCTAATGGTGACATCTCTAACTTACGACTGAAAACTCGCATTGGCTTTAGAGCATTAGATGACAATACATTAAGTCTCATTCGCGTGGCATACAAAGATTATCCCTACCCTAAAACCACTACTAAAATTGTTTTTTATGTTACTTATAGTATTTATGGCTATTAGAGTATAATACGCCCAATTATTTTTTAAGGGGTATTTATGAGTACAAAAACAAACTGTGAACTGTGTGGTTCAGAAGAGAATTTAACGGACTATACCGTAGAACCAAGAGATGACACCATAACACTTTGTGAAACCTGTTTGGCTTTACACGAGTCACCAGCTGACAATGCATCTCACTGGCACTGTTTAAATGATGCAATGTGGTCAGAAGTTCCTGCTGTTCAAGTGATGGCATATAGAATTTACAGCAGACTAGGAAACCAAGAGCAACTTGACATGATGTATATGGAAGACGACGTTAAAACATGGGCAGAAGAGGTTTTAGCAGCTGAAAATGCAGAGCCTGTTAGAGATGCAAATGGTACTATCTTAGTAGCAGGTGATTCTGTTTCTATCATCAAAGATTTGGTGGTTAAAGGTGCTGGTTTTACTGCAAAACAAGGAACGACTGTTAAAAACATTAGAATGGTAGATGGTGACCCAACCCACATTCAAGGTAAAGTTAACGGTTCGACTATTTTTATTATTGCTGCTTTTCTGAAGAAGCTATAAATTGTAGGGACAATCCCCCTGTGGTTGTCCGAGAGCTTGAATTACCAACAACGGACAGACACAGGGGTCTATGTCCCTACAACACCTCAATCGACCCACGATGCAATACAACCTCACCTTTTTTCTCTAACTCTTTTAATGTACGGCTAATGACCACTCGTGAGCTTCCCAATGAGGTAGCAATCTCCTCATGCGTAATCTTAATATTACACTCTTCATGCTTATGTAACCACTCCAAAAGACGAACATCTAACTTTTTGAACTTAATGTCGTTAATGAGCATGGCTAAATCTGCCATACGAATGGTGTAGAGAGAGAAGATATAGCTTTGATAGGCAGGAGAGATGGCAGAGAGTTTTTTAATGCTCTCTTTATCTAATATATACCCCTCAATGTCTGTAATGCTCTCAGCTGTTGCAATGGCATCTGTATTTGAAATGCTTGAGGCTGTGTTAACAATGCACTGTTCACCCTCTTTAAGTGTGTAGAGGTCAATGCTCTCTACACCTTCATCTTGGATGTAAAGACGCACTTCACCTTTGGTTAAAAGCAGTACCGTTTCACAAATATCACCTTGATAAAAGAGTATATTATTTTTAGGAATGGAGATAGCTTTAGCATGTTCTTCAAAAAAAGCAAAAGCTTCTTCTTCTAAAGAGCTCTCAAAAGGAAAGTCTTTGAGGTTAAGGGACATTGTGACTCCATAAAATATTAACTATATTTTTTTGTATTCTAGCGTTAAACACTTAAGGCTTTATAGAAAAAAAATAAGTAAAACCTACTCTTTATCTAATATGTATCAAAATATATGACTAAAAATGATAATCTTTTTGCTAACATAAGTTACATGGTTAAAATAAGTTTATAATTTCAGCATATCATAGTTATAATTAATACAGATACAAGAAAAAGGAAAAACATGGTTAAAACGCCCTATCCAGATAATTTTGATGAGTTAAGAACAGAGGTTCGAGCAGCAGGATTGCTTGACAGAGTACCCGTTAGAGGTTCCATAGAGATGGTTGGTGTAATTATTGCCATAATTGTAGCATTAACCACAGCTCCTGCATGGAATCCTTTTTTATTGGGACTATTTTTAACAATTATTTTTACACGTGCTGTTTTTATATCTCATGATATTTTACATACACAGTACTTTAAAAATAAAAAACTTTCATTTAAATTGAGCTACCCCTTCTCTGCAATTATTCTCAGTAATTCATCATCTTGGTGGGACTATAAGCACAATGTTAATCACCATACCTACTGTAACATTATTGAGAAAGACGAAGATATTAGAGCCTTAGATGGAACTTTTACAAATGACAAGCATAGAGGTAATAGTGAAACTATTAAAAAACATAAGCACCTTATTTTTTGGGGATCAATGTTCTTTATGAATTTTGCATTTATTGCTCAATCATATAGCTTTGTTATTAAACGTAAATTATGGGGCGAATTTGCACTCATGTTGCTACATTGGCCAATTATTTGGGGAACTATATTTTATCAACTTCCATTTGCAGATGCAATGATTGTTTTTCTAACATTAAACTTTGTTGTCTCTCCATGGTTAGCCTTTGGATTCATTACTAACCACTTAGGTTGTGAAGTATTTGAAGAAGAAGAGGGTAAAAAACTTTCATGGATGGAGCTTCAAATGAGAGGAAGTCGTTCTCTTTCTGGTGGTGCAATTATTCACTGGATCTACGGTGGACTGAACACACAAATTGAGCATCATTTGTTTCCTAAAGCACCAAGATTTAATCTATTAAAGGTTCAAAAAATGACCAAGGATTTTGCTAAGAAACATGACATTTTTTACTTTGAAACAACTCCAATTGAAGCTTATATTCAAATCAATGATGGACTAAAAGCATATAAATAATATAATAGATTTGAGACTTTGTCTCAAATCTATTAAAAAAGAAACTTTTATGCTAAAAAAAACACTACTAATAAGCACCCTACTTTCTACTTCTCTTTTTGCACAATTTAATTATGATATTTCTAATATTAGTGCTGATGTTAAAAAACGAATGATTGATGGAGACTCATGGAGAGAAGGTTGCCCTGTTTCATTAAAAAAACTACGATATGTTCGCATAAACCATTGGGACTTTAATGGTGAGACAACAACAGGAGAACTCATTGTACACGAAGATGTTGCTGAAGAGTTGGCTTATATTTTTGAAGAACTCTACAACATACATTATCCTATTAATCAAATGAAATTAGTAAGCGACTATGAGGGTAATGATTGGGAGTCAATTGAGGCTGGAAATACTTCTGCCTTTAACTGCCGACCTGTTACAGGAAAAAAGAAAAAATGGTCAAAACATGCTTATGGTAGAGCCATTGACATTAACCCCATAGAAAATCCTTATGTCTCCCGTACAGGACACATCTCACACAAAGCTTCACTCAAGTACAAAAAAAGAGTCCATAAAGTTAACAGCTACGCAGACCATGCACTACTACTTAAAAGTGACCAAGCCACAAAAATTTTTAAAAATTATGGTTGGAAATGGGGTGGTGATTGGAATACCATTAAAGATTATCAGCACTTTGTTAAGAAATAATAATCTAATACATGGTGTAGTCGGGGACTACACCCTACAGATCTTTTAGCCAAATTTGGACATCTGCATCGCTTGGCATTTTCCAGTCAGATCTTGGACTAAGAGAGATACTTCCTACTTTTGGACCATCTGGCATGCATGAACGTTTAAACTGCTGGGTAAAGAAACGCCAAATGAACTTTTTAAGCCATTTTCTAATCTCCTCCTCCTCATATTTTTCAAATGCATAATTTGCTAAAAATAGAATCTTTTTTGGTTCAGCACCATACTTAATGAGATGATATAAAAAAAAGTCATGTAACTCATAAGGTCCAACAATAGACTCTGTCTCTTGAACTATTTCATCATTATTATGAGGAAGAAGCTCTGGACTTATTGGTGTACTCAAAATATCATCAATAATATGTGCAATTTTTTTATTACTCTTAAAAGACTCAATAACATACTGAATAAGGGTTTTAGGAATACCAGAGTTTAATGCATACATACTCATATGGTCTCCATTATAGGTTGACCAACCAAGAGCAATTTCACTTAAATCACCTGTTCCAATAACCAAGCCACCTTCACGATTTGCAGTATTCATCAAAATACTTGTTCTTGCACGTGCCTGAACATTTTCATAAGTAACCGAATAGTCATCTAACTCATGACCAATAGCTTCAAACTCTGTCAATGCAAGTGTTGTAATGTCTACCTCTCTAAGTGTCACACCCAAAGTTTCACAAAGCTCTATGGCATTACTTTTTGTTCGACTTGTTGTTCCAAAACCTGGCATAGTAATAGCAATAATATTTTGAAAACTCCAATTCATAAGTTCAAAAGCTTTATAGGTAGAAAGTAACGCTAAAGTAGAATCTAACCCTCCAGAGATGCCAATAATGGCTTTTTCAATACGAGCATGTTGCATACGTTTAATAAGTCCATGTGCTTGAATATTGACAATCTCATCACATCGGCTCTGTTTCTCTTGAAAAATGGAAGGAACAAAAGGCATTGAAGGAATAAACCGACTTAATGCTTTAATCTTTGGTGTTTCAGCACAATAAATAGTTTTAAATTCACTTATTATTCCATCACTATAACTTGACTCGGTAAGACGTAACCAATTTAACTTCTCTAAATCCAAGTCAGCTGTAATAATATGACTCTCCATTAAAAAACGTTCATTTTTTGTCAAAATTGTACCATATTCGGCAATAAGTGCATGACCACCATAGACCGTGTCTGTTGTAGACTCACCTACTCCAGAAGAAGCGTAAACATAAGCACCCATACATCTTGCACTTTGTGTTCTAACCAACTCCTCTCTATACTCTGATTTCCCAATAAGTTCATTACTCGCACTAAGATTAAAAATAACATTTGCACCGTTAATGGACATCTGATTTGAAGGAGGAGTCACTGCCCAGAGGTCTTCGCAAATTTCAACACCAAAGAGCATTTCACCCTCACCTTTAAAGAGTAAATCTATTCCGAAAGGAATCTCTTTGTCAAAAAATTTAACCGTACTTTTTACAATATTTATGCCAGAGACAAATTGTCGTTTCTCATAAAACTCTTTTTTATTAGGAAGATAACTTTTGGGAACAACCCCCAAGATTTTACCATTTTGTATGACAACTGCACAGTTATAAAGTCGATTATTTTCTAAAAGAACCATCCCTAAAATAGCGATAGTTGAGATGTGTTGACTCTCCTCTAACAATTTTTCTAAAGTACTATTTTGTAGACGAAGTAGTGTTTGATTAAAAAAAAGATCAGAAGCAGTGTAACCTGTTAATGTTAATTCAGGAAAAAGAACAATTGATACATCATTATCATATGCTTCTTTTAATAATTTTAGTATTTCTATAGCATTTGCATCTGGGTTTGCCACTACTGTAGTGTTTACAGCAGCAGCTACTCTATAAAATCCGTACATGAATAGTCCTTATATTATATGAACTCTTATTGTAACAAAAAATCAGAGATTAGACTATTTAATAGAAAAATTTTTGTTTAAATATTTAATTTCACTAGAAGAGAGAATCTTAATTCGATTCCATAGTAGTTTTGTATAAAGTTTCCCATTGTTAATAACATATTTACCTGTTTTAGGAAAAGCTTTTCCCCATGATTGTTTATCGTCTAATATGCTCAATATTTTAGATGACTTTAGTTCACTTACAGATAATGTATCTGTTTTATTTGTAAAGAGATGATAAAAAGTTCCACTCTTTGTTAAAAGAAAGAAGTGATATGAATCTCCAACTCTAGCAGACCGATAAACCTTGTTATATGTAGGTTTCACACCAGTAATTGACTCTGCGTGTAAAGTAACATTTGTAAATAATATAAAAAAACTTAATAGTTTTAATGTTAGTAGTAATCTTTTCATACCAAAGTATAACACAGCTTTTTCCTTAGATTACCCTAAAATTAAAAAAATATTAGTTTTTTTTAATTAAGCTGTTGTTTATAGTTATGATATATTTTACCTTATCTAATGACCATATATTTATTAACAATTATTAACAAATTATCACTTTTGAGCCTATATTTATGCTAATTCGGGAGAAGGAACTCCAAAATAATAACCTTGTGAATAGTCAGCACCTAACTCTTTAACAATTTCATATACCTCTTCACTATGAACATACTCTGTAATGGTCTTTCTACCTAGTTTTTTAGAAAATGAAATAATCGCTTCAGTAATAATCTTTGCATTTTTATCTTCATTTATATTCTTAATAAGACTTCCATCAATTTTAATGAAATCTGCGTCAATATTAATAATATGCTCAAAATTTGCATAACCTGAACCAAAATCATCAATGGCTATTTTAACTCCATATTGTTTAATACGTTGAATAAATTCATTGATAATTTTATAATCACTTACCTCTTCAGATTCTGTAATTTCAAAAATAACATTATTAGCATTACCATATTCTTCTAACTTTTTATAAATAAAACTTGTTGTGGTCTTAGAAAGAATATCATCAATTGTTAAATTTATTGAAAACTCAAATGAAGGTAAATTTTCAAATGTTTTAAATGCTTTCTCTATAACAATTTGCGTAACCTGAGGGTAGAGCTTTGCTTTTTGTGCTATTTCTAAAAATGTCCATGTAGGTACAGGCGTTCCCTCTTTATCTAGCATTCTTACTAAAGTTTCATATTTTACAATTTCACCTGTTTGATTATCTAAAATTGGTTGATAATACGTTGTAATACGATTTTCATCGATTGCTTCTTTAATCTTTTTTATCCACTCTATATTTTGAGCATAATCTTCACTCTTTCTCATACTATGATCAAAGAGTAAAAACTTTTTATGTGCTTCTTGTGCTTTCTTTCGTGCAATATTTGCATAGACAATAAGTTTTTGATAATTATCATGTGCATAATAGGTTGCTACTCCACCTGTTACTGAAATACTAATACGGTTTTGATTTTCTAAATTAATATTTGAAATACGCTCTTCAATGGTCAAAAGTAGATCAAAGAAAAAGTCTTTAAAATTTTTCTTTGACAAATAACCCTCTTGAAAAAGTAAAATAAATTGGTCTGACTGTAGTTTATAAAGCTTAAAATGTTGTATGGTTCTAAGCTGTTCTAATGTTTCAGATAAATTTAACAGTACAGCATCACCAATGGTTGCACCATAAAAATCATTAAAACCTGAAAAATCATCAATATTCAAATAAAAGATAATTGGTTTAACTGCAACTTTTAGGTCAACAAGCAGTTGATTTCGATTTGGTAAACCTGTCAATAAATCAGTTCTCTGTTTTTTAATTTCATCTTTACTCTTCTCAAGTTCAGTAATATTATGTCTTACAGCAATATACTCAATAATCTTACCGTCCCTGTTAAGAATAGGCAATACTGTTGCATCTACAATATAGTACCCACCTTCTTTAGTACGATTGGTAATAACACCTTTCCAGACTTTCTTTTTCTTAATGGTCGCCCACATATCTTCAAAAGCAGATTTTGGCATATCTGGATGACGAACAATATTATGAGAACGTCCAATCAACTCATCTAATGTATAGCCTGAAACATCACAGAACATTTTGTTAGCATAAGTAATAATTCCTTTAAGATCTGTTTTAGAGACAATGCTACTCTGGTCAATTGCAGATTTATAACCATCTAAAAATGAGATGTTTTCACTAAGTTTTTCGCTCATGGTATTAAACGCTAAAAGTGCATCACCAATTTCATCTTGCTTTTCAACATCAAGTTTTATTTTGGTTTTACCAGCAGAGATAAGTTCTGATGCTGTCTGTAATTTTTTCAAGTTTCGTGTAATAGACTGATAAAATGCTATGAAAATATAAAATGCAGCTAAAATAATGCCCAAAAAGCTCATTAATAAAGACCAAAGTTTATTTTTTGAATTTGATTTTAACTCATTAACTGTATATTTATAAGTATAAACAAACAATGAATATAACTCTTCTTCTGCTTGAATTGCTTTTTCAATTTTATTACTTAACGTATTATTTTCAAGTAGTGTACTTTTACTATTTACAATACTTTCATCAAGAATAGTTAAGATTTTTTCAATTTTATCTGTAACATCTGTTGTTGCTTCCTCAAGACCCTGATAATTACTACTTTCTCCTAAAACTTGATTCTCTTTTAAATTAAATTGCAATCGACTTAAATCAGTAGAGAGCGTATATAGTTGTAACTTCTGTTCCTTTAAAAAAGCCGTACTATTTAACATAGTTACTGAAGTATCTTTTAGCTGTCTTGTTACAGCTGTTAGATTTAAAAGTTTATCGGCAAGCATATCAGACAAATAAGTAATACGTCCATCTTTACTCAATGAAAATGTACTCACTTCTGAAATATCAGCAATAGAGGCTATTAACTTTTCAACTATACGATTATGAATTAAAAAAACCCTTTTACTTAAAGTTGTATTGTCAAATTTTTCATGTTTCATTATAGAAAATAGTGCAATTGCTCGTGTAAAATTTTGATTTGACTTTAGAAGTTTAAAGTTTTTTTCATCATAATTCATAATTGCTACTTTTTGATTTGCAAATCTCTGTTCTTTCTCTTCCAGATCTTCGACAAGATCCTTTCGTTCTTCATTACTGGCTTTTATATATTGAAGAGAGAGTGTACGATGAAGTTGTACTGTTCTTATAAAACTATTTAATGCCTCAACATAATCTACACCCAATATTTGGTCATGATAACGATTATTCTTTTCTATATAATCAGAGAGAACTGCTTTAGAGGGTAAAAGTAAAAGTAGAAAAAGTAAAGATATGGAAGCAATAATTTTAGTTTTAAATGAGAGTTTGTTCATAATAAAAAGAGCTGGTTGCAATAGTGATTTAAATGACATAAACATCCTCCCTATTAAGTGTATGAAAGAGTATAGCATAAAAAATAATAGAAATTAATATTATTTTTCAGTTAGTGCTATGATTTACTTTAAAAATGTGAACTTTTTTCTCACTTCTGTCTAAGAAGTGAGATTTTATTAGAAATTATGCTCTTTCTGCAACAACTTCTACAGAAATAATGTCATCTTCTTGTGCAATTGCATCAAGTACAGCAAAACTTTCTGTGTCATCAAGTTCAATCGCACCATATACAGTATGAACACCATCTAAGTGAGGTGTTGGAACAAATGTAATGAAGAATTGGCTTCCACCTGTGTTTGGTCCTGCGTGTGCCATTGAGAGTGTTCCTCTTCTGTGTGGCTCATGGCTTGTGTCTGTTTCACAGTCAATTGACCAGTCTGGTCCACCTGTTCCTGGCATTCCTCCAGCACCTTCAGCAGTGTTAGGACAACCACCTTGAGCCATAAATCCGTCAATTACTCTGTGGAACTTTAAACCGTTGTAAAAACCTGATTCTGCTAAGTGTGCAAGGTTAGCTACTGTGTTAGGTGCATCTTCTGTGTAAAGTTTAATCCAAATTGTTCCCTTAGAAGTGTTAAACTTTGCGTAGTTGTAAGTATCTAAAACATCTTGTGCTATATCATATCTTTTTGACATGTTAATCCTTAATTTTTTATATTTTCGCTAGAATTATACCAACAATAACTAAGGATATATAGTATGGAATTATGTGTAGCATTAGATTTACCCTCAGCAGAAGAAAATTTGGCATTAGCCGAGTCGTTAAAGTCTCATGACATTTGGATGAAAGTGGGCTTCAGAGCCTATATTCGTGACGGAAAACCTTTTATAGAAGCACTTAAAAAAATCAATCCTGACTTTAAAATATTTTTAGATTTAAAACTTTATGATATTCCCAATACCATGGCAGATGCAGCCGAAGAGATTGCAAAGCTTGGTGTAGACATGTTTAACGTTCATGCTTCAGCAGGACCAGTTGCCATGAAAACGGTCATGGATAGACTCTCTACTTATGAAAAC
>Ga0256844_10000288_pt1 | contig 19560 bp, 16 predicted proteins | sample MusselsmetaG_FD_189100 | JGI IMG/M metagenome (GOLD analysis project Ga0256844, IMG submission 189100) | Mussel associated microbial communities from hydrothermal vent at the East Pacific Rise, Pacific Ocean - Mussels | ecosystem: Host-associated > Mollusca > Shell > Unclassified ... | reverse complement strand
TATCTTGAGATTGATAATGAATCACCAGGTAGAGTAGGAGTTTGGATTGGTTGGCAGATTGTAAAATCTTATATGAAACATAATAAAGATATTACATTAAAAGATTTGATGACAACTAAGAACGAAACAATTTTTAAAAAATCAAGATATAAACCAAGAAAACAACAATAATTTAATAACATAAAATAATGGCAGTAAAACATAAATCAGAAATTAAAATAAATGTAGGCCTTGATGAAAATAGAGTTCCAGAAGCTATTCTTTGGAGTGCAGATGATGGAAACATAAAAGATAAAGAAGTTAAGGCTACTTTTCTTTCTGTTTGGGATAGTAATGATAAAGAAACTTTTAGAGTTAATTTATGGACAAAAGATATGCCTATTAACGAGATGAAACAATTTTTTCATCAAACTTTAGTCTCAATGCAAGAAACTTATAAAGTTGCTACTGGTGATGATAAAATGTCTGAAACTATGAAAGATTTTAATGATTATTTCTTAGAAAATATGATGAAAGAATAATGTTGAGTTTAAGTATTTAAAATAAGGCAAAAGTCAAATAGGCAAAATGGTCTAATAAACTATAATAAAATGAAAAGTTTATTTACAATTATTTTTATAGTGACTTTACTTGTAATACCTATTTTAAATACTGATGATTGGTTAGTTCTTTCGTTTTTAATTCATATTATTTGGCTTATTATTACTTCTAATGAGATAATTGATAATAGAATAGGTAATAATAATGGTCTTAAGGTTTTTAATAAATTTTCTTTTTCCTTTATATTTGCAGATATTATTATTATGTTTTTAATATCATCATTTTTATTTAGAATTTTACTTGTTCCTTATTTTAGTATAATATTATATTCTAATATTATTTTTATGACTATATTTTTAATTTTAAATTATTACTTAATAATAGATTATATTATAAATAAAATGACTTCTTTAAATAAAAAAGTAATTTTGATATTATCATCTTTATTTTATCCAATAGGAGTTTATGTAATCGATATCAAAAATATGAATTATGATAAATAAATTTTTAAAAGCAAAACATTGGCAATTATTCATTTTTATGTTTGGAATACCTTTTATTTTTCAAATATTAATGATGGTTACAATTTTCTCGAATATTAATTCTAATGAAAATCCAGATCCTAAAATATTTATAAATGCTTTTAGTTTTTTGCCAATTGCAATATTGATAAATACAGGAGCTTTATTTGGTTGGTTTTGGTCTATAGCAATTGGTTTTCAAAAATATATTCCATCAAACATTAAGATGAGCATAACTAGATTTAAAGTATTTTTCTTTATCCCTTTAGTTTATTTAATTGCTATTACACTATTAATAGGAGGTTTTTTAAGTCAAATATCTCAAATGGGAGTAGATCAATCTAATGTAGAAACTATGTCATCTTCAATAGGCATGATTTTTCCTCTTCATATTTTATCAATGTTTGGAATATTTCACTCTATGTATTTTGCAGCAAAAACTTTTAAAATTGTAGAACTACAAAAAGAAGTTAGTTTTAGTGAATTTGCAGGTGAATTTTTCTTATTATGGTTTTATTTTATAGGTGTTTGGATTTTACAACCTAAAATTAATAAAATGTTTGATGAGCTTTCTAAAAAATCTGATATAGAAATTTAAATATATATTTTTTTGATATTTATAGAACTAAACTAAAGGATACAGAATGTTCTACTTGTTGAAAAATTCATAGTGAATTGCCTACTATTGGATTTTCGGCTCCTATGTATTATGTTATTTTAAATGAAAAAGAAAAAAAAGAAATAGCAGAATCATCAAGTGATCTTTGTGTAATATATCATTAAAATCAATCTACAATAAAAACATTGTTTTTACGATTAATATCAACCATTAATTTTTTAGGATCAATAATAACTTTTTTAATAGATTTTTTAGTATTTAATTTATAAGTAGGATAAGACCAAGCCCAATCTTTAAGCTTAGTTTCTTTAGTTGGTTTAGAGCCTAACATCATTCTTAAAGGAATATAAAAATCTTGCGAAGTATTATCAGTATATATAACTTTTAAATCTATTGGCATTGGCATTTCACCAAGACGTTCTAAGGTAATTTCTTTATTAGAAACAGATTTTATAGTATAATCTATATTATGCATTGTTTGTGTCCACTCATTTAAATACCAATGTAATTGAACTCCAGAAATTTTCTCAGCAGTACGTGTAATATCATTCGGATTTGGATGTTTAAACTTAAAATCATCATAATATTTATTTAATGTTTTTAAAACATTTTCTTTACCTATTATATATTCTAATTGAGATAAGAAAAGTAAACCTTTATCATAGCTATTTATACCATAAGCCATATTTGTATTAAATCTATCGCCTTGAGTACTTAAAGGTTCATTTTTACCAGATTTAACTAGGTAATCATAATATTTATAAGTGTTTTCGTAAGGAAATTCTTTTTTGCCATCTAAAGCTTCATCACAAAGTACATTAATATATGATGTAAATCCTTCATCCATCCATGGGTGATCAGTTTCGTTACTTGCCAAAACAAATTGGTTCCATGAGTGAGCCATTTCGTGACGCATTGTTCCTTTTAAACTACTGTAGTTTCTTTGACCTGTAATTAATGTGCACATTCCGTATTCCATTCCACCATCACCACCTTGAATGATAGAGTATTGTTTATAAGGATATTTACCCATTACTTTGTTGTAAAATTTCATTGTTTTTACAGCATCATTTTCCATTTTTTTCCAATTGTCTTTAAACTCATTATTTAAAGTTTTTTTATAGAAGAAGTGCATTGTAGTTTTATCATTTACTTTTTTAGTATCGTGGATAAAATCTTTATCTGCTACCCAAGTAAAATCATGTACATTTGGAGCTTTAAAATGCCAAGATAATTTTTTAGCATTTTTGTTTTTTCTTATTACTTGATAGCCTTTGCGTTCATATCCAAAACCAATTTCTTGAGCGTTTTGTAAATAACCAGTTCCTGCAACCATATAATTTTTATCAATATTAATAGTAACATCGAAATCTCCCCAAACGCCAAAAAATTCACGAGCAATATAAGCATCAGCATGCCAGCCTTCAAAGTCATATTCTGCTAATTTAGGATACCATTGTGTCATTGATAAAGCAACACCACCTTTGTTATTTCTACCACTTCTTCTAATCTGAACAGGAACTTGTGCTTTAAATTCCATTTTGAATGTAGATTTATCACCAGAAATAATAGATTTGTTTAATGTAACTTTTAAAATTGTACCAATAACTTCAAATTTTACAGGTTTTCCATCTTGTGTTAATGAAATTATTTTCTGATAACCAATTTCATTAGGTTTTAATTTTGCAATTCTACTTTCATAAACAGGATTTTCTTTTGTACCAATATTTGGAGCCATTCTTCTATCTGGATCTTCAATAGTATGAATTCTTGCATCCATTTCTGAGTTTGGTTGAAAAGCATTAAAAAATAAATGATAAAAAACCTTATCTAAATTATCTGGAGAATTATTTGTGTAAACTAATTCTTGAGTACCAATAAATTGATAATTATTAACATTCATGTCAATATCCATAGTATAATCAACATGTTGTTGCCAATATGTAGAACTTGGTTTTGAATTATTAACATTATTGTTTGTTATAGTTTGCCGTGTTGTTTTACATGAAAATAAAACAGATATTATTATAATTGTAAAGAATAATTTTTTCATTAGTAGTAGAATGTTTTTGGCAAGATAGTAAAAAGTATTAGATAAAAAAGCCTACTAAAAGTTAATAATAGTAGGCTAATTAAATAGTTAGTTTATAATTTTACATTTCCAGATTATGATAAACGTGTTGTACATCGTCATCATCTTCAAGTTTTTGTAATAATTTTTCAACATCAGCTTGATCAGTTTCAGATAATTTTTTCATTGTTTGAGGAATACGTTCAAAACCAGAAGAAAGAATTTCTAAACTATGTTCTTCTAAGTATTTTTGAACTCCTCCAAATTCTTCAAATGGCGCATAAATAATAATACCATCTTCATCATTAAATACTTCTTCAACATTAAAATCCATTAAATCAAGCTCTAATTCTTCTAAATCAAGTTCATCATTACTAGTAATTCTAAAATTACAAGTTCTGTCAAACATAAATACCACAGAACCAGATGTTCCAAAAGTACCATCACATTTATTAAAGGCAGCACGAACATTAGCAACAGTTCGGTTATTATTATCTGTTGCCGTTTCCACTAAAATAGCAATTCCATGTGGAGCGTAACCTTCAAATAATACTTCTTTATAATCTGCTTGATCTTTATCTGTTGCTTTTTTTATGGCTCTATCTACATTTGCTAATGGCATATTTGCAGATTTTGCATTTTGTATAACAGCACGTAAACGTGAATTTGTTTCAGGATTTGAACCTCCTTCTTTTACAGCCATAACAATATCTTTACCAATTCTGGTGAAAGTTTTTGCCATTGCTGACCAACGTTTCATTTTTCTTGCTTTACGGAATTCAAATGCTCTTCCCATTTTAAATGTTTATTTTATTATTCTTAAAAATTAATTGTTTCGCAAATGTAATTAAACTTGATTGATGTTACAAATCTTATTTATTGCATTTGTTATTGTAAAATTGTACTATTTCTTTAAAATCTCTAAATTTATATTTTCTTCTTTTAATTTTTTCAACTAATTCTGGGCAATCATTAAAGAATTTCATAGCTCTTCTTTTAAATCCTCCACCAAAAGTTCCTACTAGTGAAGAAATAAACTCAGAATTATTCTTAGAAACATAATATACTGTATGAGTTCCACCACCACCATACATCATTCCATTTGGCCCCATAGATGGAGGATTTGCAACTAATATGCTATATAAATTAACTTTTCCTTTTATTTCAACTTTTAATAATAAAGGACTTGAATAATGAAACTCTTTTTTATTTTTAATAGGTTCATCATCATCATCATCATCATCATCATTGTTAGTATATGTATTTGGAATTTTTTTGTATTTTATTTCATAATCTACAAATTCTCCATTTTCGGATATACTTAAAGATTTTATATCATCGAATTCTATAAATTCTTTATTAGCATTTTTATTAGCTTTATATTTAACTGTAGATGCCATGCTTTTTATCCTAGCATATCCTTTTTTTATTGTTCCGTCATTTAAAGTAATAACTGCCCAAGATTTTTGAGCACTTATCGTTAAATTAATTAATAAACTTAAAGTAAAGATTAAATTTTTCATATTTATATATATTTCAATTATCATTCCAAACTACACTTGTAGAACTCCCATATTAAATTGTTTTTTAATAGGAGCGTGGTTTGCAGCTTCAATCCCCATAGATATCCATTTTCGTGTATCTAACGGATTGATAATGGCATCAGTCCAAATTCTACTAGCAGAATAATAAGGAGATATTTGTTTGTCGTATCTGTCTTTTATTCTATTGTAAAGTTCGTCCTCTACTTCTTTTGTAATGGTTTCTCCTTTTTTCTTTAAGGAAGCAGTTTCAATTTGTAATAAAACTTTTGCTGCCGATGCTCCACTCATTACTGCTAAATTAGCACTTGGCCAAGCAACAATTAATCTTGGGTCATAAGCTTTTCCACACATGGCATAATTTCCAGCACCATAAGAATTACCAATTATTATGGTAAATTTAGGAACTACAGAATTACTTACAGCATTAACCATTTTAGCACCATCTTTAATTATTCCTGCATGTTCTACCTTGCTACCAACCATAAAACCAGTAACATCTTGTAAAAAGACTAACGGAATTTTCTTTTGATTACAATTAGCAATAAATCGTGTTGCTTTATCAGCACTTTCGTTATAAATAACACCGCCAAATTGCATTTCGCCTTTGGCATTTTTAACCATTAAACGTTGGTTTGCAACAATTCCTACAGCCCAACCATCAATACGAGCATAACCACAAAGAATGGTTTTACCATAATCTTCTTTATATTGTTCAAATTCAGAGTTATCAACTATTCTATTGATAATTTCTAGCATATCATAAGGTTCATGACGTAATTTTGGTAGAATACCAAAAATATCATCTTGATTTAACTTAGGTTTAATAGACTTTATTCTGTTAAAACCAGCCTTGTCATAATCACCCATTTTAGCAATTAAATTTTTAATTTTATCCAAAGCATCTTTATCATCTTTGGCTTTATAATCTGCAACACCAGAAATAGCATTGTGAGTAGTAGCACCTCCAAGAGTTTCATTATCTATACTTTCTCCAATAGCAGCTTTTACTAAATAGCTTCCAGCTAAGAAAATACTAGATGTTTTATCTACCATAATTGCCTCATCACTCATTATAGGTAGATATGCGCCACCAGCAACACATGATCCCATTACTGCAGAAATTTGAGTAATTCCCATAGCACTCATTTGTGCATTATTTCTAAATATACGACCAAAATGTTCTTTGTCAGGAAAAATTTCATCTTGCATAGGTAAATAAACACCAGCACTATCTACTAAATAAATAATTGGTAATTTATTTTCCATGGCTATTTCTTGAGCTCTTAAATTTTTCTTTCCTGTGATAGGAAACCAAGCACCAGCTTTAACTGTGGCATCATTAGCAACAACAATACATTGTTTACCAGAAATATAACCTATTTTAACCACAACACCTCCAGATGGACAACCACCATGCTCTTTATACATATCTTCACCTGCAAAAGCAGCAATTTCAATATTGTTACCTTTATCTAAAAGATAATCAATACGTTCACGAGCTGTCATTTTACCTTTAGCATGATGTTTTTCTATACGTTTTTCACCACCACCTTTATATACTTTTAATAAACGTTTTTTTAATTCTGATACTTTTAATTTATTAAAATCTTCGTTTATATTAAATTTTATATCCATGTAGTATTTTTTGTATTTACAAAAATAACAAAATATTTTGAGCAATCAATTTAATTATCATTTATAGGTAACAAAATAGTATTTAATTTATGTATATATAGAAAGGGGAAAAATCCTATTAAATAATTAGTATAAACCCTTGAAAATTATATAGAACAGTATTGTTAATTTGTATTATCTTAAAACTAAACATCATAGATGTCAATAAAAGTGAAAACCTCTTAGGAAAAATAGAAAAATATATTATTTATAACACTACTAATGAAGTTGAAAATAAATAAATCAAAATATTTATAAGATAAGAGTAATATTTTATTAAAACTAATGAATGAATTAAATATAAATCTAATCATAGCTGTTTAAATATATTTACAATATTTTTCTAAATAATAAATAATACAATTATAATAATAAAAAATGAGATTGAAGTTAATAAAAATAATATCACAAAGAACTGTTCAAAATCTAATTATTGTACAAATAGTAATTTGGGAATTAATACTATTGCTATTAATATTGATTGAAAGTGAATAGTTTTAAAGGTTTTAATATAAAAGGTTAAGTATTGTAAACATGATAAATGGTTGCTAAATAAAATTAATATATTTAATACAATCTACTAACGAATATAAACCTATAAATAACGGATACAAAACTCTTTTAATTTGATTAATTAAAAAATATATATTTACATGAAATTAATAATAAAATTATGGGGACAGCAATTAAATACTTGGAAGATGTCGATAGGTTTGAAGCATTTTTAGATTTAGGTAAAGAAGAAAAAAGTTCAGATAAAGTGGTTGTTTCTCATTCTTTATTTTCACATAATAATATGAAGAATATTTTATTTGAATTAATGCAAGAATTAAAAGATAAATATAAAAATAAATAAAATTGCTTACCTTAATTATTTAAAACTACGTTCTGATGAGCGTAGTTTTTTTATGTTGAATATTTGGCTATTTTATCTATCTTCGCAATCTAAACAAATTATAAAATGGCAGATGATAAAAAAGTAATTTTCTCCATGTCAGCTTTAAGTAAAAGTTATGATGGAGGAAATAAACAAGTATTAAAAAATATATACCTTAGTTTCTTCTATGGAGCTAAAATTGGTATTTTAGGATTAAATGGTTCTGGAAAATCTACTTTAATGAAGATTATTGCTGGTATTGAACAAAATTATCAAGGTGATGTTACATTTGCACCTGGATATTCTGTAGGATATTTATCTCAAGAACCAGATTTAGATGAAACTAAAACAGTTATTGATATTGTAAAAGAAGGTGTTGCAGAAACTGTTGCTGTTTTAGACGAATACAATAAAATCAATGATATGTTTGGTTTAGAAGAAGTGTATTCTGATGCTGATAAAATGGAAAAACTAATGAACCAACAAGCTGTTTTACAAGATAAAATAGATGCATTAGGAGCTTGGGAATTAGATACAAAATTAGAAATTGCCATGGATGCTTTAAGAACTCCAGAAGGTGACACACCAATTAAAAACTTGTCTGGTGGAGAACGTAGAAGAGTTGCTTTATGTAGGTTGTTATTACAACAACCAGATGTATTGCTTTTAGATGAACCAACCAATCATTTAGATGCAGAATCTGTACATTGGTTAGAACATCATTTATCTGAATATAAAGGTACTGTGATTGCAGTAACACATGATAGATATTTTTTAGATAATGTTGCTGGTTGGATTTTAGAATTAGATAGAGGTGAAGGTATTCCTTGGAAAGGAAATTATTCATCTTGGTTAGAACAAAAAACAGATAGAATGGCTAAGGAAGAAAAGCAAGCTTCTAAACGTCAAAAAACTTTAGAAAGAGAGTTGGAATGGGTTCGTCAAGGAGCAAAAGGACGTCAATCTAAATCAAAAGCTCGTTTAGCTAGTTATGAAAAACTCTTAAATCAAGATCAAAAACAAGTTGATGCTAAGTTGGAAATTTATATACCAAATGGACCTCGTTTAGGAACAAATGTTATTGATGCTATTGGTGTTTCTAAAGCTTTTGGTGATAAATTATTATATGATGATTTAAATTTTTCACTTCCTCCAAATGGAATAGTTGGTATTATTGGTCCTAATGGAGCTGGTAAAACTACAATCTTCAAAATGATAATGGGTGAAGAAAAACCAGATAAAGGAGAGTTTAAAGTTGGTGAAACTTCAAAGATTGCTTATGTAGATCAACGTCATTCTAATATTGACTCAGAAAAAACTATTTGGGAGAATTTTGCAGATAGTCAAGAGCAAATTATGATGGGTGGAAGAATGGTAAACTCTCGTGCTTATTTAAGTCGTTTTAATTTTAGTGGAGCAGAACAAAATAAAAAAGTTGGTATGTTATCTGGAGGAGAGCGTAATCGTTTACATTTAGCAATGACACTACGTGAAGAAGGAAATGTACTTTTATTAGATGAACCTACCAATGATTTAGATGTTAATACATTAAGAGCATTAGAAGAAGGTTTAGAAAATTTTGCAGGTTGTTCTGTGATAATTTCTCATGATAGATGGTTTTTAGATCGTGTTTGTACACATATTTTAGCATTTGAAGGAGATAGTAAAGTCTATTATTTTGAAGGTTCATTTACTGAATATGAAGAGAATAAAAAGAAACGTCTTGGTGGAGATTTAATTCCTAAGCGTATTAAATATAAAAAATTAATTCGTTAGTGAATTTAATTTTTATGTAATAAAATCCAAATATTAAAACTATTTGGATTTTTTTTATTATCGTCTAATTAGCCGAATATTAAAATTATCGGCTATTTAGACGAATATTAAAATTATCGTCTATTAAGGCGATAATAAAAAAATGATTATATTTGTAAAAAAATATTATAAATGGTAAGTATATTAACAGGAGATGTTATTAATTCAAAAAAGGTTAAACCTGATGTTTGGTTATTATCACTAAGAAAAATATTGTCAGAATATGCAAATGAGAATGAACAATGGGAAATATTTAGAGGCGATAGTTTTCAAGTAGAAGTTGAATTAACAAAAGCTTTAGAGTTAGCTTTTAAAATTAAGTTAGCTATGAAACAACATGAACTCATAGATGTAAGAATAGCTATTGGTTTAGGTAAAAAAACATTTAAATCAAAAAAAATAACCGAATCAAACGGAACTGCTTTTATTAATTCAGGGGAATGTTTTGAAAACTTAAAAAAGAGTACATTGGCTTTGAAAAGCTCAAATAAAGATTTTGATTATACTATCAATACTATGATTCAACTAGCATCATTAACTATGAATAGTTGGACAGTTAATTCTATTAAACTAATCAAAGTAGCTTTAGACAATCCAGAACTAAATCAAAATAAAATTGCAGAATTATTAAATAAATCGCAAAGTACAATTAGCGAAGGTTTAAAAAGAAGTGGTTTTGATGAATTACAGCAAATGTTAAATTATTATGAATATAAAGTAAACAATACACAATGGTAGAATTTGCAATAAAATTATTATTAGCTCATATAATAGGTGATTTTATTTTACAACCAACAAGTTGGGTTAATGATAAAAATAAAAATAAAACTAAATCAAAATATTTATATTATCATATTGCAGTTCATGCTGTTTTATTAATATTCGCATTTCAATTAAATATAAAATATTGGCTAGGATATTTATTTATAATAATTACACATTTAATTATTGATATTATTAAAGTAACAAGTCAAACAAAAAAGAATAATCGAATTTTATTTTTTTTAGACCAATTAGCACATATTATAGTATTGTTGTTGGTAGTACTATTTTATAAAAGTAATGGTGTTAATTTATCGGATATTTTTAGTTCGAAAAATCAATTATTATTAATAGCTATATTTTCAGTAACTAAAGTAGTTTCAATTTTTATAGATGTAATAATATCTAAATGGGAACTTAATAAAGAGACTGATGATAAATCATTAAATGATGCAGGAAGTTATATAGGAATGTTAGAAAGATTGCTTATACTTTTTTTTATTAGCGTTGGACATTGGGAAGGAGTAGGATTCTTATTAGCAGCAAAATCAATTTTTAGATTTAGCGATTTAACAAGAGCATCTGATAGAAAGTTAACTGAATATATTCTTATTGGTACTTTGTTAAGTTTTGGTTTTGCAATGGTAATTTCTCAATTATATGTTTTAATAAGTAAATTAATTAATGTATAAAACAATCAATTAAATCAGCAAACATATGTAATAATAATCCCAAACCTATTATTTGTGTTTTCTTAAAGAATAATGAGAAAAAATATACTCCTATAGCATAATAAGTGTGTAAAGGATGAAAATTAATACTACATCTAAAAGGATCAAATATAGGAATTGCAATAAGATGATCAAAATCAACTATCATAGTTAAAATAAATATGATGTATACTTTTTTCCAATTTTTATTAAATAAAAAATAAGCAATTATTGCAGTAAACACAAAATGTAATCCATAATGGATTAAAAATTTATACATTTGGCAAAGATAAAACTATTATTATAATAAAATATGAATGTAGCCATAATTGGAGGAGGAGCAGCTGGTTTTTTTGCAGCAATAAATGTAAAAGAAAATTATCCAAATTATAAAGTTGATATTTATGAAAAATCAACAAAAGTTTTATCAAAAGTAAAAGTTTCTGGTGGAGGACGTTGTAATGTTACGAATGGAGTAGAAACAATTAAAGAATTATCACTTGCATATCCAAGAGGAGAAAAAAAACTAAGAAAACTATTTGGAATTTTTAGCAATAAAGATGCCTATCAATGGTTTGAAAATAGAGGAGTAGATTTAGTAACTCAACCAGATAATTGTATTTTTCCAAAATCTCAAAGCTCCCAAAGTATAATTAATTGTTTTATGGATGCAGCTAAGCAATCTAATATTATAATTAATTATAAAAAAACAGTAAAACAAATCAAAATAGAAAATAATAAAATAGTACTTGTTTTTGATGATGATATATTAATATATGATAAAGTTATTGTTGCAACTGGAGGTTCTCCTAAAAAAAAGGGATTAGAGTGGTTAGAAAATTTAGGACATCAAATAGAAAATCCAGTACCATCATTGTTTACTTTTAATATGCCTACAGAAAGTATAACAAAATTAATGGGGATTGTTGTTGAAAAAGCTCAAGTAAATATACAAGGTACAAAATTAAAAAGTTTAGGGCCATTGCTTATTACTCATTGGGGAATGAGTGGGCCAGCAATTCTTAAATTATCATCTTTTGGTGCTAGAATATTAAATCAATTAGATTACGATTTTAAAGTACAAGTAAATTGGATAAATATCGTTAATAATGAAGTGGTTAGAAAGGAATTAGAAAATATAGTAATTAAAAACTCTAATAAACAATTATCAAGTATAAAGCCATATCAACTACAAACAAGATTATGGAAATATTTATTAGAAAGAATTGAATTACCATTAGAAAGAAAGTGGAAAGAAATTGGAAAAAAAGGATTAAATAAGTTAATTACTATTTTAACAAATGATGTATATCAAGTAGAAGGGAAAACTACTTTTAAAGAAGAATTTGTTACTTGTGGAGGAATTTCATTAGAAGATATTAATTTTAAAACAATGGAAAGTAAAATAATCAAAAATCTATATTTTACTGGAGAAGTTTTAGATATTGATGGAATAACAGGAGGTTATAATTTTCAAGCAGCTTGGACAACAGCTTTTATTGCAGCTAAATTATTATAATAATAAAATTATTTCACGTATATAAATACAAATAACACGAATTTAAATATAATTGTTATTTTATTAAATACATAATGTATGTTTGGAGTATAAATAATTTTAAATATATATAATTATGAGAAAAATATCAGTTATTGCATTGATGTTTATTGTTTTAACATCTTGTGTGTCTAAAAAAAAGTATGTTGCTTTAGAGAGTGAATTGACTAATACTAAAGGGGAACTGCAAAAAACAACTATCGCTAAAGAGACTTTAGAAGCTAAGTTTGCTAATATTAAAAATAGAGTAACAGAGTATAATTCTAAAATTAACTCTTTAAACGAAACTAATAATTCATTAAATCAATCATTAACAAATGTAAATGATGAAAAATTAGTTTTAGTCGATAATAATACAGTTGTTATGTCTAAAAATGTTCGTGCAAAAATGGAACAAACATTATCTAAAATGTCTTCGGATGAATTGGCAGGAGCAAGAAATTTAAAAGACTCATTAAATTTAGCTATTTCTTATAACATGAGAAATAAGTTTAATAACAATGATATGAATGATGATGTTGTAGTAAATATAGATAAAACTGTAGTTATGATTTCTGTATCAGATAAAATGTTATTTAATAGCGGAAGTTTTAGAGTAAAATCTAACGCATCATCACTACTACAAAAATTAGCCGATATAATAAATTCAGAACCTAGTATGGATGTTATGATTGAAGGTCATACTGATAGCCAAACAATTAAAAAAGGAGCAAGTGTAAAAGATAATTGGGAGTTAAGCGTACAAAGAGCTACCGCAATTGTTAGAGAATTACAAAATAAATATAATGTAGAACCATCAAGAATGATTGCCTCTGGTAGAAGTTCTTACGTTCCAGTTGCTGATAATACTACAAAAGAAGGTAGATCTAGAAATAGACGAACAAATATTATTATTCTTCCAAATTTAAATAAGTTTTTTGCTTTATTAGCAGATGAAGATCCAACAATAATAGACTAAATATAGTAAACTAACAACGATATTGATTGCCAACTAACAACAGTATTATTTGGTAATTAAAATTTGGTTTTTTAATAAAAACTCTTTTCATACAATATTTGAAAAGAGTTTTTATTTGATTATGTAATAATAATCACATAATTATTATTAATAAAATGTATTTTTGATTTTATATTAAAACTAATAACTATGAAAAAAAATAAGGGAATTTTTTTGTTTATTAATTTTGTTGCTTTTTTTATTGTATTCATTTCTATAAAAGCTCAAAATACTCCTCCTGTTGCAATTCAAGATGTAGCAACAGCAGATCAGAATACAACCTTAGATGTATCAATTATAAATCCAAGTAATACTGATAATTATATTTATACAAGTTTACTAGATAATGATTATGATAATGATGGAGATACCTTAACGGTAACTCGTTTCTCTATAGATGGAGGAACAACTTGGATAAATGAAGGAGATACTGCAAATATCGTAGGGATTGGTTCAATTTCAATAAATTTAGATGGAACTTATATATTTATACCAAATACTGGATATTCAGGAGCTGTGCCTAATATTATCTATGAAATTTATGATGGTGTAGATGCAGCTTTAGGAACATTACTCTTGACTGTAGAAACTAGTGATGGTTTACTTGAAATTTCTAATATTTATAGTTGTAACCAAGGGTTTACAGCAGATGGATATTATAAAATTAGATACTTAATAAATGTTAAAAATAAAAGTGAGGCTAAAGGTTATCATCATAATAGTGAAATATCAAATATTCAATTAATTAATGATTTAGAATCTATTTTTGGGGATACTTGTATTAACCAAATAGATAGATACAATATTGGAGAGACCGCACCTATTGATTTTCTTGGAAGTAAGTATAATACTGATTATTTATTAGCATGGGATCAAGTAGAATTTGATGCATCTAATGATGATCCAGGAGCACAAGGTATGTTAAACTCTGGTAGTTTTATTACAGCAACTTTATATCCAAGACAAAGTTTTACACTACAATATTGTGTTTATGTTGACCCAAATTGTGTAGGAGTAGTTCCAACTCCTTCTGGATCGAATCTAGATTTTGATAATATTGTTGATGCAACATCAAATAGAGGTAATGATACTAAAAATTTAATTATTACAGATTTTCATACTTCTGAAACTACTGTTGCGGCTAATTTTTTTATACCTAATTTAGATGAACATGGCATTTATGACCCAATAGTTCATCCAGATGCTACGTTTGAATACAATCATAGAATTATTATAACCAATGATGGTACTACAACTGCTAATAATGTTAATTTTAATTTAGGGCTTGGAAATTTCACAGATAGAGGAGCAGTTTTTAAACCTTTTGATGGGTTACCTACTAATGGTAGTATTACACAAGTAAGTGGGCCAGCAGTAGTTATTAATTCAGCATATGATGGAATAAGTGATAATCATACTTTTTTACTAGAAACTGGTAACAGTCTGCCTGCAGGAGAAACAGTAGTCTTAAATATTAACTATGTTATAGCACCTTTACAAGCGGTAAGTGATACGATGTACTTTAGTCAATTGAAAACTTCTATGACCCAAGGGGTGTTAGATCAACAAGGAGGTAATGGTGATATGAGTACTATTGATGAATTTGAATTAATTAATAAACAATATTTTTCATACGTTTTTTGGTCTGATGTAATAGGAATGGGACATCATTTGGATAGATATTATATGGCAGAAAATGATGTAGATATTCCAAGTTCAAATGACCAATGTCAATGTGGAAAATTAGGAATGCGATTACCTTATACTTTAACAGCATATTTGTATAAAGAAAGTGCTGTAGTTAATGAGAATCCTGGAGGAATAGAAGAGTTTGAAGAAGTTAGTTTTGAACTAACTCTAACGAATACTTCAGACATTTTAGATTTAATAAACATACAATTAATAGATAATTTAAATTCAATTTGTGGAGGAAATGTTGTTTCTGTAAGTACACCTATTATTGATCCATTGTCAACTGCAGATGTATACCCTAATATAAACTTAAATTTTAATGGAATTACAGATTTAAATATTTTTGATGGAAATTCTGGTTTATTAAAAGCAGCTAATAATAGCGTTTCACCAGCTATTCCAGCACAATTTATAAAGGTTAAGTTTAATGTTATTTTTAATGATGATTGCAAAGGTGAAAATAATGCAACCTACTATGCAGAGGATCAAGGAGGAAATCCAACTACTGGAGCTAATTCAACAGTTGATTTAAATAATAATCCAGTTGATTCTAGCGTTGATGTGTTTTCAGATACCGATAATGATGGTGTAACTAATGTAAATGATATTGACGATGATAATGATGGAATTCTTGATATTGTAGAATGTAATGGTTTAGATCCTTTATTAGATAACGATGGTGATGGTATTCCTGCTTATAGAGAAACAACTCCAACCAATGATATAAACAATGATGGGATTGTAGATATATTTGATTTTGATCTAGATGGTGTTCCAAATCACTTTGATTTAGATTCGGATAATGATGGAATTACCGATATTATTGAAGCTGGTGGAATAGATATCGATAATAATGGTTTAGTACCTGTAAATGCAGATGAAACTTTAGTTTTAGATTCGGATAATGATGGGTTAACCGATGATGTTTTGGTAGATACCAATGATGATGGAGTAGCAGATATCCCAGTAGATGTAGATGTAGCAGGTGGAATTTTAATGCCGAATTTAGATTCCGATGGAGATAACCATGTAAATGCTTTGGATATTGATTCGGATAACGATGGAATTGTAGATAATATAGAAGCACAACCATCGGATAATTATGTTCCTCCAAATACACCAGATCTTTTAGGTTTAGTTTATACTAATGGACTTATTCCAATTGATACCGATATTGATACAGATTTATATACAAATAATGTTACAGCTCCAGATTATTTAGATGATGATTCAGATAATGATACAATATTGGATATTATCGAAGGTTGGGATACTGATAATGATGGTTTTGCTAATACAGTTATTTTAAACAGTGATGTAGATAACGATGGCTTAGACGATGCTTATGATATAAATAATTTAACTGTAAATTCATTAACCAATTCATCAAATAATAATCAAGTTCCAACCTATTTCCCAAATGTAGATAATACAGATACACCAGAATTAGATTGGCGAGAAATATCTGCAATAGTGGTCTTAATTAGTAATGAAAGTGAAGTTGAAGGAACTGATTTAAATTTCACCATAAGTTTAGTGTCATTAGGATCTTATATTCTTAATACAAACGATAATAATATACCCTTAGTCCCAAAAGCAAGTGCGTTTGATATTAAAATAGAACTTTTTACTGGTGAAGATACTGCTGCTAATCAATATGAACAGGCAACAGCAACTTTTGATTATACACCAATAATTCAATCGGATACAGAAATTAAAATTGATGGTGATGGAGTTACTACATCTTTTACTTTTACGATGCATAGTGGGTTTAATGTTATTAAAACAATTGATGATACTATTGATGAATTAGATGAGTCATTTATACTTAACGGACTTGTTACAACAGAAAATACAGTTAACCCAATAAGTAATGAAATTGAAAATAATATCACAATTAAAGGTATTGGAACTATCATAGATAATGATGCTGCTCCAGATTTAATAATGAATGATGATATAAAAGATGAAGGTGATGACTTGGTTCATACAGTTTCAATAAATCCTACAGTTACAAATCCAACAACATCAAGTTCTAGACCAATAGAAATTGAAATTGTTGTAACTGATGATACAGCTATAAATCCTGATGATTATACAAATACAACTATTGCAACACCAGATACAGTTACCATACTAGCAACAGATGATCCTGATAATCAAAACACATTTATTGATTACCATATTGAAACAATATTAGATTATGTAAATGAACCAGATAACGAAACTGTTGATGTAGTTGGAACAGCAAAAGATCCAACTCTTGTAGGAACAACGGATTTAATTAAAATAGGTACTATTGTAGATAAACAACCACCACCAGAAGTAGTTGTTTCTAGCCCAAGCATTATTGAAGGTGGAATATTAGTCTTTAATATTAGTTTACAACATCCAATTACTTTTGAACCATTAGCTAATTTCGAAGAGATAAATTTAAATATATTTACAAATAATGGAACGGCTAGAGACAATGTAGATTATTATGGTATATCAACAACATTAGTAATACCAGCTAATATATTTTCAAGAACTGTTACTATTGAAACAATAGAAGATGAACTTATTGAAGATATTGAAAATTTAACATTAAAAGCAGTTGTTACATCATTTAATACATTTAATATTGATGCCGAAGGTATAGGTTCAATTATAGATAATGACTTACCTAATTTATTTTCGCCAAATAATGATGGATTAAGTGATAGGTTTGAAATAGTACATCTTTTTCAGTATTTAGATTTTAAATTACAAATATTTGATCGTTGGGGTAGTATAGTTTATGATTATAATAATAAAGGAAATTATATACCAATTTGGTGGGATGGAACAATGAATGGAAATCCTGTACCAGAAGGTGTTTATTACTATACAATAGATTATAATGACGGTTCAACAAAACCAATTTCTGGTTTTATTCAATTAATACGATAACATTATGAAAAAGATATATATTATTTTAGTAAGTGTTTTTGTATTGATTAGTATAACTATAAAAGCACAGCAAGTACCACATTATACACAATATATGTATAATATGAATATAATAAATCCTGCTTATGCAGGTGCAAGAGCAGATATTTCTATTGGATTATTAACCCGTCAACAATGGGTAGGATTAGAAGGAACACCAGAAACAGAAACATTTTCAATAAACGCAAGAACATTTGATAGTGTTGGTATGGGATTATCTGTAGTTCAAGATAAAATAGGCTTATTAGAAGATACCAATCTAAATGTAGATATTTCATATACAATGGTAACATCTCATGATACAAGATTAGCATTTGGTATTAAAGGAGGTTTTTCTAACTATACCAATAATTTAAGTTTAGGATTAACACCAGATAATGATACTTATACAGATTTATCAGGAAGATATCCTAATGCTGGTTTTGGAATGTTTTTTTATTCTAAAAATTATTATTTAGGATTATCTATACCACAACTTTTTAACACTCCTAAGTTTAGATTAGATTCAAATTCATTTAGTTCAGTATTAAACGAACATCAAAGTTACTTTTTAACTTATGGATATGTTTTTAATGTAAATGATAATGTTAAGTTTAAACCATCAACTTTAGTAAAATTTAATAATGATTTACCTTTATCTGTAGATTTGAACGCTAATATTTTATTTAAAGATCAAATAGAATTTGGATTATCCTACCGTTATAATGATTCGGTTAGTGGAATGCTTGCATTAATTTTGAGTAAACGTTTTAGAGTTGGTTATTCTTATGATTATACATTAACTAATTTGGGTAATTTTAATTCTGGTTCACATGAATTAATGCTATTAATAGATTTTAATTTTAAAAAACGAGGCAGATGGTTAAACGATAGCTCTTGTTATTTTTAAAAAATATAAATACTTTATAACAAAAAAAATCGAGCAATTTGCTCGATTTTTTTGTTTGTTATATGGTGTAAATTATTTTACATCCATTAATTCAACATCAAAAATTAATATTGCATTTGGAGGAATAACACCACCAGCACCTTGACTACCATAAGCTAAATCAGATGGTATAACAAAACGAGCTTTATCTCCAACTTTTAATAGTTGAATACCTTCATCCCAACCAGCAATAACTTGCCCAACACCAATAGTGAAATCTATTGGTTGTTTACGTTGATAAGATGAATCAAAAATAGTTCCATCAGTTAGCATTCCTTTATA
>Ga0256844_10000287_pt1 | contig 19578 bp, 6 predicted proteins | sample MusselsmetaG_FD_189100 | JGI IMG/M metagenome (GOLD analysis project Ga0256844, IMG submission 189100) | Mussel associated microbial communities from hydrothermal vent at the East Pacific Rise, Pacific Ocean - Mussels | ecosystem: Host-associated > Mollusca > Shell > Unclassified ... | reverse complement strand
ATAAGTTGCTTACGTAGCTCATACTGGGTCTGCTGATTATGTTTTCTGGCATCTATTTTTTCCATGCCCTCTTTATACCATATTAAAACAACAATAGCTTAACTATTTAGCCACCGTCTCAATATTTATAAAAATTGTTTCCATCCAATCATATTAACGTAAAAACATGCGTTCGATTCTTTCCCATAGCCACCCTCCTTTTTGACGTCTGTTCAAGGTTCGTAATTCTTTAACTGCCCGTTCCCCGCTGATTCGCTCTGCAGTAAGATCTTTGTAGATGGAGTTTGCACGTTTACGACGTCTTACTGCATCACCGGCATCAACCATTGACTCAAAAAAAGCTACCATTTTTTTAGCAGTATTTTTTATGGAATTTTTCTCTTTTCCTGTACCAGAAAGAGCTGAATGAATTGTTTCAAGTGTATTTCTCATATTGGACTTGATCAAGGTAATTTCTGCCTGATAACGTTCACTTTGGGCAACGGCACTCTCCCGAAGGATTGTACAGGTTTTTTCCACATGGTATTCAGATAGTAAGCCATATTCCTGGAATGCAGAAAGTTCATGCAGAGCGCGTTCAAATTCAGCGCTTTCATCGGAAAGTAATTTTCCACAAATTCGGTGACAGAGCTCCCAGGCCTGCCAGCGATACACAAAATCCAAGCCTGTTCCTTTGATGTTCTGCAGGCCCATAATTCTGTTCAGCAAACCCGGGGGCGTTTGCAGGCAGATACGATTAATGATTTGCTCTCCGGTGGCATGGAAGTCCTCTATGATAATGATTTTGTTTAAAAACCATTTACTTGTGACTCTGCGAAATTGCTCATCCAGATCAGTGGAGATTGTCCTGCCGGCACCTTCAACCTGATTATACAGTTCCTGATATGAAGACAGTGATTCCAGTTGTTTCCTTACATTAATGAGTATTTCTGCTGCAATGTTTCCAAGATCCTGTCCTTCAAGCCAATTCTCCAGGATAGTAATATGAACGATTGCATCATTTGGCAGGTCACTGCTATCCAGATCAATCCCTTTCAAAATAGCATTAAGATGTGTCTGAACTTCATTTATGCTTACAGGTATCCTTTGCCTGCGTGCCATTGCTGTCAATATTAGTTGTGGAGTATTTTGTGTCTCATTATTCTGAGGTTGCAGACTGATTCGTTGACAATAATCTTGCAAAGCTTCATGGATATATCCCATTAACCCTTCCAAGTTTGAGCCAATTAAAAAATGATAATCAGCAGCAAAGTCCTCTACAATAATTTTGGCAAACATCTGGGATCTGGAAACCCGGTCAGCTCTGTTGTTGATGACAGTACTGAGTATAATTCCAGGCGCTTTTCGTGGGTCATGCTTGTCAAATCCCATTCGACGCCAATTTGTTAGTGCGCCAAAACGTTCATTTGCAGACATACCGCTGATAAACTGCAGATCACGATTTTGCACTCTGGATTGTGGGAATTCTTTTAGTACTCCAATATCAGCAATAACCCGGTCAGCCATTTCTTTCAGTGCAAAATCCGGATCGATCCCCAGCTCTTTTGCCATTGCCACAACAAGCGCAATATTATAGGGATGTTCCTCATAGGGAAAACGTTCAAGAATATCAGGTGTAAGTATCCCTGCCTGTTGCCAGCCAACACTTTGAAATTTTGTTCCTGATTGCGTTGCTGTTGATTTGAGAAATGGCAACATTTGTTCTTCAGAGGTTATAAGATGGCCGCCTTTGGGAATAAATTCAGTCATTACTCCGGGAATATTATAACCAGCCGGTCCCTGAATATCTTCGTGGTCTGGATAGGTGTTGGTAATAGTGGAATAATCGTCCCGCATCCACTGGTGTTGAAGAATGCGTACATAATCCGGTCCGAGTGCCATGCATTCCCATAAGAAAACACGGCTTGAAAGCTTGGTAGCTAGCCGCACAACATCGTACTGCTCCCAGATTGTAGCTTTATCATAGGGGCGGAAAAGAAACATTTCACGGGTCTTGCCAAAGGGATAGGCATAAAGAAACATGGCCTCGCAGCCTGTTGATTTAGATACAAGGCTGTGTCCAAGAGCCTCAATCAATGCTGCTTTCAGCCGCTCAGTTCCAGATTTTCCACGTGTTCCCCATCCACCAATAACAAGGTCAAGTTTTCGACGCGATCGGATGGCTATTCGGCTCATGATAAAGCGGGATCCGACAAAGAAGAGGAGCAAAGCTGTGGCATAAATAGCTAGGTCGGGAAGGGTATTTTCATAGACGGAAAAAAAATAATCACGTATGCGGTAGTACAGCTCAACATCCAGAAGAGGCAACGGGAAAAGAAAAAATCGTTCCACGCTGGGATCGCTATCTGACACACCATTTTCATCTTCATGGGCTATATATTTAATTTGCACCCCAAGTTTTTTAAGGGCGCTGATATACTCTCCCGGTGGGACAGAGCCTTCTTCTTCCCAGTTACGAATTTTAGCATAATGGGCAAAATGCAATGTCAACTTTCCTGCTCCCAGCAGTCTTCGAAGGCTGGATGGAGGCGGATGGATCTCTGTTACGCCTTCAGCAGTATAAATCTTGACAGGTTGTCGACGAATGGGATTTTGCAGACAGGAAAGAATCTGGTCGGGAAGGGGAAGATAAGGGCGCCAGCTATCTTCAGAATCCATGAACAGAGGTTCTCCAGGTACCAGGGTCTCGGTAAGTTCTCCAAGGATGGCTGACGGGCTATAAAGACTTCCTTTATAAAGGCGACCAATGGTGTGTGAATGGCCTTGCCGCTTCTCTGTGGATGGGGTACGCATTTCGTGCAGCAGCCGCCATAATCTGAAAGAGAAGGTTTCTCCCCGTTGAATTCTGCAGCCCAAAAAGTTTGAGCGAATACTGTATCCAAAATTGTCCTGACTCAATACTGAAAGGAGTCGTCCCAGAGTGTTTTTTCCGTATTTCTTGAGTAATCCACAGGGTACCCTGCGACTCTTTCCCGGGCGCACATCTTTTAATAAATCCTCTAACTGTGTTTTTAACTCACGACTTACCGGGTCAGCAGCAATGACCATCTTTTCCCGGATGTGAGCTGCCCAACGCCTGATGCTGAGATCGGAAGCATGTTGGTGAAGATCAATCACATGCGGGAGGATGGTCTTCTTAAATGTGTCAACCGATTCTTGATCGAAATATTCTACCAGTGTATTCAATTCTCTGGAAGCGGTATCCAGTGTGACTTTAAGAACAAAAGAGTTTTTTTCCCTGGTAAGCACTGTTTGCAACAGCTGCATTTTTTGGGCGTCTTGCAAGGGATCCACGATTATTCTGATCATTTCCAGTACGGCAGAGGCTCTGACCTGATGTGCCTCGTCCCTCAACATCAGTTGCTCCAGCCAATGCCAGACTTCAGAGCAATTTTTAGCAGCTTTGGAGGAGAGTACGCTGCCAAGTGTTTCCGCAAGGGCCTGACGGACAAACGGGCTTGGATCATCAAGAATATAGGGAATCAGTGGCGCAAGTTCCGGGTGAAACTTATCGTGTTCTCCTAACAGACGGACACCCCGACGACGGACAAAAAGAGCATCTCCTTCGCGGGGATGAACAACCCGGTGTTTCATGGCCAGAAGAAAAGAGTTCGGGGCAATAAGAGCCAGTAAAATCAATGCTTCACATTGAATCCAGATATGCTCGTTGCTTGCCATGGCTGATCGGTGTATGAATGTGACAGTGACTTCACGAAGAGTTGTCATCTGAAGTTTTGCAGGCAGACCGGCAATACCACGGGCAAGGCAACTGAATGCAGCTATTCTGACTCGGGGATCTCCCTGGTAGCGAAGAAGTCTTCGTGTCAACTCTTCCAGGTTAATGTGTTCCCATGTTGATTGTTCTTTTTCTTCATCTGTTCCGGTTTGTACTGCTGCCACAACAATATTTCCCAGCCTGTTGAGAATATCTACAATACGGTACTCATGTTCTGCCTGTTGACGCTGGCAGCGCTCGATTACAGTGTCAGCACCAAACCATCGCCGGAAGGCTCGTTGGTCATGCCTGAGACAACGTTTATCTGCTCCTAAACTTGCCGCAAATGCGAGAATGTAGCCCTGTTTTTCGTGAACAGAAACAGCCAGTTGCAGGCGCTGATTAAAATCAGCCAATTCTTTCCGTAGAATTGCAACAGCTTCCATCGCAATATTAATTTTAAAGCTCAGAAAGTCTGCAATCTGTAGAGCAAGTCTGGCTTTATTTTTATAGTCAGGATCGAAGTTGTTTTCCCTGCAATAGTCCTCAAAATCCAGGGATAATTCTTTATCCTCATGGATATGAAGTTTTCGCTGCAATGACGTTCGGTTAAGGGTCAGCAGCTCTGTCAGTTCAAGGGGAAACTTCAGCATTGATCATCCTGTTGTTAATCAGTTGTGACGCTCGATTCGTCTTTATGGTATAAAACAGGTCATCTTCGGGGCGCAGGTCGCGCATTGCCCTGCCAGTACTGAAGAACCAGGTAAGTCCTGCCATACCGGTAAACTCTCCGCTATCTGCCCTGTACTGCCCTCTCAGGCCCAGTTGCAGCCGTGATTGATCTTGAAGCCAATGATCCCAATTCAGACCTAAGGAGATGTCCTTTCGATCAATATTTCGTGTGCGGTCTGCATCGTTAAAAAAATGGGTGATTTGATATCGACAGTTTAATGCGGCCGGACCGATCAGTTGGGCAATTCCTGCTGAAAGGCGCATGTTGTCAGGATTGAAAGGATTCATGTCCGAATTAGTGGTGTAGCTGCCACGGGTAAAGAGTGCAGTATCCAGCCAGGGGCGATAGCTTAGATATTCAGAAAACTGCATCCCGTTGAGGTGATCAGATTTGTATTTTGTGAAAATATCCTGATCAATGGTGCCTGCGGCATAGCTGGAACTGTCAGTAAGGCTCAATAGACGACCAAAGATTGAAAGTGCAGGACGATGTTGCAGCTTTGGGGTGATAGGGCGGTACTGGTAAGCACTGGCTTTTACCCGGACAGACCATTCCGTGGGGTCAAGGTCAAAGAATTCTGTTTCTTCTGCATTCGGGTTTTGGGTCATCGCCTCACCCTCAAGCCGAAGTGTAAGAGGAAACTGGTTGAACCTTTTGCTGATATCTCCCTTCAGGCCAAGTGCGGGACCTCCCAGTCTTCGTTTTCTCATAAAGAGTGAGGAGCTGAGGTATGCAGGTAATGATTCATAAAAATGGTAATAACTGCCGGTCAGTTGAAAAAAAGTTTCACTTTCACCATTATCAGTATCTTCCTCGAGGTCACGACGTTTGTGCCAGGAAAGTGCGGTGGACCAGGTTGCATCCTGCCGATGTTCATCAGTAAAGCATGCTTTAGGCGCTGATTTTTTTTCAGTGTCAAGAGTGAGTAGTGGCGGCTGGAGTGTTGGATATGGTTTGATTATTGTTCTGGACAAATCTTCATTTTGGTTGTCATTTTTTTCAACCCGCTGGAACAGTCGGACTAGCATTTCCTGCTGATTTGTGTCAGGCAGGACTTCAATGGTCTGCCAGCCAGAGTCGATGTATCTGTAGCGGGAATATGTATCATTTTGGCGATGCTCGTCAATTCGTATCCAGGCTGGTCCATGGATTGAGGCACGTAAAGGTTCATCTTTGTTGATAACATGATAGGTGCGCTCTTTTAGTTGCTGCGACCAGATATGCCCTTGATCATCATTTATGGAAGCAGGTGACAGCTCCTGAAATCGCACCTGCAGGAACTGATTAGTGTACCTGTTTTTAATAGTGGTGACCAGCCGATGACGACCGGAAGGTATGGTCATACGAACAGTGTGTTCTGGCTGGTCAGCTCCAAAGGTCAGTGTTTTTTCCTGGTTGTCATCAAGTTGATAGACAATATCCAAATCTCCCGGGTGCAGGTATGACAGTTCCGATAATTTCCATGAAACTTCCAGTTCAATTACTCCGTAGTTATTAAGAGACAGCACAAGGGGATCCTTGCCTGTCAGTACTGCATCCCCATCAAGCAGTGTTGTCAATAGTGCTTTGCGAATACGCAGGGGCGGGCTTTCCGGTTGCCAGTTTTGCTGTGGCAGTATACGTAGACCTGCACTTTCTTGTATCTGTTCAACTTGTTGCCATTGGCTATGGGAACTGATGCGTCGTAACAGGGAGTGGAGTTCTATTGCTAAAGGGTAGTCTTTAAGAAGCTCATAGGCACGTGTTTCATATTGTACATGTTTACTGGGCTTTATTTCAGCAAGATATGTCAATAGAGTCATATGTCTGAATCGCTCTTTTGTATTCGACTTCCGGGAAGCAGCAAGAGCTTTATCCCATTTGCCTGCAGCCATGAGTCGGGTTACTTTTTTGGAATTATAATCTTTATCAGTTTCTGTAGCTGGAGGATCTGGCCGTGTTGCCTCTAACCTGGCAATGGGATCTGCGGTTTGGCTGGTTGCTTTTTCACTCTCAAGGTTTCGGTCAAACTGTAATTGGCTGGAAGAAAAAAAGAATGGTTCTTCCTGTGGATTTGAAGGGAGTACAGCCAGGGAATCTTCAATCAGACCACGCCAACGGCTAACCTGAGGGAGGGGCTCTTTGTGTTCCACGTCTTTTAAGAGTGTTGACACAGCATCGTGGCTAATAGGTGGTAATCCATTGTTGAATTCAGGCCTGTGAACCTGTAAACCAACCAGAAGAGAAAAGCTATCGCTTGATAGACTTATGTCATGAGGACCTGGGCCTAAATGGCGTTCAAACATCACAGCACGACCTGGGACGCTATCTTCCGCCGGCGGCATAACCCATTGTTGTACAGTGCGATTGTTGCTGATTGGTATGAGCTCGAGCTCATCGTCGATGTGTAAAAATCCCCATCCGGTCAAAGACTCATTTAGCAATTTTTTATGCAGAGGTCGTAGGATGAATTTCATAGTAACCGGCCCCCATATCCTGGCTTGAACCGGATGATCTTCACTTGCCTTGAACATCAACAATTTGAGATCCTGAGCCTCACTGAACAGAAACACCCCGCCAGAATGATTGGAAATCGACCAGGGCTCACTTTTCCAGCTAAAAGGGCCGGGTAATTGTGCCTGCCATTTTTCCCAGGAAAAGATTGCCTGTTGTCGTTCTCTAAGGTTACCATGTTTAAGTTTTTCTTCTATGGCACGAGCCTGTTCCCGGATCTGAGCATAATCTTCTCCATGGCCACCAGCTTTCTCCTGTAGAAGACCCAGCCAGAATTTCTGCTCTTCAGGTGTTCTGATTTTTGCAACTTCGGATTGAAACGTTTGGTGCCAGCCTGCTTTCAGCATTGAGCGCAGCAGAAAATCTGATTTTTGTTCATGTGCAGGAAGAATTACAGTAGCGGATAAAGCCAGACGGTAACGACCCTCTTCCAAAAGGATACCAGAAAGTTTTTCCAAAAGCCCGGGTGAGGGGGTTCGCTTAAAGCATGCGGCATACAAGCTGCTCAGATTGTGAATGTCATTGTTTTTTCGGTAACGCTTTTCAAGGCGGAGTTGAGCTAGTTCTGCAATATGCCCGCTATCACTACCTTGAGGATAAAGTAACATTCCCCGAAGTCGCATCTCCGCAAGATAATGCTCTCCGCTCTGTTCCAGAGCATCAATAATCAACATGGACGCATCTATTCTGTTTTGTCCATGTGTGCCATGGTAAAGGAGCACAGCATTTTCCAGTACGGAAACCCATTGATCTGAATTTCGGGCCAGTAGGATTCTTTTTCTTATGGAGTCAATGTCTTCTTGGGGCAGGGGCGCTGTGTTTGGGCTATCGGGGGTGGAATAGACCGAGGAGCTGAATAAGAGATCACGCGTATGGATATAGCGAATGAGTGGACGCAGAAATGCCTCAATCTCCTGAATTCCTTTTCCGTAATTTTCCTCTTCCTGTTCAAATTCCATCTGTGGGGTAGCCAGCATCTTAAGAGCTATATGATAGGCTGTTGTTTTTTGTCGGGCTAGATTCTTTGCTGCCAGGAGATATTCCGGTTCTGTCAGGGTATAGGGTCTTGAATCTCTATACTGCAGGGCAATTCGCAGGGAAGTTTCATTTTTTTCCTGTGGCTGAATAACAATCTTATCTTCTGTGCTGTCAAGAGGCACAATCAACTCAGCCACATATCGTGGAGCACTTGCCCGTCCTTTGGAATCAAGTCCCGGATTGAGGGGATATAAATGTGGATATATTTTCGAAGGAAGGCTGATAGCGGCTTCGGTTTTACTCAGTTCAAATTCACTGGCCGGCCGGATTTGTTGGGGAAGTAGATCACACAGGATGGCTGGATTATTGCCAATGGTCACTACCAGAGACCCGGAGTGTTTTTTAGTTACATCCACAAGTATCCGTAGTTCTGATGGAGTTTGTCGTTTAGGCAGAAGAAATGTTAACGACGGGGTTTCTTCAGAACTCTGTTCGTCGGTACGAATGGCAGGTGCCAGGTCTACGAAATATGCTCTTTCAATGGTGTCAATTACAGTTGGAAGATTATTTACCTGAAGTACTCTCTGCTGTGGCGAATTATCATTTTTCAGCCGGGGAGATATAAATCCGGAGTATCTCTGATTAAGATCTTGTGCCTGTGTTTCTGGAAAAAGGTCACGATAAAACGTATATGCCTGCTCGATAAGCTTACTTTCATTTCTCAGCTCAATGGAATCCGGGTATTGTTCAGTCAGGTGGCGCATGGCCATGGCCGCACTCAGTCCACCGTCAGGGTAGCGGTTGTTCTGCCATAAATGATGAGCTGCAGCAAAAGGTTCTGTCATTTCCTGCTGAAACTTTGCCGACGGTTGTTTTGATATGGAGAACAGGGCCAGAGGATTATTCTTCTTCCTGGCAGGGTCATCATCAAGCGGGAAGGGGTTGTTTAAGTCAGGGAGGAGATAGTCTGGTCCATCCCGGGCAGTTAGGCGAAGCAGTAAGTCGCTTTCCGGGATCAAGGTGAGAATATGTTCTCCTTTCGGGAGTGTTACATATGACTTCCTTAAATTACCCAGTGTTGGGTAGAGATCATCCACTTGCGCCAGTGTTCTGCTGTCCGGTCCAGTGGAACTGGAGATGGTGAAAAAATTACGGGTATCAAGCAGCACTGTGAACGTGTACGGAGTTTGCTGGATCAGTTCTTCAGGTGAAAATATCAGGCGATGTTCGAGTAACAGGCGAAGAGGACCTTTGAGGCGAATTTGAGCAGGGTGGTCAGCTGAGACCCGCTGAAAAGATCTGTCCGTACCATAGGGTTTTGTTTTAACATTAACTGCAGGTGCAGAAAGCTTTAACAGATTACGATAGGCCAGCAATTTCCGGGGAGATTCATAGCGTGACACGAAAAGTGCTATCTGAACGGAATCATGAGCCGAAGAAGAATGAGTCAGGCGGAACAGGCCATTGTCCCGTAAATCCGGCTGGACGACTAAAGACGTGCCATTTTCGCGGGAGGAGAAAGATAACTTTCGGAAAAGTCCATTGCCGTTGGAACTGAAAGCTGCAAGAGTTTTCTCATCCAGAATTTTCACAGGGTTAAAAAGCCTGATCATGGCATGGGGTTTGATTCTGATTATTACTGTGTCTCCAGGTTGGAGTGTTACAACATGATAATGATGCTTAAAGCTGTATTTGGGAGCAATCCCACTTATCCAAACAGGACTTCCTTCCACATTATCCCATTGTAACGGTCTCTGGTAATGATCCAGGAACTCCATGGTCTGGGGCTTTAGCCCGGCCTGGACAGGTATGGTGTGTGAAAATCCTGTAAAGACAAGCAGGATTATGAGTAGTCTGCTTTTTATTCCCATGACGTATTCATACAGTTGAGTACGGCTTGTCTATGTATCATTGATGAACGCAGTTTCTGCCGAAAAGTAAGGCTCATTTCCATTTGAACAAAGCCATTGTGTCCGAGACTATTGAGTATCCGGGCGCTGATGTTTTCTGAGGCTCCAAGATCTTTGGTCTCCACGGGGTACAATCGTACCATAAAAGGGAGATTGATTTTCAGGCAATCCCCAAAAGTAAATAATTCCTTTCGGGGGGATACTGTGCCGTTACTGAGAATAAGGTCTGAATCCTGAGCGGTCTTGGACTTACGTTTTTCCCTGGCAAATCCGTGGAGCTGCACAAGCTGGCCCTGGGGTTTGGTTTGAGCAAAGGCTCTAGTGAAAGCTGTGAAGCAGGTGTTGGGTAAATCCGCCATATCCCATCTCCACGGATCATCACTAAGGGCTGTGACTTGTATTTGACCTGGATATTTATTTCGGTGTACGGTGTTCCATGCAGCTGCGAGAAACATACCTTCTCCAAAAAAATATTGCCCGATGACTCTGGTGTGCAGATCATAAAAACCGTGTGGCATCATCAGGACTGTGGAGCCGGATGCTACAAGAGGGAAAAGGTAAAATCCCCGTCCCAGCTTTTGATCTGGTTTCTCTGCCAGGGCAAGGACTTCTTTTCCTTCAAGCTGTGCTTTACTGATAGTAAACCCTTGCTTATCCCAGGCCAGGAAGAGTTCCTGGCTGCGGTCACCAGAAAGCATTCGTTTGAAGAGATTTTCAATAATAGTGAGTTTAGCTTCGGGTATTGTTTTGTACTCACCTTTTTCTCGGGCTGCTTTGAATAGGCTTATTACATCGGGGAGTTTGTCTGTATTATCACCAAAAGCTGCACCAGGGAGGATAATTGAAAGGGCAGTAAGAAGTATGATTAGAGTAGTTATTCCGGTTTGGAATTGATTAATTATCCAGCGAAGTGGCGATAGCGATGAGCTACAGTAAAAAGTAACCTTATGCAAACTGTGGGATTTATTTTCTGACTGCATTGCTTGTCTCCTGTTGCCGTTGTTCTCTTATCAGGTTATGGGTGGAGAAGGTGCCGGGGGTAATTCGTGAGAGAATCAGATATCCTTCTGATCCCTCTTCCAACTCGACTGAAAGGGTATAGCTACCCGGGGGTACATCACTTCCCAGTGGGAAGAAGAACTTTCTCCCTTCACCAATTGTCTGCTTTCCAAAATTCAGAACTTTGACAGAAAGCAGTTCGGCAGGATGTATTTCAAATCGGCGATCAAGCAGGCTATATTCCTGCCTGGGGCTCTCGGTCATAAGAGAAGGCTCGCCGAGCAAGTGAACCCGGAGTATTGACGGTTCTGTATTTATTGGAGAAAAAAAAGTAAAGGAGAGCTGTTCTTTACCCTGATTTATTTTGTGATAGTTAAAGAGTAGTCCTTTTGTGGTCAAACGGTTGCCAAATCGGAGTTGGTATCCTTCCCTGTCTTGTTGTAGCTGATTCATAAATAAAGTTGTTTCTGCGGAAATCTTTGTTTTTAGAGTGAATCGGTGACTGCCGATGGGAACAGTCGGTAACTGAATCTGCCCGCTTAAACCATGGAGCTCTGTTGTGAAGAAGGGCTTTTCATCGAGAAGCAGAGTAAGGGCTTCGACCGCCTCCTCATTATTTCTAAAAAAAAGCAGGCGGGGGCGCGTGACATAAACTGTATTGTCATCAACAACGTTCAGCTTATTCACACCTTGCATCAAGGGATAATAAATTGAAGCAGGATCAGGTTTCCTGAGTTTGGGGTGTTGATCTGGGGGGAGCAGTAAGGGGCGTCCTGCCCATAACAGTGAGGGACGGAGGGATTCATACTTATAGAGGCCGGCAAGTAAGTCGGGATCATCTTCCTGTGGTCTTTGCTGGACTCGAAGTAAGATGGAGCGTTGCCGGCGAAAAAGTTCCCGGTAATCATCAGGTAAAAGTGGAAACCAGATTGGTTGACGCCCTGTATCGGTTATGCTTGTTCGATCATAGTCTTCCGGAACCCGAACACTATGGGGAAGATCTGATGGTCGAGTGGCTACTGCCACCATGACTGAGGCGGACGATTTTATTTGAATTCCGGTAACCTGTGAAGGCAAATTCCAGTAATAAGTAACAGGATCAGAAACCGGTGTCGGCAGTCCACTCAAAAGCATGCGGTCATACATTGAAGGCAGTGGCTTGAATGGGAAGAATCCTTTATCTCCAGGAGAGCCGAGCAGCTCATACTCAATATGGTACTCATCTTGGGGCTCATTACTGATAGGTGCACGCAGTGTAATACGGAGTGGCGTTGGGCGTTTATCAACATGGTTGAAGGTAAAACTGATGCCCTCTTCAGAATCACAGAGTGTAGCTCTGGAAAATAAAGGTTCAGGCTGCCATTCTACCCAGTTATGCTCCTTACGCTGTTGGGTCGTAATGATAAGGGGCTGTTCAGATCGAATTTCCACCAGCCCCTGTCCAAAGAAAGATTCAAATGTAGTTTTCCCGGTTTCATTAATAGAAATCTCCTCTTTACTGCGTTGTGCCGGAGTTGTCCCATACCAATGAAAATTTGCAGGTTTTTCTTTTGTTTCAATTCCTGGATCCATTGGTGTGAGAGAACATTGCAGGTTCATACCACCGGAAGGAATAGGAATCGTCATCACCTGTTGAGGGCTGACGGAGGGTAAAACAGGAGGCACATTTTCTATGACAGGTTCATCATTGTGTTCTTTGATTGTATACAGATTCCGTACCCGATAGTCCTTACCCGGTACTCCAAGGGGCCCTACGGGAAGCCATCGGCGATTTATCAGGTTAATTTTTTCCTCATTGGAGAGAAAATCATAAGGGTAAACATTACCCCTTGCCTGTTTTTCCCGTTTTGGAGTACTGAGTCGCTGCCAATTATAGAGTTCTTCAGATTGAGCGTTTTGCTCAATCTTATAGATTCTCAGCAGGACATCAGTCACTTTAGTGTCCTTTTGTACAAGGCGGATGTTGATGTGTTCAGCTCGTTTCTGGGAAGACCAGTCAGTTTGATCAATGGTCATTAACCTGCCATCCACGGGGATGAGCTCAGGATCAAGATAATGAGACGCGGTATATGTCTGCCCGGATTCCGGATCCTTATAATGCGTTAGCTGGGTGAGGTGGAAGTAGTTCCCCTGCTGTAGAATCTCATTGTTCTGGCCTCCTTTGATTTCATATTCAAGGGTGTAATGGTACTCTTCGGCACCCTGTGTACTGTTTTCTTTTGAAATACCAGCATTGGTGACGATCTTGATTCTCTTGATATTAGGTGTCAAAGGGAATGAGATCCATCTGTTATCGGTAAGTACATATCCCAAAGTGCTGTCTGCGTTTAGTAACAGATCGGTATCAGCAGTTTTGTGCCGTATAGCCTCCTTCAGCAAGTGGAACCGCGGGTGGTGCGTAACTCCCCACAGAATCGCGATGAAAACAATAAAGAAAAATAAAAATCGTTTCATCAATCTTTCCTCATTTGCATCCAGGATGCTCTTGATTCCACAAAATCTGTTACCACCTGTCGGGAAAGGTGAGAAGCAGGAATCCGTATGGTCTTATCTGGGGCTCGAGGAAAGAGGTTTACAACGAGAAGAGGTTTTTCCCCCTGTGCCGAGACAATGAGGAATGCCTGCTTGGAGCTGATATCCATCAATTGAACAAAACGATAGCCAGGGTAATCCTGAACTGCACGCCACAGCGCATTGATATTCTGGTTGGAGAGGTAATTTTTTAAATCATTTGCCAAACCTTCCGGGAGCTCTGAAACAGGCGCAGACAGTTCTTTGTTCTTGATGAATGTGTAAAGATCAGCATGTTCTGTTCGGAGTCCCAGAGCTTTAATCTGTCGCTCAAGCAGGCGATTTTCGGTTTGCTGACGAAATAGAACTCGTACAGAAGGAGAAAGCCAAAGCGTTGCCATCTCCTTATTTATCGTCTGGTTAAGATAAAGCGCTCCCGCTGTTCCTCCTGAGCTGTAACCTGCTGCTTGTGGACGATCTCCTACAAATGAAACTGTGCCGAGATCCTGTTCCAGAATTGTAAAAAGAGATTTCCCGCGGGCATTCAGTTTGTCAAACGAGGATATTCCTGTGTTAAACCAGAGTAAAACAGGATCCTGTACAGGATCATCCTGGAAAGCACGTGCCCGGCACTGGAGTAGGAGCATTGGGTCTGAGCCCCATTCTCTGAGGGTTACCTGGCTGACAAGGTTGAAGAGATTGACTTTGTTTTCCATGAGTAACAAGTCGGAAGATCTATCCTTGTTTGCCTGGGGATGTGCACCCCCAACCAGTAGAAACTGTGCATTGAGACGTTCAAAAAGTGCCACTGCATATTCAAAAACGTTCAACTCTGAAAGAGGGCGCGGGATTTGGACCATATATTGTTCTGCCGGAGTTGTTCTGAAAATATACAGTCCCCAGTAGTGTCTGGTGGTGACTTCATCCTTTTCTGCAAGAATGAGGTAGGTACTGTCTGTTCCTGTATGACGATATTGAATGACTTGATAACCCATTATTCCTGCAGCCTGGGTTGTATCTCCAAGCAGTGCAAGATCTTTGTCAGACCAGGCCAGTCCGGTTGCACGTTTTTTTGTTAAACGGACTAATGGCTTTAGAATTTCCTCGTCGAAAAAGAGCATTTCCTCAAGGGTGGGTGGAAGATACATCTCAGAATCTTTTGGAGCAATGCGTTTCTTGTCACTAAGCAGCCAGTCTTGTAAGTAACCGGCTATGCTCTGCTCCTTTTTCATCAATATGAGTTCCGGTGAGAAAAACAAAGGTTTAAACAACAGTTTTCGGCAATCTTCCCGGGTAAGAGTAAGTTCAATAAATCCTGTGTCAGAGACTTCACGAAGTACATTGGACATTGGTGTATTCCCCCAGTGAATCGTAAAAGAGCCGATATATTGTCGCAACCATGAGAGGTCTGCACCAATGGGAAGTTCATTACTGATCCACATGGTGGAAGGGAGGTTTTGGTTGTCAGTATTTTGAGTATTTAAAGGGTATGATCGACTGAGTATACGTGTGCTTCCTTTTGTGTATCCCCGTAACTGAAGGGTGCCGCTTCGGCCAAACACCCGATGGAAAATGGAGAGTGGTGTACGCGGGTTGGCCAACACGTCAGATAATCCGTTTTTATTACTGCGTAGTCCTGATCCTGCAACAGCAAGAGCTGTTGCACCGGTGCCACTAAATATATTGGCTCCTGCTTCCATTACCCCCCATTCGTTCAGTGGTGCTGGTACTTCAATCAGCAGAGGACTGCGCGCTTCAAGATTAAGAACAAAGAATCCCCAGCCTCGACAAGGCTCCTGTTCGAACAGGCATAGGAAGTGATCTTCAACCGTATGGATCTGGTAATTTACCTGGTGCAGAAGCAACCGTGCCTGTGCAAGCTGTTTGGGGGCACTTGTTTTGCTGTATTGTGACAAGAGGCGGAAGGCCTTGTCGAGAAGTTCCAATTCCCCTAATCGCGGGGCGACATAACCATTACTTCTCCGCCCTTGATAAATTCGCACTTTTTCATTGTGAATAAGGTCTTTGAGAGAAGAAACGTAAGAAGGAATTGCTGTTGTTGCGTTAGCTGATTTCACAGACTGATTTTGGAGAAGGGCCAAATGTGTGGGAAGGAGTGTCAGGCCAAAGCCGATTATGCTGGCACCAGCAACGGCTACCAGGGAGGTTTGCAGGCTGGCCCTTATCATGATGACGGGAATTTCTTTGTCATGCATTTTTATGGCAAGAAGTGTTGTTAATAAATATCCAAAACCATAAAAATCGGAGACTTGGTAGCTGGGAAAATAAGCAAGCCACAAGTGTCCCATCACTAGTTTTATGGCAAAACTGATGTTAAAGAACAGTAGCATTTTACGGGCTCCTTCCATGGTTGTTTTCTGGAATAGAGGTAATCGTAAAATAAGATTTGCAAGCACCAGGATAAGAAGCGTTTCGCCAAAAGTTATTAATAATTTCCAGGGGCGGTACCATTGCAAAGCTATGAGGCTGGGCACAAGGATACCACTGAATTCCCAACCGTAATAACGGTTCATCCGCGATGCCAGTGCGGCTGTGGAGAGTAGAATAATGTATGCTTTAGGGCTGGCCAGCATAGATGTTGCCAGATCATCATACATATAGACCAGGTTGCCAATACTGAAGTTTGTAAAAGCCATCAGGCCATAACGAACAATCAGGTAAGTTATCAAGACCAATACTGAGACAGAAAAAAGCCCTTTGCGTACCCCTGGCTTCCAGAACATATTGGCAATCAGGGCGACGACAATCAAACCATAGCTTTGTAGATTATTTCTGTAATCAAACGTGATGGATAATAATTGATTGAGGTATTCACCTGTAACTGGCAGGATAATACTGTCAAAAAGCAGGCGGACAAGAACACTGACCACAAGTAGAGCAAAGAAACGGTCTCGGCCAAAGAAATCTGTCCAGTGCCCCTTACTTGCGAGATATGTGGAGTAAAACCAGACACAACCATATGTAACAATCGCCTCAAGGACGATTATTGCAGCAGCCCATGGTTTAATGAGAAGGAGTGGTACAAGGTAACCCGGAACCACCAGCCCACTAAGAACCCAACCCAGCCGAAGATTGAAAAAACAGGCAACCCAGACACCGACCCAGACAGTTGTAATAACTGAAATGGCCAGACCATGGGTGGGAAACAGTGGCAGGATAAATTCACTCATCGCAGGCCTGTCAGGCTGATTTGTTCATTGACATCAGTAAAAGTTTGAAGGAAAGTCCTTGGCCAAAATCACTTGTTCCGGAGAAGGTAGCCTGCCATCGTTGCAAGTGAGGGAGGATTCGGTGGATTTTTTGAAACTCATCCCGATCTGCCTTGTCGGGTGAGGCTAGAAATCTTTGAAAAGTTTCTGGCGGCATACCGACACCGACATTGACCAGTGAACACATGATTTCATCTTGTTGTAAATTCGCAGAAATTATTATTGTGGAGTCATCAAGAGCATCAGCAATTAGTAAAGAAATAATAGCTCCCAATAGCTCGGTAATTCCCTTAGGGTCAGCTTGTATTAGAGGTATGTTATCGGCGCTCTGGATCGAGATGTGGACATTGCGTTTTTGTGCATCAGGTTGAACATTATCTATAGTGCTTTTGAAAATTTCAAGAAGATCAACCGGAGAAATGTCTGGATTCTCAGCAAGGAGTTCCTGATGCACGCGTTTTTCGAATGATTGAATAGAATGCATAACAGCATCGTATTTTTGCTTTAAACGTCGGCAGTTTTCCTCCTCGTTGTCATTTTGCCGGGTATTGAATAGAATTTTCATGTTCTCGGAAAATGACCTGAGCTTCTCGCGCAGATGTTTCAAATTATGTTTGTATAATTGCTTTTGATTATGGCTTGAAATGCTCAAGCTTGGCATATCTATTATTTCAAAAAGAAAACCATTCATTTCGACGGGCTGAGATTCATTTTTGTCCACCACCATATCATCGGATGCTATGAGTGGCCGGATTGTCAGCATCATGTTCTGTTTTTTATCTCCCATGATGGTTATGGAGAGTTGAACAGTTTCACGGTTGACAATGACTCTGCCCAAAATCTGTCGCATTTTTTTCGAGCTCTTTCCCGTCAGGTTCACACCAAAATCAAGGGCACTCATGCCGTATGCATTGATGTTAAGGGATTTCGACAACTGGGTCATTCTTCGATTTGACTGAATAACCATACCAAACGTAGTATACAGAATTGTTCCAGTTTCCAATGCATTAAAGACAGATTCCAAGACAGAAAGGCGGCGAACAAGAAAGGCAGTTATACGAGTCACTTCATAGTAAGGTTCATGGTGCTTTTCCATGTTAAGTAGTTTTCGCAAGGGATTATTCCGCCATCGTCCCTCTTCTATCCATTGTTTACGCCTAAAGAGCATTTCCCCAATTTCCCGGGCAAGAATATTGGCAGTATTTAATATATCAACTGTCTGTGATTTTGCTTCAGTGTCTATGGTGAATGCCCAGAATCCCTGCACCTGTCCGAAGAAGTTCAGTGGTACTAAATAGGACTGTTCGTTGTCACCAAGTGATTTGAAGTAAGAATTGACCTGGATGGCAGTATTTTTTTCAATGGCAGTTTTATAGGGTGTACGATGATAATCCCGACGGCGTTCCTGTATCTCTTCAAGAGAAATATTCAGGGCAATAACTTCACTGACCCGGTGGTCTCCTTCAACTGTTTCGAGAAAGATGGTTCGCCTGATGTTAAGCGTTTGTTTGATCATGTTTATGACCAGTGGCCAGTAATCTTCTGATCGGAAGAAACTTTTCGGCATGACTTTTTCCTGTTTTTTTAATGATTGATCCAGGAGAATTTGCCATGCAAGTCTGTTTCGTAACAGACGATCACGAGCGACAATAAAGAGCAGGAACAGAGAAAAAGCCAATAAAATTTCGACTATTGGGAACCATGTTTTAGTGAACACCAGGAACAGCCAGCAAGCCACAGGTGCAACAAGGAATAAAAGAACAACCATTATAAAATGGATAAATGACCCGAAAGTTTGATGAACAATCAAAGCAAGGCCAATCAGAAGAAAAAGATAGGCCAGGATTTCCCAGGGATAGGGAAAACGCAATTCTGTATGATCTAACAATGTTTGCAGTGCAAGCCCATGGTATTCCAAGGGGCTCATAGAAGCACTGTCTGGGGTAACTGGAGTACTGAAGCCTTTGAAAGGAAATGGTGGAGTAAAACCAACAAGGACAGTTTTGTCTTTGATCAACTCCTGGATAATATCTCCTGAAATAACTCTGGATAAACTGATTTTTGGCAAAGATCTATTCTGACCTACAAAATCGATTCGAAAAGGGTTGGAAGGATTATACCTCTCACCAGTTCGCTCCTGTGCAGCAAGTAAAGTGACATGTGACAGCGATTGTTTACCGAGGGCAATGCTTGCCTGGCAGTCACGGTGAATGCCATAGGCTATTAATGGGGGCGGTAGGACTCCGACTCGAAGTTTTATTCCGGCCGTTTGGGGGGGGAGAGGACGCAGTCTGTTGGTGCCTTGCTTATGCGTAGATTGCTCTTTGAGCTCCTGGCCGAATATAACATAGCCAAGATCGGCTGCAGTCTGATAAAAATTATTCGATACGTTTTCCGGGAAAAAGAAAAATACAATCTGTTTTGCACCTTTATTATTCAGTGTGTCAAGGAGGCGTACCCATGTTTCATCCCCCTCGAAACGACTTCTATAATCTGCTTCTACAAGGAGAATTTCTTCAGATGCCATAGTCTGTTTCGGAGTGATCCGCACAAAGAAGTCATAGACCAGTGATGAGGGGGTGTTCAATAATCCCGAAATGCTCAGGCTCCAGACGAAAAGACAAAGAGCAACACCAAGATAGAGACCAAAAAAGTGAAAATGTCGAACTTGTTTTTTTCTGGTAGAAAATTGTTTCATTTAATATCTCCATGAAGCTCATTAATCACGATAAGAAGCTTGGCCCTCATGGCTGTAATATAGCCAATATATTCAGTGCTTACCATAGTCATAATGATATAAAATAAAACAAAATTATAATAAATATGAATAATAACAGAAAGAGATGTTGGCGATGAGAATAATATCTAGGTACTGATAAAATAAATGCCTCTTCAAACAAATCTGTGGGTAATTTCAGGAACCGGTAAATTGCCAAGCGTATGATACAGGGCAATTTCCCGCAAATCATCGCTCCGAAACCCGTAAGATTTTCTGATAGTCAGTTTTGC
>Ga0256844_10000286_pt1 | contig 19593 bp, 21 predicted proteins | sample MusselsmetaG_FD_189100 | JGI IMG/M metagenome (GOLD analysis project Ga0256844, IMG submission 189100) | Mussel associated microbial communities from hydrothermal vent at the East Pacific Rise, Pacific Ocean - Mussels | ecosystem: Host-associated > Mollusca > Shell > Unclassified ... | reverse complement strand
CCACCATCAATAGCATTTGTAGTGTTATGAATCTTAATATTTTTCTCATTCTTGTAAGTAAAAAGATAAGGTAGATTTGTTTTCAAACTTTTGTAGGCTGACACAAGTTTTTGATGAGTAAAGGCTTCTTTTAATGTGTCAGGATTAATAGTTTTTTCAGCTAAAAAATCTTTATGCTTTTCATACCATTCATTAAGTTTTTTTGTAAAAATAGTTTCTGTAGTTGTTGTTAGGTTATACATAATTTCTTTGAAGATCTTTCCCTGCTTCTAATATTGGGTGCATTGTTATATACCTTTGTATAACTTTCTTTTGATGAAAGTGACACATTTGTACTGGGTAATCTTTAAAAGCCTTGTACAAGCCTCTTTTACCATCAATGATAATGGCTTTAACTTCATATCCTAAATCTAAAAGTCTTTGTAGTAGTTGTTTATAGTCTTTAGTAAGTTCACTTTGAACATGTTTCCAGATGAGCACTTCTTTGGATAAAATATCTTTGTACCGCAAGGGCATAGAAAAAAACTAAAGTACCAAGCTTATCTTTTTTCTTGCCATAAAATGTAGCATCACAAACTATAACTACTGCTCTTTGATTGTGTACTTTTTCAATAGGTTCATACTCAAATATCTGCTTTCTTATCCATGGAATACTACGATGACAATAATATCTCTTTATTCCTCTTCTTGAACCTTTAGAAATAGTGTTTTTGGAATCACATTTGGGGCAAGTTTTTACAGTTTTTTACAGCCATTTGTAAATAAACCTTTGTTTACTACCAATATAGCGAAGTTTTATGAATGTTTCAGGAGCCCAAATTTTTCATTAAGCCACTTTTAACTCTTTTTCCCATGAAGATATCCTTTTATAATCGTATTAAAAGTGTACCCTATATCTACCCTAATATCAATAAAGCTGCATTTTTTGATATTTATTGCATTTTATATTTTTCAAATAACTTCCTACTTACAGGCTTTTGATAGCTATTGCAGATTTTAATGTTTATTCTATAATTCCAATAATACAGTGTCTTGCCGTACTATCAAGCTATATAACTTTATAGTTCCAATAGTACTGTATCTCGCCGTGTAGCTTCAAACTTTCTACATCCACTCTCAAAAGCACCACCTTCACCCACTAAAATACACTTATGTTTTGCTCTTGTTATGGCTGTATAAATCAGCTTAGTATTATGCATGATAAAGTGTGTAAAACTCATAGGAATAACAACGATATCATACTCCATACCTTGAACTTTATGGATAGTAAGTGCGTAAGATAACATAAGATGAGACTTTAACTCTTCGTACTCATAAACAACTACTACATCCTCATTTGGATAGAAAACGAACAGTTGTTCATCATCCTCTTCTATCTTAAAAAGTAGTCCACTCATCCCGTTAAAAATTCTACGTTGATTCGAATCTTCTCCCATCTTAAAGCCATCACTACTCCAAGATGTCATGTTCTCATTTTTAGTATGAACTACTTTATCCATAAGTCTAAATTCTAGCTCACCACGTTTTACACACTTTGTAGGATTAGGATTAAAATACTCTTGTAAAACTTTATTCAGGTTATTTGAGCCAAGTATTCCGCCCTTCATAGGAGTAATAACTTGAAAGTAGTTCAAATACTCTTTTATCTGCTTATTTTTCAGTCTGTATCTTGCTTTTTCGATAGAGTCAACAACCCTATGCACTATCTCTGTGACAATTGCATTTGAGTTCTCATCTCTAAGATTTTTTAACTCATCTTGTGAGAGCTGATTTTTAAGAGCGTAATAGTTTTGTATGCTAATATCAACAAACTCAAAATCATCATACTTTTTTCTATACTCTGGAACTTGTCCAACTCTTATCTCATTTGCTATTAGAGTTATAGCTTGTTCTTCACTTTGTCTGTAAATCTTAGTAAGTTTTACGATAGGTGCAAGTTCTAAAGTAAGTGCATCACTCAGCACATTTCCAGCACCAATTGGAGGAAGTTGTGCATCATCTCCTACTATTATAACTATGGCTTTGTTTGATATCTTTGCCATGAGTCTTGCAAAAAGTGAGGAGTTTATCATCGACGCTTCATCTATTAAAACTACAGAGTATGGAAACTTATCTACTTTTTCATGCTTAATCAAAAGGGACTGTATAGTGGCACTCTCATAGCCTGTAGTATCAGAAATTCTCTGAGATGCTATACCACTTAGAGCACAAGTCATTATCTCTTTTGAATCATATCTTGTTGCTAGTAAATCAAGAATAGTTTTTGAGGTTGTACTTTTACCAGTACCAGCATAACCAACTAAGAAAAGCAGACTTACACCTGCGTTTATTTTACTCACTGCCTCTTTTTGCTGTTCACCTAACTTTAACTCTGAATCTGCTAAAAACTTATCTAAATCCTTAACAAAACCACCACTATCACGTTTAGCTCGACTGACAAATGTGTCATATAAAAACTTCTCAGCATCATAGAGTCTTGCAGGAGAGACTCTGTTGTTTTTCATAATAACGATACTCTGCTCAGCGACTCTTTCAACTAAAGCAGCTTCATAAAGGTTGTGTCTGTCTGAGAATCCTAAAAGTTCATCAAGTCCACTAAACAGAATCTCTTTTGCAATACAGCTATTCCCATTTTGCTCACAGTAGTTTAGAAGAACATAATCCATGGCTGAAGAAATACGTCCCTCATTCTCTTTATCTATCCCCATTTTCAGAGCTAACTCATCGGCACGCTTAAAGCCAATAGAATTAATAGAGGTGAGGATATATGGATTATCTTTGATTTTTGTGCAGGGTTCATCAACATCTTTCATAGCACCGGCAATAGTTGTTAGAAGTGTAGGAGAGACATCATAAGGACTTAAAAATTCACCCAACTCTCTCATGGAACGAAACTGTTTCCAAGAGTTTTGTATCTTTTTAAGACGCTTCTCTTTGATACCTTTAAACTCTAAAAGTTTTTCTATATCATTATCTAGTATGTTGACTAACTCTTCAGCCCCAAAATGCTCAATGAGTTCAGCTGAGAGTTTTTTAGTAAAGCCTTTGATAATTTTGTTTAAGAAGAAAAAGAGTTCGTTCTGATTTACTTTTAAAAAGTCAAATTTAAAAGTTTTACCATATTTTTTATGCTCTTCCCAGTGCCCTTTAAGAGTAATGGCAGAGCCTTTGAGGTTACTTACAGCACTCTCATAGTAAGTTCCACTTATCTTCTCACCACTCTTTAAAACAGCAATAAAAAAGCCCTCATCTTCAAAAAGAATTCTATCAATTTGACCGATGAGAGTTTGTGTCATATTCAGGAAATCGTGAAGCTATTTTGTAACGATTGCAAAACTGAGGTCTAAAATCTCTTTATGATTTTTAATAAATTCATTTAAATCTTTTAGTTTTAAGTTAGCAATTTTTTCAAGCTCTTTTTCTGAATGACCAAGCTCAAAGCCTTTGTAATACTCCATAAAAGTGCGATTAAGTCTTTGACTCATAGTCTCAACTCTAAGTGGTTCACTACCAAGTAAAAACTTTTTAGTGTGCTCAAGTTCTTCTTTTGTAACGCCATCTTTTACAAACTTGGCGATTACTTCTTTAACAGTTTTTTTAGCTTCATCACCTGAGTCAATCTTAGTTTGAAGATAACCTGTAAAATAACTATTTGACTTAGTAACACTTACTCTTGCATATGCAGAATAAGCAAGACCGCGTTTAACACGAATCTCTTCCATCAAACGTGATCCAAAACCACCCGTTCCAAGTATATAAGTAGCTACTCGGGCTTTATAATTATCCTCAGAATCAACTCTCATATTATATGGAGAGCCAAAATAGATATACGCCTGTTCAGTCTCTCTTTTGAGCACACTCTCTTTAGCTTTTTTGATTGTTTCATAGTGCTTAACAGGTGCAACATCACCTTTAGGCATCTTCTGTATAATTTCAGCAATGCTTTTTTTAGCAGATTTTAGATCAATATCTCCACCTAGAACTACTATGAGGTTTGATTGTGTCACGTGAGATGAGATAAAATTTTTCACATCTTTTAGTTCTATAGTTTTAACACTCTGTATAGTTCCTGAAGATGGATTTGCTAAAACAGTTCCTTTAAAAAGTACTGCTTTTAACTCATTTGAAGCAACATAATCAAAGTTATTTTCTTTAGCACTTAAACTTCCTAATGTCATAGTTTGAATTTTCTCAACTGCTTCTTTAGAGAAATTTGGATCTTGAAGAAGTGAGTCAAAATGCTTTAGTCCCTCAGTAAAGTTCTCTTTTAAACAACCAACTTCCATCACAAAAGTTTCACTCCCTGTTGAAGACGAAATATGAATCGCTTTAGCCTCAAGAGCCTCTGCAAACGCAGACGAACCAAGTTTTTTAGTTCCCTCATTCATCACTTTAGCACTAAATTTTGCAAGTCCCGCTTTTGTAGTGTCTGTGATACTTCCACTATTTGTAAAAGTAAACTGCATAGTAACAAGTGGAAGACGCTTATCTTGCTCAAAAATCACCGGTACTTTTATACCATTTACTTCTATATGTTCTATCGTTGCTGCCATTATCGCCTGTCCTAACATTAATATAATAAAAAATAATTTCATTTAAAACCTAATTGTAGCTTTATGCTTTATTTAAAAGGGTATTATATACAATAAGATATTAACGATTCATCAAAGGAGTCAACTATTTCAAAAGTTAATCTTAACAAGACCCTTCACAGAAAAAGAGAAAAATCTTTAGGACTTTTAGAACTCATTGCTATTGCACTTGGTGGAATGATTGGTGGGGGAATATTTACCGTTTTAGGAGTCTCGGTCTCTATGATTGGTGTTTTTACTCCATTAGCTTTTCTTATCGGTGGTGCACTAGCAGCACTAGCTTCATACTCATACATTAAACTTGGTCTATATTACCAAGATGAAGGTGCAACTTACTCTTTTTTTAAACGAACATTTACATCTTCTTCTTTTGCTGCATCACTTATTGGGTGGTGGGTGATTTTTGGATATATCAGTACCTTAGCCCTGTATGCTTACACTTTTGCTTCTTATGCTATTAGTGCTTTTGATTTTGCAGATGATATTTGGGTAAGAAAATCTGTTGCAGGAGCAATCTTACTTCTGTTTACCCTAGTAAATATCTGGAGTGTCAAAGGTATGGGTAAATTAGAAGACTTAATGGTCTATACAAAACTTATTATCCTAATTCTTATCTCTTTTGTTCTCATGAATCACTCAAATACTACAATCCCAACTCTACTACAAAATAATGGTGAAATAAATATACTATCTATTTTAATAGTAGCCTCACTTACATTTGTTGCCTTTGAAGGTTTCCAGCTTGTAATAAACGCAGTGAATGAGATGAAGAATCCTCAAGTCAATACTCCAAGAGCAATATATAGTGCAATTGCTATAGCTATTTTTATCTATCTGATTATCTCTATAGGTGCAATTATCTCTATACCTTTTGAAGATATAATTCAAAATCAGGAGTATGCACTAGCTGCTGGGGCCGATAAAGTATTAGGTCACTGGGGAACAGACTTGGTAATACTTGGAGCAGTTCTTGCAACAAGCAGTGCTATTAGCGGTACACTTTTTGGAGCTTCAAGACAGGTATCTGTAATTGCACATGATGGATATTTTCCCTCATTTCTAACAAAAAGAAAAAATAATATTCCAATTTATTCTATCATCATGATGTCATCTTTAGCATTTTGTTTAATATTAGCAGGAGATTTACAAGTTATTTTAGAGTTTAGCAGTGTGACATTTTTACTTATATCATTCTTGATGGCTTACGCAAATTTCACGATTTACAAAAAGACTAATTCCTCTTTAATTTTAACAATAATAGCAATGATAGGACTCTTTAGTGGAACACTGTTAATAATATATTATGAAGCAACAACACAAATAGAACAGTTGTATTTTATTGGTGGGATATATCTACTACTAACTTTAGGAGCTTGGATGTTTTCGAGATTTAAAAAAGCTTCTTAAAACTTCTCTAAAATCTCATAAGCAGTATTTCTTACTGCTGGCGTTTCACCTATATCTTCTATGAGGTGGATCATCTCATCTTTAGCCATTGTATAAGCAGCTCCAGCAGAACTTACAACATTCTCTTCCATCATAGTTGAACCTAAATCATTAGCACCAAAACGCAGTGCCATTTGACCAATATATGGACCTTGGGTAACCCATGAGCTTTGAATATTTGGCACATTATCAAGATAAAGTCTTGCTACTGCTAGTAAACGCAAGTAACGATTTGAAGATGGTTTTTCCATATCTGGGATTTGAGCTAAAAGTTCAGTATTTTTCCCTTGAAAACTCCACATGATAAATGCTCTAAAACCACCTGTCTCATCTTGAAGTTTTCTAACCATTTCAAAATGATCTATGATATCTTCATCTGTCTCAACTGTTCCATACATCATAGTTGCTGTACTCATAATATCAAGTTTATGCGCTTGACGATGAACATCAACCCAGACTTCAGCATCTATCTTTTTAGGAGCAATGATATCACGAACTCTGTCAGAGAGTATCTCCGCACCAGCTCCAGGAATAGAAGCTAAACCCTTCGCTTTTAAACGTGAGAGTACTTCTTGAATCGTAATACGAGAAACCTTAGCAATAAAATCAAGTTCTATAGAAGAGAAACCATGAATAGTAATCGTTGGATACTTAGTATGAATATGCTCAACCAAATCCTCATACCACTCTATTTTTAGCTTTGGATGAACTCCCCCTTGAAATAGTATCTGTGTTCCACCAATCTCTAAAAGTTCATCTATTTTTTCATCAATCTCTTCAAACGTAAGGACATATGCATCAGCATCTTTTTCATGTCTATAAAACGCACAAAACTTACAATCTACCCAACAGATGTTAGTATAGTTTATATTTCTATCTACTACAAAAGTTGTAACACCTTTTGGATGTAGTTCTTTCTTTCTTGCACTTGCCATACGACCTAACTCTTTTAGGTCTGCGTTTTTTATTAAATCGAGTGCTTCTGCTTTAGTTAATCTTTTCATTTACCCGCTTTATCTATAAGGTTATTAAGGTCTTTATCTTTTACAATTTTTTTAATATTATCCTTAGCAAATAGAGGCAGACTTAGCGCTAACATAGTTAATAATTTATTCACTATTTCCATCCTTCATTTCTTGGATTATATGGTTTTTTCTTAAAGAACATAAAATAAATTAGATATACAATAAACAGCCCTATAAATATTCCAACTATTACTTGTACCCATGCTGTCACATTAAGTGTCTTATTCACAATTTCTTTGTGAAACTTGTTATCTATATTTACTTCTGCCATCTCTGCCATGTGAGTCATTGCAGAAATTGCAAGACTACCTGCTGGTATATCTTTGTGACAGGTAAAACATATGCCGCTTCTATCTAACTTATCACGTTGCTCTTTAGAGAGTGGACCCGAAAGTGTCCAGTGATGTCCAACAGTTTGAAGTTGTGTTCCATTTTCATCTAAGAATTTAGAATAGTCAAAATGTAGATTTGCTATTGCCGGCATCTGCTCATCAACAATAGTAGGAAGTACTTTTCCATCAGCTGTCATGATGTCAGTAATAGTCGTCATTGAAGGATCTTTTGTACTTTTAGAACCACCAATACCAAAGCCCATAGCCTTTGGTGTTGTATGGCATGACTCACAACTTCTACCCTCTTTTGAGATTGTGTGAGGTTGAACAGGTGCCATATCTATAGCATTTTGACCCTCTTCACCAGCACCCTCGACATTCGCTACCTTATAGATATGATTTTTAAGAAGTGCTTTTCCATCTTTACCTATAACTGTAATAGTTGTCTGACAACCTGGAATAGTTGGTGAAATTCGCCCCTCTCCATTTTGAGCTAAAGGTGGGTCTTCCCATCTCATAAAGCTTCTAGTCTCAGTAACTTTCCCATCTACGAGATAGTTTTTAAGATTTTTCATACCACCAGTTTTTCCATGAATATCATGGTCATGTGAGGCTTTAAGATAATCCGGATTTTGTTTTCCACCAGAGTAGTCAATCTTCACATGACAACCGTAACATTGCGGTGCCCATGAAGCGTGACAAGTGTAACACTCCATCTTGTCAGTATGAGAACTAATTGAGTCCATCGCTAAGAGACCTTTAGGAGATAACTTTTCTTCCTCTTTAAGCTTTTTAAGTGGTTGCAGTTTTATATCTTTTCCTGATGCCAAATGCACCATTATCTCATTTCCATCGCGTACAATATGAGTATAAGGGTTACCACGAGCTGTTAAAAGATAACCATCACGAGGCTCACTAACACTTCCCATTTTAAGATACTTGGCTACTGTTTGAGTAGTACCTCTTGGCTCACCAGTTGCTGCGGTAGTATTAAACTCATCAGAATAACCAAGTGGCAATTCCCACGGATACATTTTTGTAGTACCATGACAATCTTGACACTCTATCTCAACTGCAGCTGCGTTTGCTCCACCTAAGAAACCATCGCCATGCATATCATTTGAAGTGTGACAATCCTGACATAACATCCCTTTTTGGAAATGAATATCCTCTTGCATATGCATGTAGCGTTTAGTATGAAGTTTTGGCTGTTCATTACCCTCATCATCATATGGTCCACTGTAGGCTTTTTCCATCAGACCTTGATAAGAGACACCGATACGTTTACCACGGTTATGGCAAGTTGAACATGTTTCAACTGGAATACCAGAGTATTCAACATCGTGAACTTTTACTTTTGCATCACGTGAGGATTGGATAGAGTGAACTAAAAGGTGACCCTTTTTCTTTTTTGAGATACTTTTATCTCCACCCTCGTAGTAACCCTCATTTGAGTAAGGTATGTGACATGATGCACAACCGATTCCTCTATAGTCTCCACGTTTTTGACGACCTTTAGAACCTGTATGACAACGAAGACACTCTTGACGAAGGTATGTGTAAACAGCTAAAGATGGATCTTTTTGCACCTCTTCGGCCGTAGGTGCCGCTGGTAGTTCTTTCATCTCACTAGGAAACGCTTGAGGTTCCATAAGAGAGAGTTTATTCATATATGTTTTATATTTTTCAGTACCAAGACGTTGATGAGGATCATCAGGATTTTTAGTTTTGTAGTTTCCTACATCATGCTTGTAGCCATTTTTACCACCAAAACTCCAAAGTGCCCCTTGGATTTTACCCTGCTCTGTCATCATAAGTGAGTTCATCTGAGCATCTACTTGCTCTTGGTGACACATTCCACAAGTATTTTGGTTGATCCATGTACTTCCCGGTGCAGGATAGAACTCTTTTGGACCTTTGTTAGTTTTAAAATATTTTACAGTTCCTTTATGTCCATACTTTTTACTTTTGTTATATGGATTACCACCATGACAGACAATACAGTCATTGCCTTTGTGCCCAGCTTTCTCTGCCACTTCCAAGATTGCTTTAGTCATACCAGAAGCTTCTTCTCTGATATGCTCAATGCCCTTATGACAGACGATACACTCATTTGCACCATATACAAAACTGCAAAATAGTAAAACTAATAAAAGAACTCTTTTCATTATCTACTCAGGCTTGTCTTTTGAAATAGCGTCAAGTACACCATTGATAAACTTAGGAGACTGCTCAGAACCAAACGCTTTTGTAATCTCAACTGCTTCATTGATAACAACAGCAGAATCTAAATCACCAAAAAGAATCTCGTAAGAAGCTAAACGCAGTGTAGCTCTCTCGATAGCACCAAGACGTTCAAAGTCCCACTCTTTTAAGTGCTCAATAATCGACTTGTCACAAGCCTCAATATTTTCTAAAACACCCTCATAAAGAGCTAATGCAAAATCTTTTTGTTTATTACGGATTTTTTTCTCTTCTAAAATTTCAGCAGTGTGTTCAGCAATATTTCCATTTCCTAAGTCATAAGCATACAGAAGTGAAACTACTGCCATTCTTGCGTGATGTCTTGTTGCCACTATATTGCCTCGTAAAGGTCAAGCATCTCGATAACTGTAGTCATCGCTTCAAAACCTTTGTTACCGGCTTTTGTTCCAGCTCTTTCTATTGCTTGCTCGATTGTATCAGTAGTTAAAAGACCAAATGATACTGGTTTTTGATACTTAAGACTCATAGTTGCGATACCTTTAGTAGCTTCAGCAGATACATAATCAAAGTGAGGAGTAGCTCCACGGATTACAGCTCCTAGTGCACAAACAGCGTCATATTTTCCAGACGCTAAAAGTTGGTCAACTACCATTGGAAGTTCAAACGCACCTGGAATTAAAACGTGAGTTATATCATCTTCAACACCACCATGGCGTTTAAATGCATCCTCAGCACCCTCAACTAATCTATCAACTATAAAGTGATTCCATCTTGTACTTACGATTGCAATTTTTTTGCCGTTTATTACTTTTAACTTACCTTCTACTAATTTCATTCTTATATCTCCTGTATTTTTTTAATTGTTGTTATTAACTTATCTAAATCTTCTAGCTTCAACATATTTGGTCCATCGCTTAGTGCACAACTTGGGTCAAAATGTGTCTCAAAAAAGAAACCATCGACACCAATTGCTGCGGCAGCTTTTGCCAAATGTGGAACCATTGAGCTATCTCCACCTGTTTTTCCATTCTCGGCTGTTGGCATCTGAACAGAGTGAGTTGCATCAAATATTACTGGTGCAAATTCTCTCATAATTACCAAGTTTCTCATGTCAACTACCATGTTTCCATATCCAAAAGAGTTACCACGTTCACATAGATAAACACCATGCTTTTGTGCATTTTCGTATGTAGGCTCAGAACATCCTCTCGTTTGAAGAACTTTAAGCAGTGGATACTTCATAGCATCAGCACTTAAAAACTGTCCTTTTTTAATGTTAACCTCTCTGTCTGTTTTCGCACAAGCTACTAACAAGTCTGTTTGACGACATAAAAATGCAGGAATCTGAAGCATATCTACAACTTCTGCCACTGCGTTTACCTGAATAGATTCATGCACATCTGTAACGATTTTATAGCCAAAATCATCTTTGACTTTTTGTAGAATCCGAAGTCCTTCTTCCATTCCAAGACCACGAAAACTCTCTAGTGAAGTTCGATTTGCTTTATCAAAACTAGATTTAAAATAAAAATCTATAGAACTATCATTATGATACTTCTCTAAACCCTTTGCAATTTTAAAAATATTTTCTTCACTCTCAATAACACATGGACCTGCCAATAGCTTCATAATATTTTGCCTTAAAAAAAAGTAAGTGATTATATCATATTGCGTTTAATCTCTACTTAGCACATAGGAGAGTACTTAGCTTAAGAAATATTTTGTTCTTTTAATATTGTGTTATTTTACTGTTTAAGGTTATTGCATATATAATGTTCGTTGAATAAATAGTGATGTGTACAAAAAACATTACAGTAAAAAAATAATTTTAGGGATTAAATGACAAATATTCAATGGCAACCAATTTCATATTTATTGAAAAAAGTATATCAAGAACAAAATATAATTGAGTATTTTAAAAAAGATGAAAGTTATCTCAAAAATGCTTTTGAGGTAACTGAAACATTATGGACAGAACAATTTAATAGACTTGATAAATTAAAAGTTATAATGATTTCTGAATCACCATTATTTGGTAACATACAAAAATATATTTACAATATAAATACTCCACCTAGTTCCTTTTTTTATTTCCAAGACATAGAAGCATTTCCAAATTGTGAAAATATAATACAACCAACAACAATTGAAGAACAAAAGAAAATAATGTTAAATGAATTTAAAAAAAATGGATTTTTAATTTTAGATATTTTTCCATTTGCTTTAAATCAAAAAGATACAATAATAAATTATGGTCAGATGAACATACATTTATATAGACAACTATTAAAAATAACAACTGAAACATATTTGATACCAAAATTAAAATTATGCTTAGAAAAATCAAATCAACATACTCATTTTATATATAGATATCAAAGATTATTTAATCGAACTGAAAATCATTTTGAAAACGTTTTAAATCAAATTTCACCAGAAAGATATAAAATAGATACTATTAATGGAAGAAATATGTCTTTAGATAGAGATGAGCTTAAAAGACTATTGAAAAATTGAATATTTTTCCTCGTTCCAATCGTCTCGATGGGAATGCATACTAAACTAAAATAACACCTCCCGTAAACACACTCCCATAAAAACCATCAATCCTTGACAAATTAAGTATAATTAAAGTATAATTTCTATACTTTATACAAAAGGATTTATGTGAAATTTGAGTATGATGACAAGAAAAGTAAAATCAACAAAGAGAAACACAACATAGATTTTGTAGAAGCTCAAAAGCTTTGGCAAGATGAATATGCACTTGTTATTCCTGCTAATATTGTTGATAATGAAATTCGCTATGCTCTCATCTCAAAAATACTCACAAAATGCTTTATTGTAATATTTACAATAAGAGAAGACACCAACAGAATTATTAGTGTCCGAAGATGTAGAAAAAACGAGGAGAAAAATTATGAAAACAATAACAGCTAAAGAGTTTGATGAGAAATTTGATAATGGGGAAGATATAAGTGAATACCTTGATTTCTCAAAAGCTACAAGACCAAATACTCTCAATACAGATACAAAAAAAGTAAATGTTGATTTTCCACAATGGGTTATAGAGTCTTTAGATAAAGAAGCAAAGAAGATAGGTGTTACAAGACAATCTATCATAAAAGTATGGATAGCTGAAAGACTAAAAGAAGAAGCTGGACATTTACAAGCGAGTTAACAAGACAGTTAAATTCCTTGTTCCAATTGTCTCGATGGGAATGCATACTAAACTAAAATAACACCTCACGTAAACACACTCCCATGCAGAGCATGGGAGCAAGATAGACCCCAGTAAGCGTCATGTATTTTGCCCTTAGCATTACAGTATTACTAAAATATTACTTTAAGATGCTTTGCTCTATAATAAAAGAAAAAGGATAAATCATGCATACAATTACTTTAAAATCTGATGATACATTTTACAATACACTAGAAGATATGGTTAAGACTTTACATACAACTAAAAGTGATTTAATTCGAAAATCAGTTATTTACTATAAAGATGCCTTAGAGAAAGAAAGACTTAAAGAACAGATAAAAAATGCCTCTTTTAAAGTAAGGGGAGAGAGTTTAAAAATCTCTCAAGAATTTGAGTCTACCCTAAATGATGGTCTGTAATGTTTCAAAAAGGTGAAATATATTTAGCTAGACTTAACCCTAAAAAAGGGAATGAAGTTGGTAAAATAAGACCTGTTTTAATTTATCAAACAAATATTTTAAATGAGTGTGAACACCCTACAACTATAATCTTACCAATTTCAACTGTTTTGATAGATAACACTTACCCTTTAAGATATAGAGTTACCAAAAGAGATAAGCTAGAAAAGGCAAGTGATATTCTGTGTGATCAAATAAGAGCTTTAGATAATCAAAGAATTTTAAAAGGTTTACTCACAAAACTTACTTACCAAGAGATACTTGAGATAGACAAACAAGTTAAAATTGTACTAGATATTGAAATATAAAATGCTACAAACAAACAGACTCCCAGTAGTGTAAATTATCTAACAAGTCTACTTCCCTCTTGCTACCATAACTCCGGCAAAAACAATCAGTGCAATACCAAAGCTTGTAATTAAAGAGGGAAAGGCATCTCCAAGTATTAGACCAACTAAAATAGAAAAGAGAATATTTGTATAACTTACCGCTCCAACTATTCCAGCTTTTGTCTCTCCATAGGCCTTGGTCATTAGCAGTTGTGAGATTGTTGCAAAGACTCCCATTGCTATGACATAAAACCATACTATACCCTCTGGCATTACAAACTCGCCAAGCATAAAATCTAGCTCTGAAATATTTAGATATGGAGATATTAAAAAGAGTATTATCGGACCAATTGTTCCTGTTAACATAAAAGATAAAACTATCGCTCTAGTGTCATAATAATTTCTTAACTCTCGTATAGAAGTGTATGCAAGAGCCGCTCCAACTCCACTGAAAATACCAAGCAAATCATACTTTGATAATCCGACTCCTGTCGGCTGAGTAATAAAAAGAATTCCTATAAAGCCTATAAACACAGCTACCCACCCTTTTACAGACAACTTCTCATGTAAAAATATAAAAGCAAAAATAGCAGTAAAAATAGGTGATGTTTTGGAGTATGTCATTGCATCACCAAGGGGGATATGAGCGATATTATAAAAGAATGCAAGAAGTGCTGTAAAACCCATAAAACCACGAAAGAACAGTAAAAGTGGCTTTCCACCTACGTGAGACATTGGTTTTTTAAGAACTGCTATTCCTATTAAAAATACTCCTGCAACATTTCTAAAAAAGACAACTTCAAGTGAACTCATATGAGCACTTGCCAGTTTAGCAAAGGCACCCATTATCGCAAATGTAAAAGATGCAATGAGCATATATTTTACACCATTATTAATATTTTTTATGCGTTTCATAATATAATTGTATCACTTTTATTAATTTAATTCATTATTTCATGTTTTATATGATATTTTTATTATTTATAAAGCTAAGTATCTATATTATATTTTAAGATATTAAAACCAAGGTTAATCCATGAACAATCTCAGCATAAGAAGTAAGCTTATTTTACTCAGTACCATCGTCCTGTTCGTAATTTTTGTTTATGCTTTAGGTATTATATACAACTCTTATAGTAAATATGCCAATGACTCTAAAGCTCATTCAATCATTAGTTTATCAGTTAAAGTAAGTTCAGTACTCCATGAGTTACAAAAAGAGAGAGGAGCAAGTGCCGGTTTTCTTGGAAGTGGCGGTAAAAAATTTGCAGATATACTTCCTGCGCAACAGGCTTTAACAGATAAAAAGATAGCAGAGTTGAGAAGTTTTTGTGCAGTATGCCCTCTCAAAGAAGCACAAACAGTAAAAAATGATATTGACTTAAACTCAGTAGTAAGCATGAGAGAAAAGATAAATACTCTCTCTTGCAGTACTAAAGATGCCGTGAGTTTTTATACATCTTTAAATAAAAAACTCATAGACACTATATCTTACTTCTCTAGTATTCCTGAAGACGCTAAAGTAAGAACAGATTTTAGTAGTTATATTATATTTATTAGCTCAAAAGAGAGAGCTGGTATAGAAAGAGCTGTACTCTCAGGAGTATTTGCTGCAGATAAATTCACCATTACCTCTTTTGCCAAATTTTCATCTCTTGCTTCTGAGCAGAAGACTCTTTTAAATCTTTTTTCTCAAACAACAAGTAAAAAAATACAAGCAGAGTTTGAACAGGTTAAAAGGCATCCATCTTTTATAGAAGTGGAAAGAATGAGACAGATTGCACTCTCAAGAAATGAGGGTTTTGGAATAAACAGTGTTTACTGGTTTCAAACAATAACAAAAAAAATCAATCAACTGAAAATTTTTGAAGATGAGATTGCAAAAATTACACTTGATCAGGCTCAATCAAATGCTTCTAATGCTATGACACTACTTATTACTATATTGCTTCTATCATTAACTATACTCTTCATCATTATTTTCATATCACGTAATGTTACAAATGGTATAACAAACTCTATATCAAAGTTTAACACTCTTATTAGTGAGGTCAATAGTGGTAACTTATCAAATCTAGAAATTAAAGACATAAACAATGATGAGATGGGTGAGCTTGCAAAAATGCTCCAATCTTTGGTAAATACTTTTAGTACACTCATTGAGAGAATTAACACTTCGGTTTCACAAGCTGCTAAAGGTGACTTTTCTTATAACTTAAATGATACTAATCTTACAGGTGACTTCTCAAAAGCTATTACAATGGTAGGAAGTGGTATTGAAGCGATGAAAGATGCCCATTCTAAGCAGCAACTCATTAATTTTAGTGCAAATATAAGAGGTATCGGCAATGTTGGAGATGGACTCACCATCATCCAAAATGAGATGTCAAATGTAATTAATGAGCTTAAAGGTGTTCAAAAAAGTACAGAAAAAACAAGTGAGCAATCAAGCAGCTCAATGAAAGAAGTTGAAAATATTTTACATAGACTACAAACTCTCGTTGAGCATATCAGTGACTCAAATGTAAGTATCTCAAGTCTCAATGAGCAGACAAATGAGGTAGCGAATGTCGTTGATCTTATTAAAGATATTGCAGACCAGACAAACTTACTGGCATTAAACGCAGCTATTGAAGCCGCACGTGCTGGTGAGCACGGTCGTGGTTTTGCAGTTGTTGCTGATGAAGTTAGAAAGCTTGCCGAGAGAACAGGTAAGGCTACAAGTGAGATAACTATATCTATCAACTCTATGAAGCAAGAAGCAAATATTATCCAAGAGAAATCAGAGACTATGACTAGCTTAGCTGAAGAGTCTTCAAACTCTGTTGAGAACTTTAACACAACAATGGGTGAACTCAATAGTGATGCATCAGATTTAGCTAATATTGTAGAAGATATGGAAGATAAAGTTTTTGTGACCCTCGCTAAAATAGACCATATTATCTTTAAAGCAAACGCTTATGATGCGATAGTTGATGCAGATACAACTGTATCTTTCTCTCGTCATACAGAGTGTCGTTTAGGTAAATGGTATGAAACAACAGGTAAAGAGAGATTTGGTAACACAAATGCTTACAAGACAGCTGTGGCACCTCATAAATCTGTTCACGATAGCGTTCATCAAAACTTAGAGTTTATCAAAAACAGAGACACTAGAGTTAAAAATGAAGCAAAAATTACTGAAAGCTTTAAGATTATGGAGAGCTCAAGTGAGAAACTCTTCAAACTTCTTGATGATATGACACTTGAAGCTAAACACAGACATTAGTATTAACTTGCATTTAGTATAATCCCATAATTAATTCTGAGGATAAATTATGGGCAATTTAATAGTACTTCTAGTGGTAGGATATATATTTTACAAAATATTTAAAAGCTATGCACGTTACACGGACTACTCTCAACAAGCATTTAAAAATTTCTCTGTCTCTTACGAATCACTGAAAAACTCTGAACTTGGTCTTTTTGTAGCTCTTGTTGCAAAAGTTGCAAAAGCTGATGGGAAAGTTGATGCACTTGAAGCACAACTTGTTGGAATCATGTTTGATGACATCTCAGCAGTTTTTCCAGAACCCCAGAAGACTAAAGATATACTCAAGAGAATCTTTAGTGAAGAGAAAGATAGAAGTGATGACACACAAGCCATAACTCGTCAATTAGCACATGCGATAAAACGTGACCGTGCAAAACAGCAACAGTTTATGGGCTTTTTAATCCAACTTGCGTTTGTTGATGGAGAAATGAGTAAAAGTGAAGAGGATATTCTTGGAACTATAGCAGAGGCTATGGAATTTGACCCTAATGCTTACCATGCAATCTTTGATAAATTTGAAAAAATGATGCAAAATATTCAGCCTAAAGCAAGCATCAGTGATGCGTATAAACTTTTGGGTGTAAGTGAAAGTGATGATATGAGTGTAATTAAAAAAGCGTATAGAAAATTAGTACGTCAATACCATCCAGATATCATAAAATCTCAAGGAAAAGATGAAGCTTATATGCAAGAAGCAACAGCTAAAACTCAAGAAATCAATCAAGCCTATGAGATGATAAAAGATGCTAAAAAGTAAGATTTTATCTCTCACTCTACTCACTGTTTTGCACCTAAACGCAGATACTTTAGGTTCTCTTCTTTTTCACGGAAATTGTATAACTTGCCATAATGAAACAGAAGATATCTCTGCTCCTTCAATACTGAGCATACAAGAGAACTATCAAAGAGCATTTCCAAAGAGAAAAGATTTTATAGAGTATATGTCTAAATGGGTGATTCATCCAAATGCAGAGGGTTCACTCATGCTCGATGCAATTAAAAAGTATGAACTAATGCCTCTACTTGGTTACGAAGAGAGTACTGTGGAAATTATTGCTGAGTATATCTACGATACTGACTTTACAAAAGAGCATGAAGGGCATAAGGATAGAGAGTAGTTTTAAAAAATATTTTATACTCAACTAATATTTATTTAAGTTACTATATAGATTAATAAGATTATAATTAATATATTAAGGATTATAGGAGGACATATGAAAACTATCCTAATAAGTTTAACATTGTTATTACAACTTGGACTTTATGCCGGTGAGCTTGATCCTACTTCGACTAAAACTACTTCAGACTCCAATATTACACTTTGGAATACAACAGTAGACCTTGGTGTCCAACTTCTCCCGGACTATGGTGAAAATGGCGAAAATAAAGGTTATAGCAAAAGTCGTCTATTTGTAGATATTATTGCTGATTCAAGATGGATACATGATATTAATAATACAAACTATATTACATGGAATACTGGAGGAAACATTAAATTACTTGGAACAGCAAGTAATGATTCTAATAGTTCAACACTTCAACCAACATCATTCAATGATGTATCAGATACAATTGATGCTTCTATATATATTCAAGTTGCTTATCGTGCTGGTTTAACTCGAAACATATATTCTGAAATAGGTCTCATATCTCACCTAGGAGTACGATCTCGTGAAAAGAAATCAGATTTACAAGATACCGTTGATACATACTTTGATATAGGTGGAAAATACTCTTTTTATAGAGAAAATCCTTATTCACAAGATGGGATTGCACAATCCCTTCCAGATGGCTATGTAGGTGTATATTATAGAAAGTATAGTGACTATAATGGGTTTAAAGATTCAACACGTACAATAGTTGATTTTAAATATAAAATTACTGCTGAATACAATTTTCTAATTGGCTGTGAAGTTAATCTTGGTGATTATGAAGATGAACTTTATTTGACATTAACATTTAGAAATGGAATAGAAGAATTATTTGGTGTTTTTGGTACTAAAAAACAAAAACCTAAATAACTATTTATAAGCCTCTCTTCTATACCTTGGAGGTCTATCCCTCAATTAAATTTACTTTGATATATTTATTTGAAGTCCCTTTCCCAAAAAAAGTCTATCCAGTCATCTGCTTCGTTTATCCAAAAATGAGGCTCATAAACAGATGTTTCTTTATAAAAGAGTGTTGCAGATTTAAACTCTATACCACTATATTTTTCTTCTAAATGGCTCATAATTACTACGAGTGTTTCACCGCTATCTGCTATATCATCAACAATTAAAACTCTCTTCACGTCTGTAAAAGCACAAGTACCAAAGATAGTTAGTTCATCGCGTTTACATGTTTTATCATAGAGTTCAGTTCTGAGTGTTTGTACCTCACGTATATCTAAACCTTCAGCCATAGAGTGAGCTAAAGTAAGACCACCTCTAGCAATTCCAACTATAGTTTGCGGGTTAAAATTTTTCACTTCTTGTATCAATTTATTTGTATCATTCTTAAAATTTTCATATGCATAATATTTCATAAGAGAAATTATAGCCAATAGCTAGTATAATCTTCAATAATTAACTCAACTTTCGCACATAAAACCTAACTCTTTTTGAGTGTAAGCACTGAGAACAGCGATAATCTGAAGAAAGTTTTTATTCTCCTTGACAACATTTTGGATTTCAGAGATTTTTGTGAGTA